>Ga0265340_10001084_pt1 | contig 15490 bp, 13 predicted proteins | sample 4CB225metaG_FD_202082 | JGI IMG/M metagenome (GOLD analysis project Ga0265340, IMG submission 202082) | Rhizosphere microbial communities from Carex aquatilis grown in University of Washington, Seatle, WA, United States - 4-CB2-25 metaG | ecosystem: Host-associated > Plants > Roots >...
GCTAACTCGCGTTCCCTAGCGATTAACCCTACCCCCAACAATCGCCCTGCTCCGCCTTCCGCGACGCCCGGCGCAGTCGCATTTTTGCGTTACGCCAGATGTCGGGCGCGCTTTCCACGCGCGCCCGACCCGGAGACACGAACATGGACGTCCATCGCCGCCATCTCATTGGAGCTTCCGCCGCCGGCTTTGCGGGCGCGCTTGCGATGTCGCCCGATGCCGCCCGCGCTGCGCCGCTGACGTCGGCGCTCGGCCGCGACGCTACGCAATATGGCGTCCGGCCCGGCAGCCCCGACGACCAGACCAGGATCCTACAGCGCGCGATCGACGACGCCGCGCGCGCGCAAGTGCCGCTGGCGCTGCCTGCGGGCATCTACCGCACCTCGATGCTTCGGCTGCAAAACGGCACCCAATTGGTGGGCGTACGCGGCGCGACCAAACTGATCTTCAACGGCGGCGCGGCGATGTTTCAGGGCGAAGGCGCAGGCCACATCGGCCTCACCAACATCACGCTCGACGGCGGCGGCATCCCGCTGCCGACGCGTCGGGGCCTCGTGCACTGTATCGGCGGACGCGACATCCGCATCATCGATTGCGAGATCACCGGCAGCGGCGGCAACGGCATCTGGTTCGAGCAGGTCTCGGGCGATGTCAGCGGCAATATCATCACCAACACGGCCTCGACGGCGATCCTGTCGTTCGACGCGCTGGGCCTGCTGGTCTCGCGCAACACGATTTTGGGCACCAACGACAACGGCATCGAGATCCTGCGCACCGCGATCGGCGACGACGGCACCATGGTACTCGATAACCGCATCGAGGACATCAAGGCCGGCCCCGGCGGCTCCGGACAATACGGCAACGCCATCAACGCGTTTCGCGCCGGCAATGTGATCGTGCGCGGCAACCGGATCCGCAACTGCGACTATTCCGCGGTGCGCGGCAATTCGGCCGCCAACATCCAGATCACGGGCAACAGCGTCAGCGACGTTCGCGAGGTTGCGCTCTATTCGGAGTTCTCGTTCGAGGGTGCGGTGATCGCCAACAACACCGTGGACGGCGCGGCGGTGGGCGTCTCCGTCTGCAATTTCAACGAGGGCGGCCGGCTTGCCACCGTGCAGGGCAACGTCATCCGCAATCTAAAGCCGAAGCGCCCGATCGGCACCGCGCCGGACGACGACGCCGGCATTGGCATCTATGTCGAAGCCGACACCGCGGTGTCCGGCAATGTGATCGAGAACGCGCCGTCATTCGGGATCATCGCCGGCTGGGGCAAATATCTGCGCGACGTGGCGATCTCGGGCAATGTGATCCGCAAGGCCTTCGTCGGCATCGGCGTGTCGGTCGCCTCCGGCGCCGGAAGCGCGCTGGTCAACAACAACATGATCTCGGAAACCCCTGGTGGCGCCGTGGTCGGGCTCGATCACGCCCGCCCGGTCACATCAGACCTGTCCGCCGAGGGGGCGCAGCGGTTTGCCCAGGTGGTGATGGGGACGAACGCGGTGCGGAGATAAACCAGCGTAGCCCGCTTTTGCGAGCACGCCAAAAATAAAGCCGGCCTGCCCTACAGCGTATTCCGCAGCAGCGGATAGCGTTCCAATATTGCGGCAGCGAAACTGCGCGTCATCTCGGCAGCATTGTCCGACGCTGGTGCGGAAGCTACCTCGTCCACACGTACTTCCTCGGGATCGGCTTCGTCGAGATGGACGTCTTCGAGACGGACCTCCCCCAGAATCACGGCTTCCAGACTTGCCTCGCTCAGACCAAGGCTATTACCAAGGCTATCGGCTTGCGGGACGATCGAGACCACCGATGGCGGCGGTTCGGCCGAAATCGCGGCCGGCTGCGGCGGCTTGACCTGATCGTTCCTTGTCTCGCCGCGCGCCAGCGCCGCTTTGGTGCGACCGAGCCAGGACATGTCGACGGCGTTGTTGTTACGAGAAGCCTCGCGCAGTGAGAGATCGCGCCAGGTTTCCACCGCGGCCTTGGCTTCCTGGATATTCTCCAGAAAAGCGCGTTCGCTGTGATAGCGGCGCCAACGGCCGCTTTCAAACAATTCGGTGAGATGTTCGAGGCGCGCCTCGGCAAGAGCGCACCAGCGCGCGACAACGTCGCGGCCACGTGCCACGTCGAGTTGATGGGTCATGAACCAGCCCGTAAGAGGAGAAAAACGGACGCTGACGCAACCAACAGGAGCGAATCAATTACACGTGACGGATATATTTTGTGGAAAACTTTCAATAAGTCTAGCGGGCGCGCCGATCGGACGCCCGTTATCGAACAAAAGCCGTAGTGATGCGGGGCTTTTCCAGACTATTCGCAGTCAAGTCCCATAGCCGCATGGCCGTGTTGCGAAGTTCCGCGCGGGCGAGTGCGGCAGCGCCAGCCGCGGATTTGAACGGATTGATGTGCCGGAAAACAGCGCCGGAAACGAAAGACCCGTCCGGGGGGACAACCGGACGGGTCAAGCCATATGGGCGCTTGGGGTGGATGGGCGCTCGCGCCGAATACAGCCTCGATGGGGAGGGATAACCGCTCCCACCCCTATCAGTCGCGGAAGGGTCGCCGCACGTTCAAACCGGACGCGAATTTTTTTAACTTTTTGCCGAGAATTCCCGGACGGTTTTGAGCCAAAGAACCTGCCCGCTTTCGCAAGCGCTCGACGGAAACCGGTTCACGTCGAAAAGACCCGTCAAATCAAGAATCTGCCGCCCCGTTCTGATTCTCTCGAAGAACACGAGGCCGGGAGCGGAACCTATTGCGCGGCGGACCGATTGGCTGTGGCCGGCTTGTCGGCGGCCATGGCGGCGGCCGGTTCGGTCAAGCCGCGGGTTGCCGGCGCGTCCGGACGGTCCGTTGCTTTTTCGACGGCAGGCGCCGGCGCATCGGTCGCCGCGACGAGCGGCGCGCTGGCGACGGCCGAGACCGCAGCAAAAGCATCCGCTTCGCCGGCGCCGAACAGATCGTCACGACCCGGCGTGCCGAGATCGCGGGCGGTCTCCATCAGGATCGCGCGCACTTCGTCGGGCTTCAGCGCAGGATTGCGCTCGATCAGCAAAGCGGCGAGACCGGAGACATAGGCGGCGGAAAACGAAGTGCCCGATGTCATCTGGTATTTTTCGTCCGGAGCCGGCAGGAAGATATCGACGCCGGGAGCGGCGACGGCGATATAGGCGCCGCGGTTCGAGGCCGCGAATAATTTGTCCTGGGCGTCGGTGGCGCTGACGGCGATCACGTTGGCGTTGGCGGCCGGATATAATGGCGGCGATTTCGGCCCGGCATTGCCACTCGCCGCCACCATCAAGATCCCTTTGGCGGAGGTTGCGGCAATACCGCGTTCGATCAGCGGATCCTTCGGACCGGCGAAGCTCATATTGACGATCCGCGCGCCATGCGCGGCGGCGTAGTCGAGCCCCTTGAGTACCACGAACGTCGTGCTTTCCGCCCCATTCGACCCGGTTGCAAACGCGCGGATCGCCAGGATCCGCGCCGCCGGCGCGCTTCCCATCAGCCGCGCATGGGCCACGATCGCACCGGCGACGCCGGTGCCATGGACATGCGGACCTTCCTTGCCGCCGAGCGCATCGAAGCTGTCCGCAATCGCACCCGCGAGTTCAGGATGCCTGATGTCGATCGCGGAATCGATCACGGCGACGGTGACGTTGGCGCCGTGGGCCAGCGTATGGGCCTCGGGCAACCGAAGCTTAGCCAGCGCATATTGCGCGGGATCGCCCTCGGTCGGAACGGCCTTCTGGTCCTGGAGCAGATAACGGAAGTTCGGCTGCACCGAGCGAACGCTGGCGTCGGCGGCGAATTCGCGGCTGACGGTCTCGACCGAGCGGCGGTCGGTGATGCGGAACAGGCCGATGGTGGCGCCGACAAGCGGAAAATTCTGCGACCGCAGGCGCGTCAGCCCGTGCCGGCGCGCCAGTTCGTCGGCCTGCGCGTCGGTCAGCGCGCCGTCGATCTCGGCCACGATCTCGTTCGTGACCGTGAACGAACTGAGCGCCGCGGTCTGCGGTCCGTTGCCGCGCGGGTTGATCTTGACCTTCTTGCCGGATGGCCCGCCACCGCCGCCATCGGCCGAGGTCACCGGCTGATCCAGGCATGCACCGCCGCTGTCGCGATAGGCGTAACTGCAGGCCGGATACAGGTTGGGGGAATAGCGCACATAGGGAAGCGACCGGATCCCGACCACCGTCACGGCGCTGATCCTGGGCGTGACCCTCATGACCGACGTCGCATCGACCCTGGGCGTCGTCCGGCCGACCGTTGTCACCGTCCGCGCCGCGATGTTCGGATTGACCCGCGGCGCCACCGTCGGATTGATGGTCGGAATGCGCGATCCGATGTTGATGCTGGGCGAGCGCATGATGCTTTGCGCGTGAACCGGCGATCCGTCGACACAGGCGAACGGCAAAGCCGCCGCCAATACCAGCGGCATCGCCGCGCGCCGCGCCGTCATCCGCCAACTCGCGAGATCATGGACCATGGGACCTCGGCCTATACGCTGTTACCCAAATGCCGCACGGCTCTAGGGCGTCGCCACCGCGAGATTGACGATCTTCTCGCCTTGCAGCTTGCTCAGCAGCGCGGCGACTTCTTCCTTGCTCATCGCTCGATTGCCGAATTGCAGCCGAAACATGCCGCCCTTGGCGCCATCGACGATCGAGGCCTGATAATTGTCGAGCAGCGCGGTGATATCGGCGATGCGCGCGTCGGGCACGAACCGTACCAGCGCGTGCGGCGGCGAAGCTCCGCCGAGGTCGCGGGTGAAGGGCTCGCTGGTGCTCAACGACGCCGTCTGGAAGGTGGAATTCTGGTTCTTCACCAGCACCGCGCCGATCACGCCGGCCTGCAGCAATAGCGCGAGCGCGCCCAGGCTCGCCGACCAGGCCAGCGTCCGCGGCGATAGCTTCGCGAAAAACTCCGAGAAGCGCGCGGAAAAATTAATCGAAGCCGACGGCTGGCGCGCCGGCTCCGCGTCTATCGCGGCAAACAGCTTCTGCATGGCGCGCGCGGACGGCGCACCGAGGCTTTCATTGAGATGAATGGTTTCGGCGTATTCTTCCCCGATCACGGCGTATTGCCGGGCCAGTTCCGGATCGCGGGCCAGCGCCTCCTCGACGCGGCGGGCATCGCGCGCGTTCAGCGTGCCGGCCGCGTGAAATGGCAACAGCATCTCTATTTCACCGGGCTCTCGCTCCAGCATCTTCTTGCTCGCTGCCATCATGGCCAACCTCGTTCCACGCCGGCTGCCTTGAGCAGTTCGGCCAGCTTCTTGCGCGCATAGAACAGGCGCGTCTTGACGGTGTTCTCCGGAATGCCGACGATTTCAGCCACTTCTTCCACGGATTTCTCGTGGTAGTAGACGAGATCGACGATCTCCCGGTGCTCCGGCGAAAGGGCGGTCAGGCACTTGCGCAACGCTTCACTGGTATCCTTCTTCTGCACCGCCACTTCCGGATCGTCGGACGCATCCTCGATCGCATTGGCGGCCTCATCATCCAGTTCAACATCCTTCCTGCGCCGCAGCGCAGACAAGGCCTTGAATCGCGTAATCGCCAGCAGCCAGGTGGAAACGGCGGATCGGCCTTCGAATTTGCCAGCCTGACGCCACACATCGAGGAAAACCTCGCTGATGAGGTCTTCTGCAACTTGTTCATCCCGCACTAGCCGAAGCCCGAAGCGGAACACCCTGACATGGTGCCGTCCATACAGCACCTGCATGGCGAGGCGGTCGCCTTGAGCGATCCGAGCGATCAGGACGTCGTCCGAAGCCGCCTGTGTCGCACTCAATGGCCGTCTCGCAAGGTTGGTCGGGCTGGGTTGGCCAGTGGTTCGATGTGAAAGGCAAGATTCTCAAATTTATCGCAAGTGCCGGGTTGCATCTGTGACCTACCCCACAGAACGGAAAATTCCGGCAACGATCTGGCCTGCCGGCAACAATCATCCGAAAATATCGGTATCATAATACAGAGATGCCTTCTACGCGCCCAGCCCGACCCATAAGCCGACCTTACCAAGGCTTTGCTCACAAAACAGCTCTGAAGGAACCCGGCCCACAGCGACATGCCGCGCCCGCCGCACCGACCGCATCGGGCCATGTTACCTCGATCCGGCTAATTTCCAGTGCCAAACAAGGGGCAAAAGCGACCATTTGCACCCCGGACCGGGTTCCAAAAGATACCAAAACTAAAGGCTTCCCCCGTAGATTTTTCGCTCAGAGTTCCATTGATGGCGAGACCATGGGCACCGCTGCGTCGCCTTTTCTGCACCCGATTGCGGCTGAACTGGAAAGCGTAGGTCCGACGCCGACGCCGAGGGTACTGTCGCGCCGCGCCAGGCAGCGCCGTCAGATTCAGGGCATGATCGCGGCCAGCTTCCTCGTCGATGCGCTGGTCCTGCTGCTCTACGCCCGCGCCGGCACCATACCGGACACGATCGGCCCAGCATTCGCCGCCTGCGGTTTCGCTTCCATCGCGTTCTATCTGGTGTTGTCGGAAACGGGATTCACCGAGCGCTTTCGCGACCATTATTTCGTCGCGCCGCAATTGATCGTCAACGTAGCGATCATGCTGGCCTTCGCCTACATCGCGCCCGAAGTCGGCGTGATGTTTCTCTCCACGCTGTTCGTGGTGTTCAGCTTCGGCTCGCTGCGGTGCACGCCGCGGCAGACGGCCCTGGTCTGGACCGCCACCGCGCTTGGCCTCGCCGCGCTGGTTCTTCTGACCGACAAGCCGATCTCGCTGCCGCACGACACCTACCTGGAGCGCGTCGCGACCATGTCGGTGTTCGTCCTGACCCTCGGGCGCTGCATGTTTCTCGGGATATTCTCCTCCTCGATGCGGCAATCGCTGTACGCCAACGGCCTCAAGCTCCGCGAGGCCTACAAGCGCATCGAGGAACTCGCCGAACTCGACGAGCTGACCGGCTCCTTCAACCGCCGCTGCATCATGCGGATGTTGGATGACGAGATCACCCGCGCTCATACCGTCAACACGCCCTGCTCGATCGCGCTGATCGATCTCGACTGGTTCAAGCGTATCAACGACGCCCACGGACACCCCACCGGCGACGAGGTGCTGAGAACCTTCGCCATCACCATGTTCGCGAATATCCGCAGCATCGACCGGTTCGGCCGCTACGGCGGCGAGGAATTCCTGCTGGTGCTTCCCGATACCCCGAATGAAGCCGCCGCGCGCACCATGGACCGGCTGCGCGCGATCATCGCCGATCTCGACTGGAGCGCGTTTTCGCCCGGCATGCTGGTGACGATTTCCGCCGGCCTCGCGACGCTAGCGCCGGACGAGACCTCCGACGCATTTCTCGCGCGCGCCGACAGCGCGCTTTACGCAGCCAAGGCACGGGGGCGCAACCGCATCGCCTGCGCCTTGTCCTAGTCACTGATGTTTCCGGCGCCGGAGAAACCGTCGTCGATTTGTACATATGCTCCAGGATAGAGTCATGGGTTCGAAATCTACTGCCACTTCCGAAAGTCTGCTCGACGAGCTGCAGAACACGCTCGCGCACGGCACCGTCGCGCGGCGGGTCGAGACCCTGCGCCGCGTGACCGATTTGTTCATCAACGGCGCGGTGGATTTCAAGGATGAGCAGATCCGGCTGTTCGACGACGTCTTCCAGTGCCTGACCGAACACATCGAGACTTCCGCCAAAGTGCTGCTCTCCAGTCGGCTGGCGTCGCTCGACACCGCGCCGCCGCTCACCATTCGCGCGCTGGCGTTCGACGACCTGATCGAGGTCGCGGCCCCGGTGCTGTCGAGGTCGGAGCGGCTCGACGATGAAACGCTGATCGAGACCGCGCGCAACAAGAGCCAGGCGCATCTGATGGCGATTTCGGTCCGCAGGGTATTGAGCGGCGCCGTCACCGACGTGCTGGTGTTCCGCGGCAATGACGAGGTGATCCAGAGCACCGTCAACAATCCCGGCGCGGAATTCTCCGACCGCGGCTTCACCCAGCTGGTCGATCGTGCCGAGGGAGACGACAACCTTGCGACCTGCCTCGCGATGCGGCCGACGATTCCGCGCCATCTGTATCTGAAGCTGCTCGCGAAGGCTTCCGCGACGGTGCGCGAGCGGCTCGAGGCCGCCAACCCGCAGCGGGCCGGCGATGTGCCGACCGCGGTGCGTGAAGCGACGCTGCGCGCGCGCAGCGTGCCCGCGGCCATTAACCAGCAAACGGCGATCGCCCATGCGCTGGTCAAATCGCTGTACGAAGACGGCAGGCTCGACGAGCATCAGGTGACGTCGTTCGCCGAGGCCGGCAAGTTCGACGAAGCCAACGCCTCGATCGCGGCGCTAGCCAATGTTTCGGTATCGATCGCCGAGCACATGATGATCGAAACCCATGCCGAAGGCGTCATGATCCTGGCCAAGGTCTCCGGGATGTCGTGGTCGACGGTCAAGGCGATCATCAACATGCGCGACCAACTGTCCGGTTCGGAACCGACCGATCTTGCCGCCTGCAAGGCCACCTATGAGCGGCTGCGGCCCTCGACCGCGCAGCAGGTGCTGCGCTTCCACCGCATGCAGCAGAGCGCAGTACCCGCGGCGGGACACTAGAACCTGAGCACCTTCGATCCCGCGAGCGCGCCGATCGCGGTGACCAGCGCCGTGGCGATCGTGTACCAGGTCGCCACGAACAGCGGCGAATCGTCGGGGCAGTGCGAGGCGTAGAGCGTCGCCGCCAAACCAGCCGACAACAGCCCGGCGATCGCGCCTGAGAGTGCGGGGCGCGTCGGCGCGCCGTGGCGCAGGGCGGCGAGCGCCGCCGCCAGCAGCGGCAGCGACATCAGCGGGATCGCGATCATGCAGGTCCGCGAATTGTTGCCGACCAGGCGCGTCATCATCGGGAGCCGCTGCGGCAGCATCATTTCGCTGGCGATACCACCGGCCAGAAGCCCGGCCGGAATCAACAACAGCCACGCCCAGCCGCGCAGCGAGGCTTCCGGCCGCGACAGATGCAGACCGACGGCGATTCCCGAAATCGCCAGCGCCAGCGTCACGGCGAACTTCAGGTCGAAGAACGGATTATGCATCGCGGTCATCACGTCCGGGCGAACGCCCAAACTCGCGAAGAACATCGCCATGGAAACCGGCGCGGCGGCCAGCAGCGCCAGCGCCAGCACGAACCCGACCGGCCTGGCATGATGGACGTTGTCGGCGGCAAGCGAGCGAATGAGCTGATCGGTTTCCATTCTCACTGCTCCCGTAGCTTGGCGGTAAGGCTGGCAAGCCCCCGATGCAGCGCCACCCGCACCGCGCCCTCGCTCATCGAAAATTTCGCTGCGGTGTCCTTGATCGATGCGGCCTCGACCGCGATCGATTGCAGGACCTCGCGCTGGCGAGCCGGCAGCGACTGCAGCTGGGCCGCGACCTCGCCGGCCGGCGCGGTTTCGGTCGTGGAATCCCCCGGCAGCGTGTCGGCGAAATCGTCGATGTTGACGAAAACCCGGCGACCGCGGCGGCGCAGCGCATCGATCAGCTTGTTGCGCGCGATCGCAAACAGCCATGGCGCGAACGCCGCGTTGGCGTCCCAGGTATGCCGCTTTAAATGCACCGCCAACAAAATGTCCTGCACGATATCCTCGGATTGATCGACCGGTTGCCCCGCACGCGCCAGACCGCGCCGCGCCGCGGCCCGCAGCACTGGCGTGACGGCCCTGAGCAGACGATGATACGCCGCACTGTCGCCCGACATGGCCGCCCGCATCAGGCCGGTCCATTCGTCTTCACGTTCGCGCACGCGCGCTCCCACAGTACAATTCGGTCAATCTTTCAATTTGTTACGTCGGAAACCATCGATCACGAAGTCGTGATCCACGGTTTCCGACGTTTCTTAAGGCCCCGCCGCGATCCGAGGATAGCGCAGACGACGCGGCCGCCCCAAGCCTAGGCTCATAACATCGATTGGTCGCGCAGGCATCCGACGGTGGATCGCAAGCCAAACAGGGCTGAACGGGAACCGTCGGGGCCGGGGGCGCCTGCCCTGCTTTTGCCCGGTGTCGCCCGAAGATTCCCTTTTTTGGCCGCGCTGCCGACACGGCCCAAGGTCTCTTTCGCGCTGGGTGGGTGGCAATTGGGGAGATCAGCGCATGACCAACAAAGCCAGCGGGCGCTCGGCCTTGCTACTGGCAGCGGGACTCTTTGTGTGTTTAGCGGAGACATCGCAGGCAGCGGCGGCTGCGGACGACGCGACCGCAGCTGCGCCATCGGAGACGGCCGGGACGCCCGTCACGCTCCACAAATCCGTCAGACGAGGTTCCCACCACTGGAGAAAATCCGCGCATCGCAGATCGGGCAAGGTCGCACTGAAAGCCTCTAGCGGCAACAAGACAGCCGACGCGGCCGACGATGGCGACCATTCGTCGGCGATTCCGCCATCGGTGGCCGGCGCCAATGCCCAAATGATATCTGCCCAGATAACATCGCCCGATACACCGACCGCCAATGCCACCAAGGCGATGGCCGCCCGGGCCAACGATATTCTGCAGGCCGTGCCCGACAAGCCGGCTGACGCCTCGTCTGCTGCAGGCGCCCGATCCGATGGCCAGGTCGTCGCCGCCGATCAGCTCAACGACGTCGACCGCGCACTGCGCGAGAGCACCCCTCCCGCAGCACCGCTGGCGGTAGCCTCGGCCGAGACGCCGGCCGCGCCCGCCGCAGCGGTCGCCGCCAGCAATCAAAGCACCGCCTGGGACCAGACCTCGCTGATCGGCAAGATCTTCATCGGCTTCGGCGCGCTACTGACAATGGCCTCCGCCGCGCGGATGTTCATGGCGTAACGAACTGCCGGCTGCCGTGCCGGGTTGGGCGCAAGCTGCCCGGGCCGGCCGCGGCAACACCCCACTTGATGCCCACCGCGCCAGCGGGCACATTGCCCGCGACATCAGCGGGGTGGATCATGAGCACGTTCGAATACATCATTGTCGAAAGCAAAGGCGGGGTGGGCATCATCACGCTCAACCGCCCGAAACTGCTCAATGCGCTATCCTTCGGCGTGTTCAAGGAGATCGCCGCCGCGGTCGACGACCTCGAAGCCGACGACAAGATCGGCTGCATCCTGCTGGCCGGCGGCGAAAAGGCCTTTGCCGCGGGCGCCGACATCAAGGAAATGCAGCCCAAGACCTTCATCGACATGTTTTCCAGCGATTTCGCCGCGATCGGCGGTGACCGCGTCGCCAAATGCCGCAAGCCGACGATCGCTGCCGTCAGCGGCTATGCGCTCGGCGGCGGCTGCGAACTCGCAATGATGTGCGACATCATCATCGCCGCCGACACCGCGAAATTCGGCCAGCCGGAAATCACCCTCGGCACCATTCCCGGCATCGGCGGAACGCAGCGGCTGACGCGTGCGATCGGCAAGTCCAAGGCGATGGATCTGTGCCTCACCGGGCGCATGATGGATGCCGCCGAGGCGGAACGTTCGGGGCTGGTGAGCCGCGTGGTGCCGGCGGGCACGCTGATGGACGAAGCGCTGGCGGCGGCGGAAAAGATCGCCTCGATGTCGCGTCCCGCGGCCGCGATGGCGAAGGAAGCCATCAACCGCGCCTTCGAGACGCCGCTGTCCGAAGGGCTCAACGTCGAGCGCAACCTGTTTCACGCGACCTTCGCCCTGGACGATCGCTCCGAGGGCATGGCGGCGTTCATCGAGAAGCGCAAGCCGGTGAACAAGAACAGGTGAAATGCGGATCACATTCCGCCGTCGTCTCTGCTCCTCGCCAAGGCCGCGCTGACCAGCGCCCGGTAGGCGCGTTCGGCCAGCGTCGCCGGCCTTTCGAGACCGAGCCGTGCCAAACATTCGGCGTCGGCGGCATCCGGATGGCCGGAGAGTCCATGCCACAACAATCCCGCCAGCCGTAGCCGAGCGCCTTGCGCGTTCTGCAGTATTTGCAGGGCCGGTAGCAGCCGCTGCTCGACGTCGGTAAAATCGCTGCCGAACGGAAACGATGGCAATAGGCCCGCCTCGCGCGCCGGCTTCAGCGCGGCTGCGATCCGCTCCGGATGGTTGTTACGGTACGCGGCCGGGATCTCGAAATTCCTGGGCAATTTGCCGGCGTCCTTGGCCTGGCGCGCGAGTTCGTCCTGATAGCAGGAATCCGCGACCTGCAGCATCGCCGCGATCACATCGGCATCCGATTTCCCCCTGATATCGGCGACGCCGTATTCGGTGACGACGATATCGCGCAAATGGCGCGGAATGGTTTCGTGGCCGTAGCTCCAGCGGATATTGGATTGCGGCCCGGCGCCGGCCCCTCGCGTCGCTTCGAGCGTGAGGACCGATCGCGCACCGGCAAGCGCGAACGCCTGGGCGACGAAATTATACTGGCCACCGACGCCGCTCACGACCTGTCCATTCTCGAGGCCGTCGGACACCGCCGCGCCCATCAAGGTCGCCATCATCACGCTGTTGACGAAACGTGCGTCCACGCGGGCCCTGCGCTTGGCATCCTCGTCGCCATAGAGCTCGTTGGTGAAGGATACCGGCATCATCTGGATTCGCGCGAGCCGGCTCGGGGTCATCTCGCGCAGCGCCGAATAGAACGATTTCGGGCCGAGAAAAAACGCGCCGTGCAGCACGACGCCGTCGACCTCGCGTTTGAGAATACCGGCATCGATCAGGGCGAGGAAAGCCTGGAACAGCATCTCGCTGACGCCGTAGAGCCCCTTTTCGAACGCTCCGGTTTCCAGCGCCGCAAGCTGTTCGGGCGCAGGCGAAAGGCGCTCCATGATTCCGTGAAATTGCCCGTTGGCGCGGTGGCGGACGATCAATCCCTGCGCCAGCGCGTCGCCGACCTGCCCGATGCCGATCTGCAAGGTGCCACCGTCGCGCACGAGGCCCGCGGCGTGAAGCCCGATGGCGTATCTGGTGTCGGTGATCGGCTCGGACGGCGGGGCGAACAGCGGGAAGTCGGTCTCGGGACTGTCGAGCATCGCGCTGAATTCGTCCGCCGGCAGATCGGCCTCGCCCGGCATGAACGGCAGTTCGGAATTGACCTGCCCGACCAGCTTGAACGATCGGCCCTCTGCGCGGGCGCGCAGCAGTTCCAGCGAGATGTCGGTATTGCTGCTCAGGCTGTAGCGCGGCACGCCGTCGACCACGCGCTTGGCCACCAGTTGCACGACCACGTTCATCCCGGCCGCCAGCAAATAGGAAGCCGCGTGGGTGTAGTTGGCGGAAACATAGTGCTGTTGCGCCGCCGGCACGTGCTGCCACCGTCCCGCCAGGAAAAAGAATTCGGTGACGTGAATATTGGGCGGAAGCGCACCCGCGCGCAGCGCCGCGGCATAGGCGAGATCGGGATAGCCCCCGAACAGACGGTCGATCACGGGCTCAATGAAGCGCCACTGGAGCAGATTCTTCGGCTTCGGCTTTTCCAGCGTCAACGCGGTGAAGAACGTCAGGTCGATCGAGCGGTCGGCGCTGGCGCGCGCATAGAGCGCGTTGGCGATGTGATTCGCCTTGCCGAGCCCAAGCGGCAACCCAACCACCAGGTGGGTGCCGACATCGCGGATGATATCCTCGGCGATCGCCTCGGGGTCGGAAAACAGTTTCGGCATCACGTACAAGCCCGGGCGCAATGGAAATAGCCGGCGCCTGGAATCAATCGCAGCCGCCCGGCAGCATAACGCATTCGTGACCGAAATCGCCTGTGACGAACCGGCAACAGCGAAACACCGAATTCGGGGAGTTGTCGTCTGCGACGGTTTGCCTGTGGCCGCAGCTCCCTCTAAACAGGTACAGGAGTCGGGGTCGTCGGCGGAAGCGGATGGCCGGGGTTACTTCGGGATCACATGATTGGGCGTGCCGCTAGGATTGGCCACGTGGCAAGGCGCGTGCTTCGATCGGGCATTCGTCTTGGCGTTGCAACTTGCGTCGGTGTTGCCGCCATGGCCGCGGTCAGTCTTGCCGCCACAGCGGTGATCAGTCTTGCCGCTACCGCGGCCTTGGCCGAATCACTTCCCGAGGCCCTCGCCAAGGCGTATCAGACCAATCCGCAGCTCAATGCCGAACGGGCGCGCCAACGCGCCACTGACGAGAACGTGCCGCAGGCCCTAGCGGGCTACCGGCCGCAGATCATTGCGACCTTGAGTGCGGGGCTGCAGGCGGTCCGCAATCTGCTGCCGGACAACACCATTCAAACCGCAACCCTGAAGCCCTGGACCATCGGGGTAACGGTGACGCAGACGCTGTTCAACGGCTTCAGGACCTCCAACAGCGTGCGGGTCGCGGAACTGCAGGTGCAGTCTGGCCGCGAGGCGTTGCGCAATGTCGGTCAGGGCGTGCTGCTCGACGCCGTCACCGCCTACACCAACGTGCTCGCGAATCAGTCGCTGGTGGAGGCGCAGCGCTCCAACGTCGCGTTCCTGCGGGAAACCGTCGGCATCACCCAGAAGCGCCTCAATGCCGGCGACGTCACGCCGACCGATACCGCCCAGGCCGAAGCGCGGCTCAGCCGCGGGCTGGCCGACCTGAATGCCGCCGAGATCAATCTTGCCATCAGCCAGGCGACCTACACCCAGGTGATCGGCGACCCGCCGGGGCAATTGCGATCCGCCGAAACCGTGGATCGCTATCTGCCGCACAGCCGCGAGGACGCCATCGGCCTTGCGGGCAAGGAAAACCCGGCGGTCACGGCCGCGGGCTTCGACGTCGACGTCGCCTCGACCACGATCCGCGTCGCCGAGGGCAGCCTGCTCCCCAGCATCACCCTGCAGGGCAGCGCCAGCCACAGCGCTGACGCGGACCCTAGCCTCAGCACCTTCCGGACCGATCAGGCCTCGGTGATCGCGCAGATGAACGCTCCGATCTACGATGGCGGCACCGCGGCGTCGCAGACGAGGCAGGCGAAGGAATTGACGGCGCAAAGCCGGCTGGTGCTGGACCAGGTCCGTAATCAGGCCCGGACCGCCGCAATCGGTGCCTGGGTCGCCAATGAAGGCGCCAAGATCGCGGTGGCGGCATCGGAATCGGAGGTGCGGGCGGCAACCGTCGCGCTGCAGGGCGTCAGCAAGGAAGCCGCCGGCGGGCAACGCACCACGGTCGACGTCCTGAACTCGCAAGCCGATCTGATCTCGGCGAAGGCGCGGCTGATCGGCGCGCAACGCGATCGCGTGATCGCCTCCTACACATTGCTCAGCGCCATCGGCCGGCTCGACGTCAAGACGCTGTCGCTGAACACGCCGGACTATCTTCCGGAAGTGCATTATCATCAGGTGCGCGACGCCTGGCACGGCCTGCGCACGCCATCGGGGCAATGATCCGCCGGGCCGGCACATGAAAAGCTGCCGCATACACATCATGGGCGCGTCAGGCTCGGGTGTCACGAGCCTCGGCCGCGCATTGGCCGAAGCGCTGGCGGTCCCGCATCACGACACCGACGACTATTTCTGGCAGCCGACGGTGCCGCCATATCAAGTGAAACGCGAACGGGCCGAACGCCTCCGGCTGATGCACGAGGTTTTTCTG
>Ga0265340_10001085_pt1 | contig 15485 bp, 9 predicted proteins | sample 4CB225metaG_FD_202082 | JGI IMG/M metagenome (GOLD analysis project Ga0265340, IMG submission 202082) | Rhizosphere microbial communities from Carex aquatilis grown in University of Washington, Seatle, WA, United States - 4-CB2-25 metaG | ecosystem: Host-associated > Plants > Roots > Rhizosphere...
CGTCTTCATGATGAAGGCCAGTTCCGCCTCGACCCGCGTGCCGATGAAGCGGTCCGACGGCACGAGGCCGCCATCGGCAAAGAACATGTCGTCGAGCAGCACCCCGGAATCCGGCTCGTCGATCAGAAGCGCGCTCTGCATCGCCTTCGAGGTCAGCCCGATCTTGTGACCTTTGACGACGCGGCCCTCGGCTACCTTGATCTCGATCCACGCCTTCTGGATCGCGTAGGCATCCTCGATGGAAATGGCAGGAAAATCCAGCGACAGTTGCCGGATCTGCTTGCGGGTCTTTTCCGCCTGGTGAAGCCGCTCGGCGGCAAGACGGATATCGTCCTTGGTCAGGGCCATGTTGGTTTCGGCTTCGGATGAAAAAGGCGGGGTGCGGAAATATGATTAACATGTTAAATGGTTCCGGGCAAATCGGATTGGATTTTTGTTGCGGTGCAAACGCGACCCGCGTTGTCGCAAATGATTTGGGCGTACCGAGAGCGGATATAGTGTGACGCGGAAGAAATCCCCTGACAGAACAGCCGTCCGGCGCGTGCCGATGCGCGAATTCTCACGTTCGCTGCCGATGTCGCTGTTGCGCGCCCGCGAGGCCGTGATGCGGCAATTCCGCCCCTCGCTGCGCGATCACGGCCTGACCGAACAGCAATGGCGGATCCTGCGCGCGCTTGCTGCCGTCGACGCCATCGAGGTCACGGAGCTCGCCCGGGTCGCGTTTCTGCTCGGCCCCAGCCTTTCCCGCATCCTGCGCGACCTGGAAGCGCGTCATCTGATCGAACGACGGGTGGTGCAGGCCGATCAGCGTCGCGGCCTGGTGTCGATCTCCGCGAAGGGAGTGAGGCTGATCGGGACCGTCGCGCCTTCGTCCGAGGCGATCTACGCCGCCATCAGCCGCCGCTATGGCGCGCGCAAGCTCAGGGAATTGCAGGATATGCTGCATGAGCTGGAGGGCACGCTGTCGGTGCTCAATAAAAAAGGAGGTGGAACCGGCGACGCTGGCGAATTCGAGTGAACGCAATTTTGCATGAACGTCCCAAAAAGACGCATAGCTCCGTTTGATGCATAGAGTTTGAGCATCGGAAGCTGGCATCGGCGGGGACAAATGACGGGAATAAGCCCGGGCAGGCGGCGTTAACCTCATGCGCTGCGCACATCGCGCGACGCGTCTGCGTCCTTAGTAGAAATCGCCGTGATATCAATTTACTCGGGGCGAGAGAGTCCGTAGATACGCGTCAGGTGTCGCGTCCTCTTAGGACTGCAAACATCAAGAAAGGCCGACAAAGAAGCCCGGCCTCAGGGAGGACTAGATGAAGCTTACCAGACGCGATTTCGCGGCCGGCTTGGCCGTTGGTATTACTGCACCCTACGTCATCGGCAGCGCACGCGCGCAAGCCGCCACCCTCAAAATTGGAATGTGCTCACCCGTGACCGGTCCCGCCGCCGAATCCGGCGGATACGCCATCAAGGGTGCCAAGCTCGCGCTGGAGGCCGTCAACAAGGCCGGCGGCATTCTCGGCAAGCAGGCCGAACTGATCATCGAGGACGACCAGACCACCAATCCCGGCATCGTGCTGGCCTTCTCCAAGCTTGCCGCGCAGCCGGACATCGTGGCCTTCCTCGGCTCGATCCGCTCCACGCAGGTGCACGCGATGGCACCCGACGTTCTCAAGCTCGGCAAGCCCGTGATGATCGGCGGCACCGATCCCAACCTGACCCACATGGGAAATCAGTGGCTGTTCCGTTTCCGCCCCAATGACAGCTATTCCGGCCGCGTGATCGCCGACTACGGCGTCAACACGCTGGGCAAAAAGAAGTGGGCCGTGCTGCATTCGACCGATGCGTTCGGCACCGCCGGCGGCAAGGCGCTGACGGACGCGCTCGGCAAGCTCGGCGCGCCGCCCGTTCTCGATCAGGGCTATGCCAACCAGAGCCAGGATTTCACGCCGGTCGTGCTCGCGATCAAGCAGTCCGGCGCCGACATCCTCGGTTCCTACTTCACGTTCGAGAACGATCTCGGCATTTTCGCCCGTCAGTTGCGCCAGCTCGGCGTCAACATTCCCTGGGTCGGCTCGCCGTCGATCGTCAACATCACCGCGCTGAAGCTCGCCGGTCCGGCGCTCTACGGCACCTACGGTGTCGCCGACTACGCCGAGGATTCCAGCGAGGGATCGAAGGCGTTCGGCAAGGCCTATCGCGATGTCGTCAAGGTCGCGCCGGATAACCAGAGTTCCTGGCCCTACGACGCCGTCACCGTGCTTGCCGCGGCGATCAACAAGGCCGGTTCGACCGACCCTGTGAAAATTCGTGAGGCGATCCTGTCCCTCAAGAAATTCCCGGGCGCCGAGGGCGAATACAATTTCGACCAGAACGGCGACGGTCTTCACGGCTACAACATCGTGAAGAACGAGAAGGGCACCATCGTGTTCGACAAGCATATCGACTTCAACGATTGATGACTGGAACGGCCCCTCCCGATCGGGAGGGGCCCGGTTCGCATCCAGCGAAGCCATCCGAGATTGCGCCGGCGCCTCGTGCCAGCACTTGTCGCCTAAAGACGTCCGGCCATCCCTGTTGCGAATCTGGCCGGGTTCGCTTCTCCCACCGAGCATTTCCATGGATCTCGTACTGCAACTGCTCTTTACCGGGGTCGGCATCGGCGCCGTCTATGCGCTGGTCGCGCTCGGTTTCGTGCTGATCTTCCGCGCCACCAATGTGGTGAACTTCGCGCAAGGCGAATTCTCCATGGTGGCCGCCTATCTGATGGTGGTGTTCGCCGTCGACCTGGGCTGGCCGTACTGGCTGTCGTTCCTGCTGGCGCTGGCCGGCATGGCGCTATTGGGCGTGATCTTCAATCTCGGCGTCTACTACCCGCTGCGGCATCGCAGCTTCCTGCCGGTCATCATCGCCACCATCGGCGCCTCGATCCTGATGGCCAATTCGGTGCTGGCGATCTACGGCCCGCAGCCGCAGGTGCTGCAGGGATGGTTCGAGACGCCCGGCATCCAGCTCGGGCCGGTCTATCTCGACAGCCAGTATCTGCTGATCATCGCGGTCACCATCGTGATGGTGATCTTCAACTACTGGTTCTTCGAGCGTACCATGCTCGGCAAGAAGCTGCAGGCGACTTCGCAGGACAAGGAGATGGCCTCGCTGCTCGGCATCTCCGTCTCGACCATGATCATGATCACCTTCATCTATTCGGCGGTGCTGGGCGGCCTCGCGGGCATCCTGGTGGCGCCGGTGCTGTTCGTCTCGATCCAGATGGGCTCGACGATCGCGCTGAAGGCGTTTGCCGCCACCATCATCGGCGGCTTCGGCGACGTCGCCGGCGCGATCATCGGCGGGCTCGCGCTCGGGGTCATCGAGACCTTTGGCGCGGCTTACGTGTCGGTGCCGTACAAGGACGGGTTCGCCTTCCTCGTGCTGGTGCTGTTCCTGATCTTCAGGCCGCAAGGAATCTTCGGCGAACGTGTCGCGGAGAAAGCATGAGCGCGCCCAGCGACAACATGACGATGACGGCGCTGCCGCGAGCGAAACCGCTGCTGCTGCGCCATCTGCCGTATTTCATCGCCGCGGCGATCCTGGTGGCCTTGGCCGCCACGATGCGGTTCGACGGCTACATCCTCAACGTCCTGATGCAGGCGACGACGTTCGCGATCGCGGTGTTCGGGTTGTCCGTCGTGCTCGGCCTGTGCGGGCAGATCAATCTGGCGCAGGCGGCGTTCTTCGGCTTCGGCGCCTATGCCGTCGGCATCGGAACCACCGATCTGCATCTGAGCTACTGGCTCTGCCTTGTCGCGGGATGCGTCCTGGCGCTGGGGGCGGGCGCGTTCCTCGGCATGTCGACGCTGCGGCTCGGCGGCCATTACCTCGCGATGGTGACGATCTCGTTCCAGCAGATCGTCACGCTGGTCATGATCAACGCCATCGGGCTGACGCACGGCCCCGATGGCGTCTCCAACATCGGCCGTCCCGATCTGTTTCAGACCGCGCAGGGCTATCTCGCCTTCTGCGTCGCGATGCTGGCGATCATCGGGTATTTCGTCTGGCACCTTCCGGACACCAGGCTCGGGCGGGCTATGCGCGCGGTGCGCGACAACGAACTCGCCGCCGGCGTCAGCGGCATCGATGTATTCCGCACCAAGGTCTACGCGTTCGCCCTGTGTGCGGCGCTGGGCGGTCTCGCCGGCGGGCTGTTCGCCGGCGGATTTGCCTATGTCAGCCCCGACCAGTTTTCGTTCGCGGAATCGATCGTGTTCCTGACGATGTCGCTGCTCGGCGGCGTTGCCTCGCCGATCGGCTCGGCGATCGGCACCGGACTGTTGATCCTGATCCCGGAATGGCTGCGGTTCCTCAAGAGCGTTCCCGGGCTTTATCTCGCGATCTACGGCCTGTTCGTCATCCTGATCATCCGCTACATGCCCGACGGCATCTGGGGATTCATCGGCGTCGCGCTCGATCGCTGGCGCAGCCGGATCAAGGCGCCGGCGGCTGCGGCGCCGCTGCTGCTGAAGCCCGCCAGCGTCGGCGGCGATATCGTGCTCGAAGTCACCGGGCTTTCCAAGCATTTCGGCGGCCTCAAGGCCGTCGACGGCGTCGATATCGCGGTGAAGCGCGGCGGCGTGCACGCGCTGATCGGCCCCAACGGCTCCGGCAAGACCACGACGCTGAACGTGCTGTCCGGTCTCTACAAGGCGACCTCAGGCAAGATCGTGCTCGACGGCACCGACATCACGACCATGCCGCCGCATCGGCGCACGGCGGCGGGACTGGGACGTACGTTCCAGAACATCCGGCTGTTCCGCTCGATGACGGCTTTGGAGAACGTCGAGATCGGCGCCGAACGGCCCGGCAACACGCTGATCGGGCAGGGCGGCGACGCCGCTTTGACCGAACGCGCGATGGAAGCGCTGACCTTCGTGGGCCTGGGCAGCCGCGCCAACGAACTGATCTCGAGCTTTTCCTACGGCCATCAGCGGCTGATCGAGATCGCCCGCGCGCTCGCCGCCAACCCGACGCTGCTGCTGCTCGACGAGCCCGCCGCCGGCCTGAACTCGACCGAGAAGCTCGAACTGCACGAATTGCTCAAACGCATCGCGGCGCAGGGCCTGACCATCCTGATCATCGATCACGACATGACCCTGGTCTCCGAGGCGGCCCAGCACATTACCGTGCTCAATTTCGGTCGCCGCATCGCGGACGGCGAATCCATGGCGGTGCTGCGTCATCCCGACGTCGTCTCCGCCTATCTCGGGAGCGAATGATGGCGCTGCTCCAGATCAACGATCTGATAGTGCTTTACGGCGAGATCGAAGCGTTGCGCGGCGTCTCGCTCAGCGTCGAGGAAGGGCAGGTGGTGACTTTGCTCGGCGCCAACGGCGCCGGCAAATCGACCACGCTGCGGGCGATTTCGGGGCTGGCAAAACCGGCGGCGGGTGAAATCCTGTTCGACGGCAGATCGATCGCCGGCATGGGGCCGGAAGCGATCGTCCGGCTCGGCATCTCCCACGTGCCCGAAGGCCGGCGGATTTTCCCCGGCCTGACGGTGAAGGAAAACATCATGCTCGGCGCGTCGAACCGGCGCGTCGCGAAGGCCGAACTGTCGCGCGAGGCCGACGCCATGTTCGACCTGTTTCCGGATATCCGCTCGTTCTCCAATGCGCTGGGCTGGACCCTGTCGGGCGGCCAGTTGCAGATGGTCGCGGTCGCGCGCGGGCTGATGGCAAGACCCCGGCTGTTGCTGCTGGACGAGCCTTCGCTCGGGCTTGCGCCCGTCATCGTGCAGGCGGTGTTCCGGATCATCTCGCAGATCCGGCAAAACACCACGGTGCTGCTGGTCGAGCAGAACGCGCGCATGGGGCTTTCGGTCGCCGATCACGGCTATGTGCTGGAAACCGGCCGCATCGTGCTCGGCGGCAAACCCGACGAGCTCTGGGGCAACGAAGCTATCGCCGCCGCCTATCTCGGCGGCCATGCCAAGGCACGTGCTTGAACAACCAGCGGGATCGTGGTTGCCATACAGGTCGAAAATCTGATCGACTTGGTGGCGGACTGGCAATGACGGGCGTCTGAACAACAGGGAAGGAAACAAAGTGGCAAATAACGTCAAAAAAGTCTGGGCTTCGGGCAAGGCGGTGGTGAACGCCTGGCTTGCGATTCCTTCCGGTTTTTCCGCCGAAGTGATCGCGCAATGCGGATTCGACAGCGTCACCGTCGACATGCAGCATGGCGTGCAGGACTACCAGTCGATGGTGCAATGCTTCCAGGCGATGAACGGCCATCCGGTCACGCCGATGGTCCGCGTGCCCTGGAACGAGCCCGGCATCATCGGCAAGGTGCTCGACGGCGGCGCCTACGGCGTGATCTGCCCGATGGTCAACACCAAACAGGAAGCCGAGAACCTGGTTTCCTATGCCAAGTATCCGCCGCGCGGCACGCGTTCGAACGGCCCGATCCGCTCTGGCATGTACGGCTCCGCCGGCGCCTATCAGCAGACCGCCAACGAGGAGATCGTGCTGCTGCCGATGATGGAGACCAAGACCGCGGTCGAGAACATGGAATCGATCCTCGACGTCGAGGGCATCAACGGCGTCTATATCGGTCCCTCCGATCTCGGCTTCTCCTATGGGCTGGTGCCGAAGCTCGACCGCGACGAGCCGGAAATCCTCAAGATCTACGAGAAGATCGTGAGGGAATGCGGCAAGCGCGGCCTCTATCCGGGCATCCACTGCTCGGGCGCCGATGGCGCGGTGCGCGCCATCAACATGGGCTTCAAGCTGGTGACGCTGTCGAACGAAAGCGGCCTGATGCAGACCTACGCCAAAATGCAGGTGGCGCAGACCCGGAAAGAATCCGCCGGCAAGGCGTAAGGCAGCCTGTGCTACAATGCCCTCATGCTGAGGAGGCCCGAAGGGCCGTCTCGAAGCACGAGGGCATTGCACATTTGCGGCCATCCTGCGAGACGCCGCGCAATGCGCGGCTCCTTGAGGATGAGGTTCGCGTCTGTTGTAGCGATTTTTAGAGGAGACTCCATGACCCCAGCCCCCGTGATCCGCCTGCATCCCGACGATGGTGTCCTGATCGCGCGGGCGAGTCTGCCGCCGGGCATGGTGGTGGCCGACGGCGTCACCACCGTCGAACGCATACCGGCGGGGCACAAGGTCGCGATCCGCCCCATCGCCGTGGGCGAGCCGATCCACCGCTATGGCCAGATCATCGGCTTTGCCACGGTCCCGATTTCGCCGGGCCAGCACGTCCACACCCAAAATTGCGGCATGGGCGATTTCGCCAAGGACTATGCCTATGGCGTCGACGTCAAGCCGGTGCCGAATTTCGATCTGCCGGCGACGTTTGAAGGCATCCGCCGCCCCGATGGGCGGGTGGCGACCCGCAACTATATCGGCATCCTCACTTCCGTGAATTGCAGCGCCCATGTCGCGGGCCTGGTCGCCGACGTCTTCAAGAAGAACCCGTTCACGCACGATAATCCGCTCGCTGATTTCCCCAACGTCGACGGCGTGGTGGCGCTCACCCACAAGACCGGCTGCGGCATGACGCAGGACGAGCCGCTGGCGCTGCTCCGCCGCACCCTCGGCGGCTACGCGCGGCATGTGAATTTTTCCGCGGTCATCGTTTTGGGGCTGGGCTGCGAGGTCAACCAGATCGGCGGGTTGATGGCCGAGCAGAAGCTCGCCGGGCGCTTGCGCGCGATGGACATTCAGGAAGTCGGCGGCACCCGCAAGACCGTGGAAGCGGGCGTCGCCTTCGTGCGGGAGGCACTGACCGACGCCAACAAGGTGAAGCGCGAGCCGGTCTCCGCCAGCGAATTGACGGTGGCCCTGCAATGCGGCGGCTCCGACGGCTATTCCGGCGTCTCGGCCAATCCGGCGCTGGGCGCGGCCAGCGATCTCCTGGTGCGGCACGGCGGCACCGTCATTCTTTCGGAGACCCCCGAGACCTATGGCGCCGAACATCTGCTGACGCGCCGGGCTGTCAGCCGCGAAGTCGGCGAGAAGCTGGTCGGCCTGATGCGCTGGTGGGAGGAATATACCGCGCGCGAGGGCGCCGAGATGAACGCCAACCCGAGCCCCGGCAATAAGGCCGGCGGGCTCACCACGATCCTGGAAAAATCCCTCGGCGCGATGGCCAAGGCCGGCAGCACCAACCTCGTCGACGTGCTCAATTACGCAGAGCCGGTCACCAAGAAGGGCTTTGTCTTCATGGATACGCCCGGTTACGACCCGGTCGCGGCGACCGGGCAGGTGGCCGGCGGCGCCAACCTCGTCTGCTTCACCACGGGGCGCGGCAGCGTGTTCGGCTGCAAGCCCGCACCCTCGATCAAGCTTGCGACCAACACGCCGATGTACAAGCGCATGGAAGACGACATGGACGTCAATTGCGGCACCATCCTCGACGGCGAGGAAACCGTGCAGCAATGCGGCCAGCGCATTTTCGACCTGATGCTGAAAACCGCCTCCGGCCAGCCTACCAAGAGCGAGAGTTACGACTTCGGCGGCGCCGAATTCGCGCCCTGGGTGCTCGGGGCCACGATGTAGGGATTCCCCCGGAGCGGCCAGCTGCGTCACGCCCGGCCTCCACGTTTTTCTCACCTTCTTGACGCGAGGAAAAGTAAGGTGTCGATGGCCGGGACAAGCTCGGCCATGACGAGTGTCAGGCACACTGACCCTCGACCGCACCTCTCCTAGGCATTCGCTGCCCGTTGTTAGTGCTTGATGTCAGGGAGAACCAGTGTTCTGCTCAAAAAAGCTGCTGGAGTAGCCTGCCTGTGTCGATCTTCGTCGCACTACATCACGTCACGCACTACAAATACGACCGACCGATCGATCTCGGCCCGCAAACCATTCGCCTGCGCCCGGCGCCGCACACCCGCACGCCGATCCTGAGCTATTCGCTCAAGGTCCTGCCTTCAAACCATTTCGTGAACTGGCAGCAGGACCCGCAGGGCAACTGGCTGGCGCGCTACGTCTTTCCGGAAAAGGCCACCGAACTGAAGATCGAGGTCGATTTCACGGCGCAGATGACCGTGATCAACCCGTTCGATTTCTTCGTCGAGCCATATGCCGACAGTTTTCCGTTCGAATACACCGCCGATCTCAAGACCGAACTGGCGCCGTATCTCGCGACCGTCGAGCCCGGACCGCAACTCACAAAATACCTGGCGGAGATTCCGCGCGAAGCGCCCAGCACGGTCAATTTCCTGGTCGATCTCAATGCGCAACTGCAGAAAAAGATTCGCTATATCATCCGTATGGAGCCGGGCGTTCAGACGCCGGAAGAGACGCTGGCCTCCGGCGCCGGATCGTGCCGTGACTCCGCGTGGCTCTTGATCCAGATCATGCGGCATCTCGGGCTCGCCGCCCGTTTCGTCTCGGGCTACCTGATCCAGTTGCGCCCCGACATCGATCCGGTCGAAGGTCCCCGCGAGGTCGAGAACGATTTTACCGATTTGCACGCCTGGGCCGAGGTCTACCTTCCCGGCGCGGGGTGGATCGGCTTCGACGTCACGTCGGGTATGCTGACCGGCGAGGGGCACATTCCGGTCGCCGCCACGCCGCATTACCGCACGGCGGCGCCGATCTCGGGCGCGGTGGGATTCGCGCAAGTCGAATTCGACTTCGAGATGAGCGTCAAGCGGATCCGCGAAGCCCCTCGAATCACAAAACCTTTCTCTGACGATTCCTGGGCGCGGCTCGACCGGCTCGGCGAGCGCGTCGATGCCGACCTCAGGGAAGGCGACGTGCGTCTGACCATGGGCGGTGAGCCGACTTTCGTCTCCGTCGACGATCTGGAGTCGCCGGAATGGAACATCTCCGCGGTCGGCCCGACCAAGCGGGCTCTCGGCGACGATCTCATTCGCAAGTTGCGAGCGCGGTTTGCGCCGGGCGGCCTGCTGCATTACGGGCAGGGCAAATGGTATCCGGGCGAAAGCCTGCCGCGTTGGGCGTTCGGCCTGTATTGGCGCAAGGACGGTGTGCCGATCTGGAAAAACGCCGATCTGATCGCCAATATCGATGGGACACATAAGGCGCGAATCGACGACGCCGAGCGCTTCGCGGACGGCACGGCCCAAAAACTCGGCGTCGACGCCGAATATGTCCTGCCGGCGTTCGAGGACCCGAGCCACTGGCTGCAGAAGGAGGCGGGCCTGCCGCCCAACGTCGATCCCAGCGATTCCAAGCTGTCCGATCCCGAGGAACGCGCGCGGATGGCGCGGGTGTTCGACCAGGGGCTCAACACGCCGAAGGGATTCGTGCTGCCGATTCAGCGCTGGAATGCCGACGCAGGCAAATCTTCCTCGCGCTGGAAGAGCGAGCGCTGGAAGCTTCGCCGCGGCAATCTGTTCCTGACCCCCGGCGATTCCCCGCTCGGGCTGCGGCTGCCGATCGCCTCATTGCCGCATATTGCGGCCGAGGAATATCCCTACATCGTCGAGCAGGATCCGCTGGAGCCGCGCGAAAGCCTGCCGGTTTATGACGCGACGCCGGCCGAGGCCGCGCCGCAACAGGAAGTGCATGAGCAGCAGCTCAAGGGCGGCGGCGTTCGCACCGCGATGTCGATCGAGATCCGCGACGGCGTGCTGTGCGCTTTCATGCCGCCGGTGGAGAAGCTGGAAGACTATCTTGAGTTGCTCGCGGCGGTAGAGGCCACCGCCGAGGAGATGCAGGTTAAAGTTCACGTCGAGGGTTATCCGCCCCCGTTCGACCCCCGGGTGGAAGTGATCAAAGTGACGCCCGATCCCGGCGTGATCGAGATCAACATCCAGCCGGCGCAGAGCTGGCGCGACGCCGTCAACATCACCTTCGGCCTGTACGAGGACGCCGCGCAAGTCCGGCTCGGGGCCAACCGCTTTCTGGTCGACGGCCGGCACACCGGTACCGGCGGCGGCAACCATGTCGTGGTCGGCGGCAGCACGCCGGCGGATTCGCCGTTCCTGCGCCGTCCCGATCTGTTGAAGAGCCTGGTGCTGTACTGGCAGCGGCATCCTTCGCTGTCCTATCTGTTCTCCGGCATGTTCATCGGTCCCACCAGCCAGGCGCCGCGCATCGACGAGGCCCGTCATGACGGTCTCTATGAGCTGGAAATCGCGCTCGCCCATGTGCCGCCGCCTGATATCAAGGCGCCGCTATGGCTGGTCGATCGGCTGTTTCGGCATATCCTGGTCGACATCACCGGCAACACCCACCGCGCCGAAATCTGCATCGACAAGCTCTATTCGCCCGACAGTTCCACCGGCCGGCTCGGGCTGGTCGAATTTCGCGCGTTGGAAATGCCGCCCGATCCGCGCATGAGCCTCGCGCAGCAATTGCTGATCCGGGCCCTGATCGCCAAACTCTGGCGCGAACCGCAGCAGGGCAAGTTCGTGCGCTGGGGCACCACGCTGCACGACCGCTTCATGCTGCCGCATTTCCTCTGGGAGGATTTTCTGGGGGTGCTCGCGGACTTGAAGGAGTCCGGCTACGATTTCTCGCCGGATTGGTACGCAGCCCAGCTCGAATTCCGTTTTCCGGCGTTCGGCCGGGTCCATCATGGCGGGGTTTCGCTGGAACTGCGTCAGGCGCTGGAGCCATGGCACGTTCTCGGCGAGGAAGGCTCGGCCGGCGGCACCGTGCGTTATGTCGATAGCTCCGTTGAGCGGCTGCAGGTCAAGGCGTCCGGCTTCGTTGAAGGCCGCCACGTCATCACCTGCAACGGCAGGCGGATGCCGATGACCGAAACCGGCCGCTCCGGCGAGGCGGTCGCCGCGGTCCGCTTCAAGGCGTGGCAGCCGGCCTCGGGGCTGCATCCGACCATTCCCGTCCATGCGCCGTTGACATTCGACTTGATCGATACCTGGAACGGTCGCTCGCTGGGCGGCTGCGTCTACCACGTCGCCCATCCCGGCGGACGCAATTACGAGACCAAACCGGTCAATTCCTATGAAGCCGAGGCGAGGCGGCTCGCCCGGTTTCAGGATCACGGCCATACGCCCGGCAAGATCGATCCGCCCCGCGAGGAACGCACAATTGAGTTTCCTTTGACACTCGACTTGAGGACCCCGCTCCTGCATTGAATAGGGTTGAGGCGCGGGAGATGTTGGGATGGCGGGACAGGACGGCCAGGAGGGCGGCCGGGCAAGCAGCCAGGGCAGCAGGGTCCGTCCGGCCAATCGGCGCGTGGCGCAGTGGATGCGCGACTATGCCCGGCTGCCGGGAATTCCCGATGAATATATCGCGCAGGACGGCGCGCCGCGGGCGGTCTGGAACCGGTTCTTCGATGCCTTCGCAGCGTTGAGCCCGAGCGAGATCGAGCGGCGTTTCGGCTCCGCCGACCGGCATTTGAGGGAAGCCGGCGTAACCTACCGTGCGCCCGGCGAAACCGCCGACCGGCTTTGGCCGCTGAGCCATCTGCCGCTTCTGATCGACGAGGCCGACTGGCAGCAGCTGACCGCGGGCATCGTACAACGCGCGCAATTGCTCGAACTGGTGCTGGCCGATCTCTACGGCCAGGGCCGGCTGGTTGCCGAAGGCGCTATTCCCGCCGCCGCCATAGCCGGAAGCGCCGAATATCTGCGCGCGGTTTGCGGCATCAAGCCGCCGGGCGGCCGCTATCTCAGTCTCTACGCCGCCGATGTCGGGCGCGGGCCCGACGGCCGCTGGTGGGTGCTCGGCGACCGCACCCAGGCGCCCTCGGGCACGGGCTACGCGCTGGAAAACCGCCTGGTGCTATCGCGGGCCTTCACCTCGCTCTACAAGTCGATGAATGTCGAGCGGGTCGCACCGTTCTTCGAGGCATTTCGCGATGCCTTGCGCGCCAGCGCCGACCGCGACGAACCGCGGATCGGGCTTTTGACGCCGGGCCAGTTCAGCGAGACCTATTTCGAACATGCCACGCTGGCGCGCTATCTGGGCTTCCTGCTGGTCGAGGGCGACGATCTCGCCGTCAGCGGCGACCGCATTCACATTCGCACCGTCGCCGGCCTGAAGCGGCTCGACGTGCTGCTGCGCCGGGTGGATTCCAATTTTCTCGACCCGCTCGAACTGGATGCCTCCTCGCAGCTCGGCGTCCCCGGCCTGATCGACGTGCTGCGCAAGGACGGCGTCGTCGTCGCCAACATGCCGGGCTCAGGCGTGATGGAGGCGAGGGCGCTGCTCGGCTTCCTGCCCAGCCTGAGCCGGCGGCTTCTGGGCGAAGACTTGAAGATGCCCAATATCGCGACCTGGTGGTGCGGCCAGAAGGCCGCCCGCGACGAGGTGCTGTCGCGGCTCGACGAGGTCGCCATCGAAGGCGCCTATGCGCGTGGCGTTCCCGGCTTTCCGGGGAGCGGGCCGGTGCTCGCCGGCGAGCTCTCGGCGGCCGACCGCGAGCGGCTCAAGAGCGCGATCAACGAACGCGGCATCGACTATGTCGGCCAGGAACTGGTGCGGCTGTCGACCATGCCGGTGTGGGACCAGGGGCGGATCATGCCGCGGCCGTTCGTGCTGCGGGTGTTCGCTGCCGCGACGGCCGACGGCTGGACCATCATGCCCGGCGGCTTCTGCCGCATCGCCGAGCAGACCGATGCCCGCGCGGTGTCGATGGGCGACGGCGCGCGGGCGGCGGATGTCTGGGTGGTTTCCGACAAGGCGGTGCCGGCGACCACGCTGTTGCCGGCGGTCGATACCGTGCGGATCAGGCGAATCGCCGGCTGGGTGCCGAGCCGGGCCGCCGACAATCTGTTCTGGCTCGGCCGTTACCTGGAGCGTGCCGAGGCGACGCTGCGGCTGGTCCGGGCGCTCGGCACCTCACAGCGCGATCCCGGCAAGGGATCGTCACCCGTGCAGCACGGGCTGGAACGAATCCAGCGGTTACTCGTGACATGGGGCGCGACCTCGCAAGCGACGCGAACGCAGCCCGCGAAGATCGCCGCGGAAGCGCTTCAGTCTGAAGAGAAATTCGGTTCCGCGCTGTCGCTGGTGCGAGCCGCGCAGCGGACCGCGACGTCGCTGCGGGAACGGCTTTCGCCGGATGCCTGGCAGGTCATTACCGAGATGGTTGAACGTCTTGCGCAAGAGGTTGAAGACGACGACGGCGTGGTTAGCGCGGCCGAACTGACGCTGCAGGAACTGGCGAGCTTCGCTGGCCTGGCGCAGGAAAACATGAACCGCGCCGCCGGCTGGCGCTTCCTGGAAATGGGCCGCCGCGCCGAGCGTGCCATCAACACGGTGCGGTTCGCCCGCCAGTTCGCCTATGACGAGGCCGGCGGCGATGATCTCGACATCCTGCTGACCCTGGTGGATTGCCAGATCACCTATCGCTCGCGCTATCTGGTCGGCCCGCTGCTGGCTCCGGTGCGCGATCTCGTGGTGCTCGACCCCTTTAATCCGCGCTCGGTAGCGTTCCAGGTCTCGGCGCTGAACGAGCACATCGCGAGCCTGCCGACCCTGAAAGAGGGAGGACTGATCGAACGGCCGCAGCGCCTCGCGGTCGCCCTGCAGGCGACGCTGACGACGGCCGAAGCGTCAGCGCTCGATACCAAGACGTTGTTCGCGCTGGAGCAGGATCTGCTCAACCTCGCCGACGCCATCGGATCGCATTATTTTCCGCATGGGCCCAATGCCAGCCGGCCCGAGAAGTTGACGGGGCTGGCGTGATCTACGACATCCGTCACGTCACCAGCTACAGTTACGAGAGTCCGGTCAGTTTCGCCCGGTGCTCCCTCCGGCTGGAGCCGCGCAGCGGCGACGGCCAGGAGCTGGTCTCGCACAGCGTCGATATCCGCCCCAAGCCAGCCGACCGTACCGTCCGGCGCGACTTTTTCGGCACCCTCACCGAGAGCATCCTGATCGAGACCGCGCATCGCAACCTGCGCATCGATTCCAGGTCGCGGGTGTCGGTGTCCCGGCAGGCGCCTGGCCGCGCCGCGCCAAGTCCGGCTTGGGAAAGCGTCCGCGACGTGGCCTTCGAGGCCACCAGCCTCGGCCCGGCGTCACCGATCGGTTACGTGTTTGCGAGCCCGCTGGTGCCGGTGCAGCGGCCTGTCACCGCCTATGCGGCCTTAAGCTTTCCGCCGGGCACTGGAATCCTGGTCGGCGCGGTCGACCTGATGCACCGGATCCGCACCGAGTTCAAATACGATCCGAAGGCCACCGTGATCTCGACGCCGCTGAAGGAGGTGTTCGAGAAACGCCACGGCGTCTGCCAGGACTTTGCCCATGTAATGATCGCAGGGCTCCGCGGCCTCGGACTGCCGGCGGCCTATGTCTCGGGCTACCTGCGCACCATCCCGCCGCCGGGCAAGCCGCGGCTGCAAGGCGCTGACGCGACCCACGCCTGGGTCTCGCTGTGGTGCGGCGCCGAGATCGGCTGGGTCGGTTTCGATCCGACCAACGACATCCTGGTCGAGAACGACCATATCGAGCTTGCGGTGGGGCGGGATTTCTCCGATGTCTCGCCGGTCGACGGCATCATCGTGGGATCGCGCAGGCAGAAGCTCAGCGTGG
>Ga0265340_10001086_pt1 | contig 15481 bp, 14 predicted proteins | sample 4CB225metaG_FD_202082 | JGI IMG/M metagenome (GOLD analysis project Ga0265340, IMG submission 202082) | Rhizosphere microbial communities from Carex aquatilis grown in University of Washington, Seatle, WA, United States - 4-CB2-25 metaG | ecosystem: Host-associated > Plants > Roots >...
CTGGGAAGCTGTTGCAGAGGGGGGGTTAGGCGTACGACTCGGCAATTGCGGCGACGCACGACCCGACCGATTGCACGCGGCACTGAGCGATAACGACAGAACAGATGCGCTGATAGTCCGAAATAAACGTCCTGCCCGCGTGCGTGTTCGATCCGAAGCGGAATAGATACTTACCATTATGTTTCAGTTCAGCAACGCCTTCGCCGGTCGAGTCTGCATAACGTTTACAATTGAGCCGCAAAGGCCAACCGCAACCTTGACACAAGCATCATCGCCCCAAACTCAAATGAAGGCAACAGCCGACTTGACAGGCCTTTGTCGGATCCAATTGTGAGTTGGACGGCAGCCTCGTAAGAGCTTGTGAGCTGGTCGAGTGCTCTACATTGCCTCGATTGTGTACTCGATATGTCCGAATGGCAGTCCCTCAAAGCGCTGACTCTTGTCGCACGATAAAACCACGAAGCGCAGACGACCGCCAACCGCGTAATTGCCGCTGCAGTTGGGCCCAAATGGATTGGTGCAATCAAAGCCACCCCATTGCGGCGGGCTCAATTCCTCCCTTGGTTGTAGTGTGAGGCACGCCGTCCACTCGCTAGCGGAATCTCTCCGTGCAACCAGGTATGCTTTTGCAGGAGTCAGGCGCCAGTTTCCACTCTGACCCTGGACTTCAACCCGAACACGCGCCAGAAGGTTCACAGGCTCGTGCGTTCTGTTAATCACTCTGAACTTGCCCGGGCTCTGCAGGTTGCACACGGCAACGGAATTGATTGCGCGCTCGTTGCTCGCGCAGTCGTCTTGCTCTTTCGGCTGCACACTGGAAGAGATGGTTTTCACTGTTCCGACTCTTGCGGGCTCATTGCGCGATGCGCATGCGGAAAGAATGACAACTACCGTCCCGAGACAACGGTACCACTCAAACATCATGATGCTCTTACCATCGTGAACGTCCAATAGCCATCAATGGCTAACTAAAATGCGGAGCCCTTTCTGCAACGGCGGCGAAAAATAGGTCCGAGGGTTACGTCGTCCGGCCCAACTGGCCCTCTCTTGGCCAGTGCCGCATGGCCACCCCCGCCACATTCTCGATGTTGTGCACCATCGTGAAGAGCTTCCACTGTGCACTCACTTTGCGTTGACCAAGCAGAGTAAATCTTCGCATGCCCTTGTTCTGGAGGTTGCCGAAAACTGGTTCCACGGTGCCCATCCGGCGACGGTAGATGTCGCGTCCAAATGGTCCACTGCTTCGGCTACTATGCCCAACTAGCCCGCTTGTTGCCGTCGATGGGCTTTCGCAGGTTTGACGACCCCGTGCCAGTGTCAGTTTCGGTGCCCGTGCCCGTGCCGGTGTCAGTTTCGGTGCCCGTGCCCGTGGGTGCAGAAACTGAAACTGAAACTGAGTCAGTGTCGGAGTCGGAGTCCGAATCTAACGAATGCGCTTTTCCACGCCGTGATAGAGACCGATGCCGGCGATGAGGGCAAGGACGTAGGCAACGCACAAGCCGTACATCGCACTCGCCGTGCTCACGCTCATATGACTGGCGCTCCACGCGTTGACTAACAGAAGCACGGGGAAGTGAATCAGAAACACACTGTACGAGATGCGGCCAAAGTAGTTGACCAGGCGATTGTTAGGCCATGTATTCAGTAGCCCGGTGCGATTTGCCGCGTACACGACCACGGCCGTGCTTGCAGCCACCAGCAGACGCGGGCGCGGGTCAACGAAGGCTGCAGCAACGACTAGCAGCAGATAGGCTACCGCCCACCCTGTACGCAGTGATCGTTCAATCAGCGAATGAAGTACTATCCCCAAGAAATAGCTACCAAAGAAGTAGATCCCCCAAATGTCGTAATTCGGATCGCGGTTGAACCAAAAAAGTGATGCTACTGCAAGTGGACCCATTAGATACAGCAACACAGCCTGGGCTTCGTTCCTGCCTGCTGCGTTTGGCTTGCAGATCCAGGTCTGCGCAATCCAGAACAGCCCCAGCGTCAGCAAGAACAGTTGAAAGTCAATGGCCAAGTACCAAATGCCGGCCGACAGTGCTTCGTAGCCAAGCACATCATGCAAGAGCGCTGCATGCGCCAGCAACTGCAATAAGGTTGGGCGCGCAGATATTGCCTCGTGGTCCATCCAAGTCCGCGCAAGCTCGTTCGCCAGGATGGCAATGGCCAACGCTGCCAGATATGGGATACCGATGCGGCGGTAGCGTCCCCAAATGGTCTTTGCCACCGACTTTGCGTTCATGGACTTGTATTTGGCAAGGCCTCGACTCGTGAAGTAGCCACCGAGCACGAAGAACACCTGCACGGCCATGCGCGCCTTGTGATAGAACCAATCAAAGACAATAGGAAATGCCTCTTGCGCCCGATCCGGTAGCGGCCCGTAGGCGACCAGGTGGTGGAGCACGATGCACTGCGACGCGAGGGCGCGCATGAAATCCAAGAACGGCAAGCGTAGCGGCTTGTCTGCGATCGCGGGCTTGGCGGCAGTAGCAGCAAGGCGAACGTCCGCAACGTCATTGCTCAACTCAATCGGTGACGTGAGGGGTTTGGAGACAGTGGAGGTCATCGGGAACTCAACGATGGCGCAGCCCGACCAAGGGCAGCAGGAACCGGGGCGGCCAGAGTGAACCAGGTATTTTGGTACTGTCGAGCTCTGGCGAATGGGCCAAGACACCAAGCGATGCTAATTCACGTGTACCCCACGATGTTCGCCAACACTCTCCGCCCGTCGGTAAAATTCGGTGTTATTGCTATTTTCGTTCTTGGTTGTGGCGGCACTCACAAGAACAGTAGCGACGCGCGCGGCGCCAACGCAGCTGAACGCAAGTGCATCAGCGATGGGAATCAATCGCTCTTCGGCCGAATGAAATAATGCAGTTGATAAAGTGGCCGTTCCTGGCTCCTGTAGCGCGCCATCAGGTAGATAACGTTCGCGGCGTTCTCTTGGGGTCTTTTGTAGTTTGCCGCGACCGAACAGATCTCTGGGATTGGGGCCTTGTCCGACACATCACCCAAGCTGAACTCGATCCGGTTAGCGGTATGTTCCTTGACCTTCAAAACTTGTGCGCAATTGGTATCACCCGTTAGTCCAGTCATGACCAAGCGATAGGTCAGCTCCGGTACGTTCGGTAACAGGTTGGTCCCCTCTATGACATAGGAGGTACGCAGTTGCAGTGGCATCTGGACGGACTTGGTAACGTTTGGACTCGGCTGGACGGCGATCGCACCTGCACACGTCTGTTGCCCGGCGCCGGATGCACAGATATTTCCAGATACCGCGTTCTGTGGCACGGCGACAACCACGGATGAACCGTCATCATTGAAGCCGCGAACCTTCTTCAATGGGGCGTCACCAATCAGATAAGTCCCGCCATCGAGATTACTACCCTCAATCGTTATCAGCCCGAGCTCAACGGATATGGCTTGCCCGTTCCCCTGCTGCGTGATGACGAACGGTTCCTTTTTGCCAAAGAAGCTACCATAAGCGTGCCTTGGTTTGGGGCCGCCCACATGCCACGTTACAACGGGGCCGATAGCTTTGGGTGGCGCAAATCCAGAACCTCTAATCATCAGCTTGAGTTCACCGCGTACGCTTTCCTGTGCAGCGCGAAACCCCGATCGACCTGCCGGAACCAGGAAATAATCAAGCCCCGGATTCGAATTAGAGACTCCGCGTTGGTGTAGAGCACTCTGATACAATCCGCCAATGACGAAGGTAACGCGGCCACCCGTGGCGCTCGTTGTCAGGCCAAATACTTGTACCTTCCATCCTAGTCGGCTGTTTTCATCACCGATTTCGATGAAGTTTCCGGCGCGCAGGGCCGCCCCGACTTCGGGTTGATAATTCTCGACGAACTTTGTCATGGTCAGTCCACGGCCACACACAGTTACCTGATCGCCCTGACTAAACTTCGCGGGATAAACTCGACCAATCATGGTGCCGGTTAGCCCTGGAATGCGGCTCAAGTCCAACTCGGCGCAAGGGTCAACCAACGCTGGCTGCTGGGAGTTTGGTCGAGGTGACTCAAAACCGGTCACCCCAGCATCCGCGTCGCGCGCATCGGCCGCGAAAGCGGTCGCACACCAAGCTAGATACATGATTGAAAAAGAACTCGATGTTCGAATCATCCGTCCCCTTCCTGGCGAGCATATTGCGTCTGCATCAAAAGGGCCGGACGCGGAAGGACTCGCGTTGTGTGAACTCGGTCATTGACTACGGCGGCCGAAGTCACTCTACGGTCAACGTCAGCGGCCGTTTAGTTCTGCTACCGAAAACTCCCCAGTTACCCGCCCGGCAAGCCCGTTTTCTGGGGCCCCCCGGCCCTTTTTGTAACCGCTTGCTGATAATGATCGCCCAGTCATAACGCTCGGACGGCGTCGATTGTCGGGGTCACACGCGAACATTTCGGTCGCGAACCCCAGGAATTGCGGTAGATGGCTCGAGATTGCGGCAAGAAACTAGTTACTTGAATCAACGGTCGTCACCCCCACTCGGTTGGAGCTTGAAAATGATTCGCCTTTGTTTGCCCGCCTGTGTTGCGGTCTGTTGTGCCTGTTCGGCAGAGCCACTACCCGCTGGACATTATGATGTCACCATTGGTCAGGAAACGGACACCTATTCGCTTGAACCAGCGCCGGTGTCATTCACCGTGTCGTCTCTCTCGGCGACCGATAGCAACGCCAGTGTTACCCAGGTCGCAACTTCGTCTCAGCCAATTACGACCATCGAGGTACCTGCAACCGGCACGAATTGGTACACGCTCACGGGCGACGACGCTGACGGCAATATCCGCGTTCAGGCCGCTTCATTCGCAATCTCGGGCGTCACGGTGGCGGGCTACGAGTACCCCTTGTTTGCAGGTCGCACCGACATTTTCGGTCGTCCCCCAGGTGAATTTCTAACCGCCCAGGGTGATCACCCACCCACTGGGATCGTCTGGGGAAGATACCTTTGGGCAGCAGGGGGAAGTTCGGACACTTCACTGACGACCGACAGCTATGACTTGATCGGGTGGACCGAGGCATCGCCGGAGACCACCGACAACAGCTTCGCTACGTTGACTTGCCCTGAACAGCCCTGCAAATTCGAATCATTTGCAGCATTCTCCTACTATGACAGCACCAGCGTCTACCAATTTGCGCTCGGCATTGGTGCCGACTGGGCCATCTCGCTCAACGTCTACGACGGCACCTCAAAGGCAGTGAATGTTCCCGAAAATAGTTTCACCAGCTGGAAAGACATCGCAGGTGGTAGAACACTGACCACCGCGGAAGGGGCCGTTTACATCGTTGGTGCGACCCGTAGCTCTGCTGAGTCGAGCGCAGTCGTGGAAATCTCTGCGGCTACCAGCAACCAACTCGAGGCACGTACGCTCAACGCAGCGCGCACGGGCGCAGCTGTCACCTATCTGGAAAACATCGGCCTGGTGGTTATCGGCGGTAACGCAACCGAACCGGGTGTGGAGATATTGGCCTCCGGCGGCAGCACGTTCACGAGGTTAACGTATCCAGCAGATCCAGTTCAAGGCGCTGCCTTGGTTGCCGCAAACAGCCCCAGTAGCAACATCGTCTGGCGTATGGGCGGTCGCGACGCGAACGGTAATCCCGCGCCCACTGTCGTCTATGACTTAGCGTGCGTGCAGGACTGCACCTCTCCTAAGGTACTGCCTGACCTTTATTTGGACGTGCCGACCGCCACCGGCTTTTTCTCTGGGGACAAACACATAGTTGTGGGCGAACAAGCTGACGGGACAATGGTTGCCTGGCGCGTTACCGATACTGCCACCACACTCATTCCCCAACGCCAACCACGCAGAGCTGCATCAGCCGTGCAATTGCCGAACGGCTTCGTTGCATTGGTCGGAGGCACGCTGCTTGTTGACGGCAGTGATGCCGGTAGCGGCGGCGACGCACTGAAGCTGGAGTTAGTGGCGCTGTAGGCGAACCTGACGCACCAAACCCCAACTCGACTTGCGCCAAATTAGGGTCCAGTTTGAAATTCGCGAAGCCAGTTTTGGGTTTGGGCGACTGTGACCGGCGGTGACTTTGGAGGTGCTCCCCCTCAAGGCGCGGCGGCCTGATTTTGGGAGTTGGCCCGGCACCTCGGAGTAGGAGCAGCGGGCTCGGATGCGGCTGGGTTGGCACAGAGGCGCAAAAGACTGCTTTTTACGCTGGAAGCCCTGACCCTATCAGTGGAGAGGGGCCAATCTCCAGCTGGTTGCCCAGTTAGCATCGAGCTCGACTGCAAAAAACGCGGCCCCGCAAGTTAAACCGCCGCGAGCCGCTTGTATCGGTGGGTTGCGTTGAGCCAACCGTCGGCATCACCGCAGGGTTCGAAGGATGAACAACAGCAGCAGGAGGAGCAGCCGTGCACCCTCGTCCAAACGAGTGCCGGGACAGAAGCCCGAGATGGTCAGCACATCTGCAGCGCAAATTGTTCAGATGGCACTACGCGAGGACATAAGTCTCAATGAGCTCGCGCAACTCGCATCCGCCGACCCAGCATTTACCCTACGCGTACTGGCCTTTGTCAACAGCCCAGCAGTAGGCATGCGCCGACGCGTGGATGATGTGAATCAAGCTACCAACTTACTTGGTGTTCGGGGAATGCGAACCTTGGCGCTCAGCTTGTTGGTTAGCGGGTTGGGACCAACGGGCGAGGGCTCTGAAGCACTTCTGGCCAATTGCCTGCGGCGTGCGTTCTTCGCCCGCGAGCTCGCGCTGCTCAAGCAGGCTAAAGATGCCAACCCGTATTTCACCGCAGGGTTGTTATTGGACGCTGGTTTGCTAGCGAGCGCCAAGCAGGACTTGGAGCAAGCTACTTACATAGCGAGCGCGCCTGCGGATTGCCGTGTGGTGCATGAACGGGCAGCTGGATTCACGCCGCATCCGGCACTGGGGGCCGAGATTGCAAGCGGGTACCGGCTGGGCGACGAGATGGTGCATGCGATCGCTCAACACCACGACGTGGACCTTCCAGCGGAAGACTTGGCTCGAGTGGCTTGGGCCGCTGAACGTTGTGCCTGGATCTTCGAGGGTGGCGACATTGGTCAACGCCGACTGACAGCACAAGCCGCGCTTACCGCGATCGGCATTCTCGACAACCAACTCGACGCACTGGTGGCGAAAGTACCCACCATGGTGACCGAGTTCGCTGCAGTACTCGAACGAAAGGTGGGGGATCAATTCGACATCGCCAACTTGGAATCAAGAGCCCAGGAGCGACTCATTGAGCTCAATGAGCATTATGAGGGATTGGTACGGACGCTCGAAGCGCTACTGGAGAAAAAAGAAACGCTCGAAAAAGAGCTGCGCGCCGCCAATGAGCGGTTGGAACATCTGGCCTCCACCGACGTGCTAACGTCAGTGGCCAATCGTCGGGCCATCGATGCAGCACTAAACCGTGACCTAGCCCGTGCCGATCGCGATAAGACACCGCTGAGCGTGGTTCTCATTGATGTGGATCACTTCAAGCTCGTCAATGATACCTGGGGACATTTGGCCGGCGACGCAGTCCTGTCGTTCATTGGACAGCTATTGACGCGCACACTGCGAACCAGCGATGTGGCTGGTCGCTGGGGCGGTGAAGAATTTTTATGCATTCTCCCCAACACTGATGCGACGGGTGCAATCATAGTTGCTGAGCGCCTGCGTGCCGAACTTCAGAAATGCGCCATATCTGGTCCCAAGGGTCCGGTGCAGGTTACCGCTAGTTTCGGAATCTCCATGGTCACCGGTCCTGGCTGCCGCGGTTCGCTTGAAGACTTGCTCAAGCGTGCTGATACCGCACTTTACGCGGCCAAAGAGCGCGGGCGCAATCGCGTGGTCGCCTCGCATTAGACGCGGGCTGTTGCGAGCGCACGTGTACCTGCCCATTCTCTAGCGAATCTCCGAACCGCGCTTGCCTCGAAACATGAGGTCAGCCACCGCCCTGCTTTGCCAACAGGTACAAGCAACGCAAGGTCTCGGCCTCTGGATTCTCGTAAAGGTGCATCGCCCCGCCATCGCAACGCTCGAAGTGCTCGCACTGAGAGCACGGTTGCTTGTTCTTGGTCCACGAGCGATCACGGAAAATTTGGTATCGATCACGCCAAACGTCACGCAGACGTTCTTTGAGAATGTGACCTTGAATGAACGCTTCCCCGAGCTCCGGGCAAGCGCCAATGCGGCCATCACACAGAATGCCGGCGATTGAAAGGCCAGCGCGGCACTGGCACAAGTAAGGCCGCACATTGCCTTCGAAGCGGTTACCGAGATAGCCCTCTTCGGACATCTCCGGCGATGGAATGAAGTCGTCTTTGCGCGCCGCCAAGATAAACTCGAGGATTTGCCGAATCTCTTGCGGACCGGGGACGAGATCGGGACGGTGCGCTGCGCGACCAATGGGCATTACAGGTGCCACGCGCCAATTGGGCACGCGCATAGACGACACCAGCGCCCGCATCTGGTCGAGCAGAGGCACAACGGGCTTGGTAATCGTCGAGATGATTTCGAGGATACCTTTGTAACCCGCCTTATCGAGTGCCGCAACGGCATTGAAAACGGCAAGCGTTGCTCCCTCACCGCGCAGCTGGTCATTGAGTGGCGGTGGCGCATCCATGCTCAGCGAGAGCGAGTCCATGCCCACCTCGACCAATCGCTGCGCTGCTTGCGCATCGAGGAGGAAGGCATTGCTCACCATTCCATAGTGAAAACCAAGGCGATGCAGCTCGGCAAACAACTCGAATACGCCGGGTTTGGTCAGGGGCTCGCCGCCGGTGACGGCAACCATGACCTCGGCGGGGTTGAAGTCCTCGGCAACCTGTCGCACAACATCAAGCCATTGCTCGATGCCGAGCTCTTCTCGTTGCGGCTTTTTGCCACACGAGCTGCCACAGTAGGCACAAGAAAGGTTACAGGCGCGCGTGACTTCCAGAAACAGGTACGTCAGTGCGTGCTCATCGCGCAGAGTCTTGCGTTGCCCAATATGGGTGAGCCACGTTGCTTCACGCTGCTCGTCAGTCATGGCAGACGCTTCGAGTTGCGCCGGGATTGGTTTCAGATCAGGAGCCTGTGCGGGCCTGGGATTGATATCGCTCATGAACCCGTTTGTTCTCCGTTGCTAGTTGCTGCTCCACCACTGGTCGCAGGAATGAGGTCGAGCGATGAGCCGCCCCCATCAGAAGGCCTGGGACCGTAGTCGGCAATGACGCCGTAATACGTAGCGAACCCTACGCCTCCAGTCGCAGGCGTTCCCGCATCAATGCTCGTGGTCGCGCCTGCACTCGTGGCGCCACCTGTCAGCGTTTTTCCGATAATGCCAGTTCCACCCACGGCCATTGCCCCATAGATGGTACTACCAGGCATGGTTGTTCCGCCAACGCCGGCTCCGCCCACCGGCTGTACACCGTAGACCGGAGCTCCACCACTGCCCATGAAGTGGGAGCTGCCGCCAGTACTCGGTTTGCCGCCAACGCTAGTGCCTCCAACGGGCATTGGACCATACATTCCGCCGGTAACAGCAGGCCGTCCACCGGTAGAAGGGCGACCGCCTGAAGCGACTGTACCAACAGTACCACCGGTACTCGTTTCGCCTCCGGTTGCCGACGTGCCCCCGGTTGACTCTGTGCCACCTTCGTCTTGGCTGCCGCCAGTGGCTCGTATGCCGTAATAAGGAACACTGCTCCAGCCACCGGTCGGGTGCGGAGTACCGCTGTCTATTCCTGGGGCTGTTCCTCCATTACCCGCACTAGGTTCGAATGTGCTTCCCCCGCATCCCACGAGCGCGGCTGCGATAGCCGCTGGATACCAACGCTTGTCCATGAGCCTTGTCTCCTGCCGCCCTCCAGAATAAGCGAAACTAAGCAGGCGGCGAGGTCAGTATACCCCGGCCTGGGCAATTGATCCCCCAGAATTGTCGAGCGCCCCCAAGTGGGAGCACAATCGCCTAGACTCGGGCTTGCCAGCCCAGTGTTCGGCGGGATTCAGAGCACCGCTGGCAGGCGTTTGATTTCCACGATCTTCCAGGGTTTGCGCTCGAACACGACTGCAGAAGCCGGCACGTGAATGAGTGCGGGCGGGGTAGGATCGTGTGCTCGTTGTCGAGCATAAGTAGTGAAAGGTTCAAAGCTTGCCATGTGCTCGGGCCAATCGCTTTGGTAGCGCTCGCCATTGACCAGCAGGTAATCGACCTTGAACTGGTGCCCGTACTCGATGATGGCTTGATACCGAGGCGCGTACAGCGCATCGAGCGTAGCCTTTTCTCGCACCACTTGGCGTTGCCAAGAGTCCACGAACCAAGGCTGCAAGGTCTCGAAGGTCCCGATGGTTGCGCGCGCCGCAAAGTAGGGAATGCCATCACCGTCCATTGGGTGACTCGCGAAGCGACACGTCTTCGGCAACGTTCGCACGAATTGGGTTACGTCCGCATCCCAACGTGCATCAATCGTCATGCCGTTGTTGCCAACGATTCCGTCACCCAAAAACACCCAACTGCCGAGCATGAAGGCGCCCACAAACAGACTCTGAGCCATGCTGCGCGACCAACGCCATCTAGGTCGGAGCTTCGCGCACAGTGAAACGAGCAGCAAGGTCGAGGCCATGCGCAGGGCATAGGCGTAGTAGCGCTCGGTGGAATAGAGACGGAAAGCAAGCATGCGCGCCATAAAGTACAGCGCACAAGCACCGAGCAAAAACGCCCAGAAGTAATCGGGAAACAGGCGAGCACGCCGCCTTTGCAACGTCCACACCCCGGCAACGACCGCCAGCGCCGTAACAATCGCCGCAACCGTGGTAGAGGGTATGGTCCTTCGATGACGCAGCGGAATGGTCGAAGGACCACCATTCCTCCGCGTCAAAACGGGCAACAGTCGCTTGCCAGACGGTGAGAACCGCGCCAAAAAAGCAGTCCCGAGTTCATCGAGCGGCTCACCAAAAGGCAAAACGGCGAGACGTCCTCCGGAATAAAACGCCGGGTCAGCCTTGGCTTGCGCCAGCGTGTGAATGAGACCTCGCGTTGGATCGCCGCCAATTGCCGAAGGCAGCGCACAGAGCACACTAACCCCCGCGACCGCAGCAACGGTGAGCAGCCGTCGCCGGGCCTGCAACCAAGGCAGTCTCAGGAGCCCAAGCACGGCATAGACGCCTTCCGCGGCTAGAATCATGAGCGTTACGGCTGGATAAAAGAGAGCGCCGAGGACCGGTGCGGCAAACCGCACTTTTTGCCGGGAGGTGACCACTCCTGCAACCCACAGCGCAAAACATGGGAAAGCAAAAGCCCGTGCGTGACCACCGGCAATGCGTCCCACCGCATAGGGATCGCTCAAGATCAAGAATACGAGCAAAAGTCCACTCGCCAGGCCGCCTCGACGCGAGCGCGCAAGGACTACGCCTGCCCCCAGGACGATGCAGAGAGCTAGCGCCTGTACCCACTTGGAGGCGGCATAGAGCCCCGTCAGTGGAACCAATAACCGATACAGAAACCAGATCCCAGGGCTCACATAAGCCATCATCTCCCGCGCAATGGGATCATCTGCAAAGAAGGGGTTGTCCGCGTATTGGTGGAAGGGAAACAGTGCGGTACGTGCATCATCGTTCTGCAGCGCAGGCTCAAACAGCAGGCCCCAATGACATGCGGCCCAGCGTCCACAGTAGGCGAGAAAGATTAGCGTGACGACTGTCACACCGAAAGCGCGCCAACGTACGGGCTGAAGCCCACGGCAAGTGCGTTTTTTCTGCGCACTTGATTGTTCGTCGTCAGCCAAGGTCACACCATTCTTGCCTCTAGCACACTTCGCACGGACAAAACGCGCTTGATACCACATCCCTACCCCGCTGGCAGCTTTGTGCTCTATCCAAGCGTTGGTTGAGCGCACGGACATTTCGGACTAGGGTACCCGCCTATCTATGAATGTCTTAGTGACTGGTGCAGCGGGATATATTGGTTCACATGCAGTACAAGCGTTACTGGCCCAAGGGCATCAAGTCGTGGCATTCGACAATCTCGACCGTGGTCACCGAGAGGCGGTGCCACTTACCATACCGTTCGTGGAAATGGACGTCCGCAACACCGCGGGCCTCGTGGAGATTCTGAAGCAACATCGCATCGAGTGCGTCATGCATTTTGCGGCACTCACATCCGTGGGTGAATCGGTAGCCAAGCCGTTGCTGTACTTCAACAACAACACGGTCGGGACGCTCAGTGTGCTTTCTGCCCTGGCGCAGAGCCAGTGCCGCCGATTCGTTTTCAGCTCTACTGCCGCCACGTACGGAGAGCCCGCATCAATGCCGATTCGGGAAACTACTCCGCAAGTTCCCATCAATCCGTACGGCGAGTCCAAGCTATTCTCCGAACGAATGGCTCTCGACCTAAGCAATGCACTGCCAGATTTTTCCTGCGCCATGCTGCGTTACTTCAATGTGGCCGGGGCGGCAGCGAACGGAACTCTCGGCGAGCACCACGATCCAGAAACCCACCTGATCCCCGTCATCATACAAGCCGCACTCGGCCAGCGACAGAAGATTGTAGTGTTTGGTGACGACTACCCCACGCCGGATGGCACCTGCATTCGTGATTACGTTCATGTGGAGGATCTAGTGGATGCCCACGTCGCCGTTATGCAAGCGCTCCAACCGGGCGATGCTCGCACTTATAACTTGGGCATCGGCCAAGGCCACAGCGTCAAACAGATCATTGATGCGGCCCGGCAAGTGATTGGGCCTCCATTTACGGTCGAAATCGGAACACGACGTCCCGGCGATCCGCCGGAGCTCTACGCGGATGCATCAAAGATACAACGCGAACTGGACTGGAAAGCTCGACGAACGGACATCGCGCAAACCATTGAGAGCGCCTGGCGCTGGTTCAGGGAGCACCCCAATCGATACGCGTAAAAAGCCATGGCCTACGACACAAAAAAAGTTATCGAGCGCTATGCCCAGATCGAAGCGATTCCCGAGGGTGTGCCCGAACAATCCGATTGTCCCTTGATTAGCGGCGAGCAGCCGGGCTCTGACCCCATGTGCCCCCTGGAGGGCTGCCGAAGCTGCTGCGTGGGCGCAGTTGAGGTTGTTCGTCAGGTGCACGCGCAGCAGGTCGAACTCGAGACTTGCGAGTTGACGCTAGCGGACACACTAACACGCGCCAGCGATATCCAGCGCGAGAAGTGACGATAAGCATTCACCCTACTGACGGGTAACCCAGCGCAGCCCTTGCGGCACAGCCCCGAGGGCAACACCCGCCGCCATGCCCACCAGGCCATGAACGCCGACGCACGAAATGCCGATCGCTCCCGTGAGCAGGGCGGTCGCGGCCGCGGAAGTGAACACCGCTGCCGGAGCCTCAGACTTTGACGCGAGCCGAGCAATCAAAAGGCCTGCTGCTACACCCCCAGTGACGCAATAGAGCAAACAACTGGAATAGCAGCTCATCCCCAGACACACATGACCATTGAGCCGTGCAATGAGTCCCCCCGTTAGCGGCAGTAGGCCGTATACGACGCCGGGCAAGACACTGCGCCCTGGACTTCGCCCGAACCAAAGCAGCATCACGGATGCAAAGTAGAGCAGAACGCCGAGTGACAATGGCCACGAGATCTCATGGACCAACATAGCAACCAGCGCACCTAGCAGCAAGGTTGGGATCGACAAACTGAGAGCGTTGCGCAGACGGCCCCACTCGTAGGCGCGACGCAGCTTCGTTCGGAGTCCCATTGGTTCAGCTTGCATAGACTCGCCTCCACGCCAATTTCAGACGCCCGAGCGCGCGTTCCCTGCGTTTGCGGAACGTAGCGCGCCCGACGCCATCCGGGGCCTCCTCATTGAATGTCGCCAGTAGCGTCGTTTGATCTTCCGGTGATAGTTGTCCCAGCACGGCGATTGCCGCGTCGGTGATTTGCCGCTCGGCCGTCAACAGCTCTGGGCTCTCCGTGACTACGGGGAGCTCGGACTCATTGAGGTCGGACACTTTCGAGCGCGCGTGTCGCTTGCGAATCGTTCGCACTTCCCACACCGCAATACCAAGAGCCCAAGTAACCCCATCGCGGTCACGCTCGAAATTCGCTGCCTGATCGAATACTTTGAGCAAGGACTGTTGCGCGGCGTCTTCGGCGTCAGCGTGGGAAAGCGTTCGGCTACAGAAGGCAGCCACAATGGGCCAGAGGCCTGCATAGACTTCATCGAACACGGAGCGATCACCGTCCGCCAGACGGGCCATTAGTTCATTGAGATGAAGTCGCGCCGCGCTATCCATGAATGTTCACAATATTACGACCGAACTCTTGTACATTCCCATGCCGCACTGGAAGGTGAGCGTGCGCGCCACATCCGTTGGCACCTGAATCGTCACGGTTGCGTTCAGCGGCAAATCTTTGGTGAGATTCAGCTCTGGAAAGGCGACTTGCTTCGCGCAAGTCTGGTCGCTAACGCGCGTGAACTGCAGCGTCAAGGGTTGGCCCCGCTTGGCCTGAATGGAACTCGGTTCAAAACCATGGTCACTGACCGTTACCTTGACGTTACCGGAATCAGCCGTGACCACCTTCTCCGCTTTGCCTTCAGCGCGTTGGCTAGGATCTCCAGAGCTCTTGCAACCGTATGCCGAAGCCGTGACAACTATGCCCGCCACCATCAGAAAGGGCAAAGTTCCCCAACCGAACGAAAGACGACGAGTAACGAGCTGCTCGACTTGAGCAGGGAGTAGAGAGCGCTTCATGGGTGCATGCCTTTCATAATGCCGAACCTCGCCTGCAGCGACGGCTAGTTTGAACGCTATCAGAACCACCAGCCATCCAACTCGCTGCCCCGGAGGGCAAGGACTCAGTTACCGGGTATGGGCGCGGGGGACCGCAAGCGTGACCGTCTAGGACCAAACATTCTTTGCATCGGTCCAATCCCGCGGCTTCCGAGACCGGTGCGGGGGTATCGGGGGATTCCGACCTCGCCCTGGACGTCATACTCACGCAGCACCAGAGGAAACACTAACCTACCGCCGATGGCAAGACTCACAGTGACGTCGCGCACAGACCACGAGAATCACCGGACGATCCAACCGCTTGCCTTTCCCGATAGCCTCTGTCATCGCTGCTCGGCGTGCCGCACAGTTGCAACGAAGACATCCAAGTTCCTCATGTGCACTGTGCTGCCAACGAAGTATCCCCGGCAACCGGTCTTGAATTGCCCGTCATTCATGCGTCGCGATTGATGCCTAGAATGCTTGAAGAGTCCACGATCAATCGGTTGCGTTATGCAGAATGAACACATTTCGGGCAACGAGACTGCGGCTGACCCCAGCGAGCCACCGTCGTCGTGCCGTGATTGCAATGACGAGCCCGGGTTCCATACAAGGCGCCTCGTGCCGCAGCCGTGCTCCGAGCGTTTTCACGTACGCAATGATGGTTGCACTTTCCAGCCTCACTAGGAACAGCAGCGGGAGCGGCCAAAGCCACGGACGTGATAGCTAGTGATAGTAGTGCGATTTTGAGGGTTACTAGAGTGCGCATTGTGC
>Ga0265340_10001089_pt1 | contig 15470 bp, 16 predicted proteins | sample 4CB225metaG_FD_202082 | JGI IMG/M metagenome (GOLD analysis project Ga0265340, IMG submission 202082) | Rhizosphere microbial communities from Carex aquatilis grown in University of Washington, Seatle, WA, United States - 4-CB2-25 metaG | ecosystem: Host-associated > Plants > Roots >...
GGTCGCCGCCGAAGTTGAGGCCGTGCACCGGGTCGGGCGTGCCGTGCGTCGGGTCGCGCAGGATCGCCTGCGCGCCGGTGCCGGTCCAGTTGTTGGCGCGGTGCGCGCGGTCGCTGACGCCATCCCAGCCCTCGACCCGGCAGTAGAGCGGCGCGGTCAGGAAGGTGGCCGGGTAGGGGTGATCGAACTCGACCTGGATGGTGTTGCCGGCGCCCTGGGTGATGCGCCGAATGTGGCGCGCGTTGGGGTTGCCGAGGCCGGTCCACAGCTTCGGCGACTGGCTGAGGGTCACCGCCGCCAGCGTGCCGGGCAGCACCATGGCGCTGCCCATGGCCGCCGCGAGGGCTTCGACCTGGTCGGCGGCCGTGGCGAGATCGTCAGCGACGGTCATTCGTCTAGAGCCCCATATCGGTGTTCAATCGTTCGATGACCTCGAACAGCTCGTCAGGATCCTCGCCCTCGACCCACGCCAGTTCGTCGGCCGTCAGCACCTGCCGCTCGCGGATCTCGATCGGCGCCTCGACGTGCCAGCCGCCGCCGGCGCGCGGCGTCCAGGTCGCCTCGCCGGTGAAGCGGGTGTCGGCGTTCGTGAAGCCGATGCCGCCATAGACCGGCATCGAGAACCATTGCGCGCCGTCCTTGCCGCGCAGGCGGAAGAAGGCGTCGAAGATCGGTGCCTCGGCGGCCGTGAATTCCCACTGCGGCGAGACGTTGGTGACGCCGTTGCGGCTGCGCAGGCGCTGCTGCGGCAGGCCCGGCAGGTCGTCGCTGCGCAGGAGCTCGGGCATCGGCTGCAGCTCCCACGAGCTCTCGAGCGGCTTGGGCAGATAGTCCGACGGCCAGTCGGTGCCGGCGCTGCCGATCGCCGTGGTCAGCGCGGCGTCGGTCAGGCTGTCGGGACGGCGGCGCAGCTCGAGCGTGGCGGTCGCGGTCCAGTTGCGGCCGCCGATCGCCTTCATGCTGAGCTTGTCCTTGAAGCGGGCCGAGACGAACACCAGGCCGGCCGGCAGCGCGAGCGTGGTACCGAACCAGGTCCCGCCCGCCGCGACGCGGCTCTTGTAGAAGCCGTCGAGCAGCATCTGCTGCCAGTAATCGAGCTGCCAGGTGACCGACACGACCGGCAGCGGCGGCCGGCGGCGCAGGGTGCGTGCGGCGCCCATCTCCATGGCCTGGCGCAGCACGGCGGCGCCGGCCTTCAGGGCGTAGCCGGCGATCGTGGGCAGCGGCAGTCCCGCGGGCCACGCCGGGTCGATCTCGATCGCGACCTTGTCGGAGGCGTCGACGGCCGCCAGCGAGGCATAGATGAGCGTGATGCCGGCGGCGGATGCGCTGCCGTGACCGCTCGCGGCGCCTGCGGCCGCCTTGGCGGCGACACCGGCGCCGGCCGCTGTTCCGGTGCCCGAGGCGGCACCAGCCGCGGCCGTGGTGGCCGCGCCAGCGCCGGAAGCGGCGCCCTGCCCGGCCGCGCTGCCGGCGGCGCTGAACGTGCCGGCGGCAATGGCCGATGCAGCCCCAACGCCCGCAGCCGCACCGGCGGCAGCCGCGGTCGATGCTCCCGTGCCCGTTGCCGTGCCGGTCCCGGAGGCCGCACCGGAGGCCGCAACGGTGGCGGCTCCGACTCCGGAGGCAGACCCTGTGCCGGAAGACGCGCCGGCCGAAGCGGCCGTTGATGCGCCGACGCCCGTTGCAGCGCCCGTCCCGGCGGCCGCGCCGACGGAGGCATCCGTGGCGGCGCCGACACCGGCCGCGGCGCCTGTTCCGGCCGCCGCACCGACGCCGAGGGAAACGCCGTAGACGATCAGGTAGTTGAGCGCGAAGTCCTGCGCCGACCCCATGGTCGGGTCCCAGGACTGGTTGCCGTCCGCCGTGACCGTCTTGTGCTGGGTCGCGATATCCTGGCTGGTCGAGCCGGTGCCGGTGCTGGCGGTCCCGCTCTGCATCGTCGACCACGACCCGTTCGTCGTGTCGCTGTCGCCGGTGAAGGCGCCGCGGCTTTCGACGGCGGCAAATCCGATGATCGTGTGGCCGTTCGTGACGGCGACATTGCCGGTCGAGAACGTCGTGTTGTTGCCGGTGACGCCAGGGCCGACCGACTCGACGATGATCGTCTCGCCGGATCCGGGCTGGATGCGCAGGCCGGCGACGATCTTCGACGGCGTGTTGGGCGAGAAATTGAGCGTCACCGTCGCGGCGGACAGCGCGTTGGTGATCAGGCTGGTAAAGATCGACAGCGTCGTGCCGTCGTTGACGACGCCGGCGGTGTTGTTGACGACGGACTGGCGAATCCAGGTGTTGCCGGCGGCGTCGGTGATCGTGGCCGACGTCGACGACACGCCCGACGTGCCGGAATTGTCGGCCGCGACGCCCAGCACGACCATGTCGCCGACGGCGGCGGTGATGCCGCTCGTGCCGGCGTAGCCGTAGGTGCTGGCCGATGCGGTGCTGCCGCCCGTGCCGATGTCGGTGAACGTGAGCGACATGGACGACTACTCGATCTTGAGGCCGACGAGCTTCTCGATCGTCGTGCTGCGAGCCTCCTTCATGCGTTGGCGGACATGCGGCGTGTCGAGCAGCTTGCCGTCGGCGTCGGCCTCGAGGACCGCGGCCTCCATGGAGCGGCGGACCAGCGGCACGATCGGCGCCAGGATGCTGCTGCGGGCGTTGTAGGAGACGCCGACGGCCGCGGCGACCGCGGGATACTCGCGCTCGGCGCGCGGCTTCAGCATGTCGGGCAGCCCCGAGGGATAGCCGTTGTCGAGCAGCCAGCGGTGCGAATAGAAGCGCAGCCGATCGGGCACCACGGCCGCTTGCGTGCGGGCATGATGCAGCGAGATCAGTGCCTCGCGGTCGCTCGCCGGCGCCGGCAGGTGCGGCGCGACGTGCGCATGCAGGCGCCGGATGGCCGCGACGTCGAGCTCGACCAGGCAGCGGCGGAATTCGGCAGCGTGCATCGTCAGTCCAGGGTGATCGCCGTGGCCGTGGTGAGCCGCGGCGTGATCCCCGAACCGGTGACGATGTTCGGGGTCACCGTGCCGGAAAACAGGATCGCGGTCGCGCCGCCGCCGGTCTTGCCGGTCGAGAAATAGGTAACGGTGCCCGAGCCGCCGGTGCCCGCCGCGAAGTCGATGTTCGCCACCGGGCTGACGCTGCCCGAGCTTTCCGTCCAGCCGCCCGAGGTGCGCGCGACGTTGGTGCGGGCATACGAGGTGTAGGCCGCTTCCGAGGTCGATTGCGTCCCGCCCTCGCCGGGATCGGCGGTGTGCAGGGCGCAGGCGATGTTGGTCTGCGGCGACGACGAAGCGTTGTCGGCGTAGTTGGCCCAGGCCGTGGCGTTGAAGATCAGCACCAGGATGGCCGTCTCGGTGGCGTTGGCGATGCTCATGTGTTTGTCATCCGTCCGTGATGGTGCCCGAGAGGACAGCCAGGGTTTGGCCGGCGGTCAGATCCGTGCGGCCGATGATGATGTCGGTGCCGGCCGTGCCGACCGTGAGGCCGGACCGCTGGACCGCGCCGGTGTGGTCGCGCAGCTCGGCCCTGGCCGCGGCGCCAGTGGCCGCCACGGTGGCCTGGATGGGCAGGCCCTGCAGGGTGATGACGCCGCCGGACTCCACGAAGCTCGGTGTCGCCAGCGTGAAGGAAGCCAGCACGCCGTCGGAGCCGCCGGACAGGGCGATGGTCCCGATCACCAGCGTGCCGGCGACCGCCGAGCCGCTCGAGGCGACGAAGGTCTTGCCGTCGATTGCGTCGATGACGTCCTGCATGCGCCGGGACCGTAGGATCGAGCCGTAGGCCATTGCTCAATTCCTCGGAGCGCCCGGCCCGTAGCCGGCTGCCAGCACCTTCGCCATCGGCCCCTTGCCGCGGGCGATGTTGCTGGCGAGGCCGGCATCCATAGCGTCGATCAGGATGTCGATGCGCGGCATGCCGCCCGGGCCCGTGCTCTGGCGGGTGCTTACCTTGGAGTCGCTGTTGTTGATCACGTTGACGGTGACGCTGGCGCCGCCGCCCATCCCGCCGAGCTGCGAGCGGTTGAAGACGTGGCCGTCGGCCGGGAAGGTCACGACCTCGGGGCCGTTCTCGCCGACCAGGTAAGTGCCGCCGCCCGAGACGTCGCCGCCGCTCGCGCGGCCCTGCAGGCCGAAGATCGGCATGCCGCCGTTCATGCCCGTGACGCTGTTGCCGCCGCCCATGGTGCCCTCGGCCATGCCGAGGTTGCCCCCGCTGCTGAACAGGCCGCTGATCTGGTTGAACAGGAACGACGCCGCCGCGCGCAGCTCCATCTGTAGCAGCATGGTCGCGAACGATTGCGCCAGCTTGGTGAAGTTGATCGTGCCGTTCTGCACGAACTCGCTGACGGCCTGGTCCATCAAATTCATCGACTGGGTGAAGATCTGGCCGCCGGTCGCAAAGAGCGTGTTCTGCTGCCCGTACTGGCGCGCCGCCGCTTCGAAGCCTGCGGCCAGTGCCGGCAAGCCGCCCTGCAATCCGATGTTCTTCAGCCGCAGGTCTTCGACGTTGCGGGTCAACTCGGTGATTGCCAGGTCGTAGGCCTGCGGGCTCATCAGCCCTGTCTGCCAAGCGGCCGCGAGCGCCTTCAGCTGCTCGGTCAGAACCAGACTGCCGTCGCCATATTGACGCTCGGTCGCGTCGGCGGTCTTCAGCGCCTCGGAAAACTGCTTGGCCTGGAGATCGGCCTCTCCCCACTTCAGGACGAGCGCCTGGAGCGCCTTTATCCGCGGATCGTTCTCGTTGTATTTGCCGATCTTGGCGAGCTCGTCGCCCATCCGCTTGACGGCATCGGCCTGCAGGGTGATCTCGTTCAGCGGGATGCCGGATCCCGCCAGGCGGTTCAACACTTCATAGGAAGCATTGGCGGCGTCGATCTCGCCCTTCAGGCGGATCATCTCCTCGCCGATACGATCTCGGCCGCTGGCCTTGGAATTCGCGAACTTGTTCGCCCCATACTTGGACCAATCGCCGATCTCGGAGTCGATCGAGGGGCCGCTCTGCTGTTTCGCCTTTACCCGCGACGATTCGAAGGCGGCCATGACGGCTTCCGCGGAAGCCAGGTTGGCCTTTGCCTGAGCGAGATTCTTCTGCTGCTTCGCGATATCGGCATCGCTGATGCCGCTGAAGTTGAATATGCCGACGCCCCCGGCATTTTTCTGCGCGCTCTGCATGCGCTGAAGCTCGATCTCGGCTTCAACAGCTTTGGTGCGCAGCCCATCGATCGACTGCGTGGCGCGCAGGACGGCGTCTTGACCCCACATCGAGCCGGCGAGACCGCCGGACAGGATGTTCATGATCTCCTTGATCTGCTGGAACGCTCCCGAATGCGTGTTGATCAGCGCCAGCGAATAGCTGATCTCCTGCAGCCGCCGAGCGAACCACGACAGGCCGGCTGCCTCGATCGGCGCCGCGATCTCCGCATAGAAGTTGCGGATCTTGATCCGGTTCTGCTCGCTCTGTTCCTCGAGGCGACGAAAGGTCTCGATGGTCTCGCCGCCGACGGTCTGACCCGCCGCCTTTGAAGCGGCATCGAGCTGCGTCATGCCCTGCGCGGCGCCCTGCAGGAAGGGCGCCAGCACGGCACCGGCCCGGCCGAACAGTGTCATCTGATCGGCGGCGCTCTTGGCACTGCTGCCGGAGTTGACGAGTGCCCGCGCCGTGTCGGTCAGGTTATCGGCGAAGGGCCGCACATTGCCGTTGGCGTCGAGGATTCTGACGCCGAGGGATCGGAACGTGTCGGCAGCGTCCTTGTCGCCCTGTGCGGCCTTGCCGAGCTCGGCGTTGAAGTGCGCCAGGATACCGGTCAGCTGGTCGACGCCGACGCCGGAGGAGCGCGCGAGGGTCTGGTAGGCCTGCAGCTGGTCGGTGTTGATTGATAGCGCCTTGGCCTGATCGGAAAGCGCAGCGACGGCCTGCTGGGCGTCTTTTGCCCAACCGATCAGTTCCTGGCCGAGCGCCAGCGCGATCAGGGACTTGCCCGTCGCGACGATGGACGAGACGTTGTCGCCCATCTCCTTGAGTTGACCGGCCGCGCCACCGGAGCCACCCAGCGAGCTGTTGAGCTTGGCCTGCTCGGCGCTCAGCTGCTGGATGCTGCGGGTGACCGACGCGAAGGCCTTCGCCGTCATGTCAGATGCGAGGATGTCGATCTGCCACTGCGCATTATCGAGGGGCATCGATCAACTCCGCTGCTTGCGCTTTTCCTCGAGGACGACCAGGTAGGCCATCCAGCCGCTGAATTCGTCGATCGTCAGCGCGCCGATCTCCGAGAGCGTCTTGCCGAGGCGATCAGCCAGCGCGAAACGCGCGAAGGCTGCCTGATCGCGTCTCAGTTTTTTACCTGGTCCTGGACCGAGCGACCGTTGATGGCGGCGAGCAGCGGCGACAGACGGTCGCCGGCGACGGCTCGCTTGAGGTCGGGCTTGTCTTCCTTGGTGAAGACCGGCTGACCGTTCTCGTCGCAGCACTTGCGGACCAGCATCTCGGCCATCTGCAGGGCCGAATCGGCCGGGTGCATGGCGTTGATGGTGATCTGCTCGTCCATCGACATGGGCGAGACGAACACCTTGACTCCGAGCACGTCGTGCTCGGAGCGGCGGTCCTCGAGGTCCTTCTTCAGGAGCTCGAGGAGGCGGGACTTTTTGGCCATGTGCCCGCGCCTAGATAGTCGTCGGGCCGGTCAAGGTGCCGTTGCCCTTGAACGAGGCATCGGCGGTCAGCATGCCGTTGTAGCTGCCCTTCAAGGTCAGCTTCTCGACTGTGGCCGTGCCGGTGAACTTCACGTTCCCGGAGGTGCCGCCGTAGGGATAGAACTCGATCGATACCGAGCTGCCGACGGTGATGGCGCCCTGCGCGGTGTCGGACGGATCCCAGAACACCGACGCCGAGCCGGTCCACGACTTCTGCGTCGTCATGTGGCTCTCGAACGTGTCGCCGAGCGCCGTCTTGTCGACGGTGGCGACGCTGATATCGAGCTGCCAGTTCTGCGTCTCGGCGACGGTGTTGCCGCCGACCTTGATGTAGCCTTCGTTGCCGACATGCGTGGTCATTATCGAGCCTCCTTCAGGCTGCCTGGTCCGGCGCCGAAGCGACGGTTAAATACGTGACGGTGAACTCGAGACGCGCGCGGCCGATCCGGTCCTCGCCCTCGGCGCGAGCGTCGAGGTCGGTGGCGCTGAGGTAGAGATCCTTGGCGGCGCCACCGAGCGTCGGGTCGCCGGCCAGCGTGGCCTCGACCGCGGACGCGAGCGCGTCGACCAAGCCATCGCTGTCGTCGGCCGAAGCGGTGACCGCCTCGATCGCGAGGGTGAGCTCGCGCAGCAGCTTGCGGCCAGGCCCTATGGTCGACGGCGACGAGCGTTCGCGGCGGCCATAGACCAGCAGATAGGGCGCCTGGGCGACCGGCATCGGCGCGGCGCGGCCGGCCCTGACGGCGGTCACGGTGCCGCCGGTGATCAGCGGCTGCAGGGCGCCAGTCGCCGCCAGGATGATGCTACGTCGAGCGTGCATCTCAACCCTGCTTCAACAGAGGAATGCGGACCATGCCGTGGCCGTCGCGCATCGGGGCCTTGGTCGCGTAGGTCACGCCGCGGCGCACCAGTGTGTCGCCCTCGCCGTAGCCGGCCGGCAGGTCGTCCTCGTTGCAAGAGAACGACGTGTCCGCCGTGATGATGCCGGCGTTCTCGGTCAGGCCCTGCAACTCGAGCGCGGGCTCTTCGAAGATGCCGACGACGGCGACGGTGGTCGCGCCGTGGGTGTACTGGACGGGCGTGGTGTCGCCGAGGTGCTCGACGAAGGTCGCGGCGAGGCCGTCAAACGGTGAAGGCATGACGGCCCCGCTGCGCTGCTTCGCCTAGTAGCCCCAGGCCAGCCAGTTGACCTTGGCCGAGAACGCTGTCGCGGCGAGCGGCGTCGGGTCGGAGCCCGAGGTGTTCTTCCAGGTCTTGAGATAGAACGAGCCCGCCGCCGGCGAGCCGGCCTGGTCGCCGGTGTTGGCGGTCGCCCAGCTGAGGCCGTCGGCCAGGTCGTCATTGATGGTCGCAATGGCCGAGACGACCTTCGACAGGCCGGTGACGATCGTGTCGGACGCCGAGGCGGTGGTCGCCTGGCCGCCGACCAGGCGCAGCGGCGCGTCGCCCAGCAGCACGGCGCCAGTCGTGGCCGAGCTGCCGGCCGCCAGCGCGGCACGAGCAGCGACCGGCAGCTTGGTCGAGTCCGTGGTGAACTTGCTGGTCGCGGTGTTCCAGAACAGCGCCTGGCCCGACGTCCAGGCCTCAGACGTGGTCTTGGGCAGGGTGAACACGCCCTCGGTGTGCAGCGCGGCGAGGTCGCCGGAGCTGCCTGAGGCACCCCACACGCCGACCAAGCTGCCCTGCACGACAAAGGTGCCGGAGACGAAGTCGGCGGCGGCGACGATGTTGATCGGCGAATCGGGGCCGAGGTAGTTCTTCATGGATGGCTCCTGAGAAAGAGAGACGGAGAGAAGAGCAAAGGGAAAGGCACGGTGCAGGGGCCGCGCTTCGGAAGACCGAAGCGCTCACCCCCGCCGGCGCTAATCGCTATCGCGATTACGCCCCAGCGTTGAAGTACGCGCCGCGGTAATCGATCGCGGCGACGCCGAAGTCGTGCTCGAGCTTCACCGACAGGCCCTGGATGGTGAACGGGTCGTCGGTGGTGAGGCGCGGTCCCTGGCTGCCCTGCAGCGAGCCGTAGACCCAGCAGGGCGCGACGTTGACGTCGGCGAACAGGTACCAGCCGTTGCCGCTCAGGTTGGCATCGGCCGCGACCTGCAGGCGCTTCATCCAGTCGGGCACGGCGTTGGACGACTGCGCGGGCGTGATCGAGGTGACGATCTGCTCGGCGATCGTCGCCTTGCCCGGCGCCGTCATCAGCGTCGCCGGCATCAGGTTCAGCTTGATGCCGTCGAGGCTGGTCTGCGCCATCATGTCGGCCCGGCCGACGCCGATCGAGGTCACCGAAATGGCGGTGCCGCTCGAATCGTAGTTGGCGTGATGGCTCGAGTCGAAGACGTGATAGGTGTCGGTCAGCAGGGCCGGGCCGAGGTTGCTCGACGCGGTCAGCGAGGCGAAGGCCTGGACGTTCTCCCAGTCCGTCACGCGCGTGCCGGCGCTGCCGAGGATCTGCTCGATCGCGCCGAGATTGTCGTTGATGAACATGGCGCGCGACAGGTTGAACGTCACGCCGTAGGGCGTCACGCTCAGCGATTCCTTCGACTCCGAGAAGCTGCCGGCCGGGATGACGCCGGTCTGCGGCACCGCCTGCAGGGTCGGGAAGTCGCCGGCGCGGATGATCGGCATCGCCCGGAAGTCGACGGCGTCGTAGCGCGCGCAGAACAGCCGGTAGGCCGGCGTCGCCGCGGCGTAGCGGGCGAGCAGGCGCGAGTTCATCGCGGTGCCGAAGATGCCCGGGAAGTCCGAGGTCGACAGGAAGGCGCGGCGCATCACGCCGTCGACCTGGTCGGCCGTGCGCAGGTGGCCGCGATGGCCGATCGCCTCGGCCGCCATCTCGACGATGCCCATCTGGGCCCACGGGCGAGCCCGCTCGGTCGGCGCCGCGATCACCGCGACGCGATCCTGAGCGCGCTGCGACATGCGGAAGGCGATGGCCTCGGACATGCCAGCCCGGCGGGTCTCGGTCTCGTCGAGATCGCCGCCGCGCACCGACGCGATCGGCACCGAACGCTGCGACAGAAGGTCGAAGGCCCGCGTGCGCACCGCCTCGACGGTGTCGCCGTTGTCGATCGCCGTCTGGATGTCGGCAGCGGGCATACCGGCGCGGAGGCCGATGTCGCGGATCGTGGCTGCGCGGGTGCGCTCGGCCGCGACGGCCGCGGCGGCCGCCTGCTGCGGGTTGACGGGGTTCGCCGGGTTCGGGTTCGCGCGGGCCGCTGCCTCGGCCGTCTCGGCCTCGGTGATCTGGCGCTGCACGGTCTCGGCCTCGGCCACCAGGGCGTCATGCTCCGCAGTGATGCGGGTCACGTCGGCCTCGGGCATGCCTTCCTTGATCTCGTTGGCCTTCGCCTCGGCGCGGCGGACCAGGTCGGCGTGATTGGTACGCAGCGTGGCGAGCGGCACGGCGATCGCGAGCTGCGCCATGTCGGCGTAGCCGTGCGGGGCCGCGAGCCAGGCCACCGCGGCCTGGGCTTCGGGAACGAATGCGATCGTGAGGGCCGCGACCGCCAGGACGGCGGCAGCAGCCAGGGTCAGGCGGTAAGCCTTCATTGCTTTCTCCTTTGGACTGCCGGGGCGAAAGTGCCGTAGCCCTGCTGCCCCGGCGGGCGCAGGCGGCTGCTCAGTAAAAACGCGAAGCGTTTTTGACGGCGGGCGAAAGCGCCTTCAGAGGCGCGGTAGCCCGCACGGTTCCAATAATTCGATGTTCAGGCCGCGATCAGGCGACGACGACGCGCGAGGCTCATGCGGAGCCGCGCGATCTCGGCGGCGGTGGCGCCGCGGAAGGTGCAGGGAAAGGTCGCCTGCCTGTCGGACGAACGGAACTGCGCCGACGGGTCGGCGCCAATCGGGCAGGCCGTCAGTTCCATCGGCTCCCAGTCGGTGACGCGCCACAACGGCACCTGGCCGTCGCGCTCGGTCTTCTCGACCTGGTGATAGACGTAGCCGGTCGACATGTTGCGCACGACCTTGTCGCGGATCTTGGCCACCGAATCGGCATCGCCCGGTGCGCGGCTCAGCATGACCTTGGCGATGCCATCGCCGGCGACGATGCGGGCCGAGCCCGGCACGACGGCGCCGAGGACGTTAGCGAGCGAGTAGCTCATGTGGGTGTCGAGCAGCGGCGCGCCGGCATTCAGGCGGCCAAGGCGGACAGCGTTCGCCGAGACGACCAGCTCCTCGTCGTAGGGGCCGTCCTGCCACGACATGCGGCGCACGGTGGCGCCCGACGTCCAGACGCAGTCGATGGTGTTGTCGTCCGCATTGAACGAATCGGCGCGGAAAGCGCCGAGGAAGCTCAGGGGCGGCAGCTGGATGGTCTGCGGCATGGTCTTCAGGCCTCGGGTGTTGGCGGCAGGTCGGCCGGATCGGCCGGCGCGGGCTTGATGGTGTCGTCCTTGGGCAGCGGCGAGCCCGCCATCGGCCGGCGTGGGTCGATGTCGAGCGTGATCTTGTTGTCGTCGCAGAACTTCCAGAAGGCCTGACCGTCGCGCAGCACCTTCTTCCAGTTGCGCCCCCACATGGTGATGAATTCCTGCGGGCTCATCCGGCCGGCGCGCACCGCCTGGATGTCGGCGTCGAGCTCCTTCTGGGCGTCAACCGGCTCGTTGGCCGGCGGTATCCAGGTGCGGCGATAGCCGTCGGCGCGGGGCCGCAGGCTGCCGGCGAGGATCGCGCGGTCGACGAAGCGGTTGGCGACCGGGTCGCAGAGGCGCGGGATCACCGTCTGGTGCTGGATCTGCTCGATCAGGCGGCGCAGCGTGACCTCTCCCTTGCGCAGGCTCGAGTAGTTGGCCTGGCGGAAGTCGCCGGTGACGACGTCGTAGGTCAGGCCGACGCCGACGGCCATCGCCTGCAACGTGTTGATCGCGATCGGCTCGAACTGCGTCGCCGTCTTGGGCTCGGCGAATTCGATCTTCTCGCCCGGCTTCAGGCGATAGAGCGTGCCGGGCTCGGCCATGTATTCGGTGTCGCCGGTCACCGCGTTGGTGGTGGTGTTTCCGGCCAGCGTGCCGGCGCCGGCCGAGGCGCTCTCTATGTAGCCGGCGAACGAGGCCTCGATGCCCGACTTGACGATGGTGTTCTGCAGCAGGTCGGCGAGATCCTTCGACGGCAGCAGCACGGGCGCGAGCCATGACACGCCGCGAATCTGGCCGATGCGCTCGGGCCGATAGAGCAGCCGCACCTGGTCGGCCGGCACGAGCTCGCTCAGCCGCGTCGAATAGGCCTCGCCGGGATGGACCGGGAACAGCCAGTAACCGAGACGACGGGCCCACTGGTCGAGCTCGATGCCGAGGCGGCGGTAGTTGCCGTTCCCGCCGACCGCGAACTGAAGGTAGTTGTCGCGGAAGCCGTCGATATGGTCGCCCTCGAGGAGCTGCACGCGCATCGGCAGGGACGGATCGTCGGACTGGCGCAGGTCGACGAAGCGCAGGATCGCCTCGCCGCCCTCGACCATGCCCCCGACGGCGAGCGCCTGCTGGCTGTAAAAGTCGATCTCGCCCTCGATGTCGGCGCGGGCAACCCATTGCTCCCACAGCGACGTCACCTGGGCGTCGATGCGATCGGAGCCGGTGTCCCAGTCGGGCACTAGGCCGGTGCCGACGACGCGGCTCACCATCGCCTCGATGATGGCGTGGCCGTGCGGCGTGTTGCGCCGCATCGAGCGGGCGCGATCGCGCAGCGTAGCAAGGCCGCCGCCGACCTCGACGTTGGCCGAGGTGGCGCGGCCACCGAAGCCCTGGCGACGCGGGCCCGACAGGGCGGCGTCGTAGTATCGGAGCGCCAGGCGTTCCTGCACGCGGCGGCGAGCCGCGCCCGGTGCCACGAAGGCGATGGCCTGGTCGAGCCAGTTCATCAGGACACTCGGCCGGCGAAGATGGCCTGCGAGACGGCAGGGTCAGCGATCTCGTCGCGCATGGTGGCGCGGAGCTGCAGCATCTCGGCGAGCGTATGGTACTCGACCGTGCCCGAGGCATAGGTCACGCGGCGCACGCCCTTCTTGATCGACGCCTCGAGGACGTCGAGGTCGGACTGTGTCCAGCTGGTGGCCATCAACGTCTCCTTCCCCACCAGCCTGCGGTGCGATCTCGAAAAGCCGGCGCGGGTCGCGGCGGCAGCGGCTGATGTGCCGCGTTCATTCGTTCGACAGCCTTGGTCTTCGCCTCGGCCGCTGCTGCATCCTTGACGTCGACGGTCGGCGCCGCCTGGCGCGGCGTGAACAGCGTCACCTCGCTCAGCTCCGGCGGCATGCCGCGGGCCATGGCGAGCTGCGCCCACTGTTCGGGCGTCGTGGCGCTGATGCCGAGGTACTCAGCCGCGGCCTTGCAGCCGACCCGACAGTCGTGGAAGTGGTTCTCGCGCAGCCGCACCCAGCGCTGCGAGGTGACGCGGCCGCGGTGCTTGACGTCCTCGAGCTGCTCGGCAGTGAGCTGCTTGAAGTAGACCTCGTCGTTCCAGGTGCCGAAGTGGCAGTAGCCGTCCGGCGCGATCGGCTCGGACGGAGGCGCCGGCATCTCCTGACGCAGGTCCGAGTAGAGCGCCGCCTTGAGCGGCCAGGTGCCGATGCCCCACACCTTGGCGCCCTGCTTCACCTTCACGCCGTCGAGGTCGATGTCGACCAGGGACGGCTGGCCGAGCGCCGGCCGGCCCCAGCCCTCGAGGCCCTTGGTCGCCAGGACGACGTCGCGGCCCGAGATCGAATGAACCTGCTGGTGACGGCGCACCCAGGCATAGACGACATGGGCGCGATAGCCCGAGTCGATCATCAGCACGTCGAGCTTGCGCGTCCCCCCGAACGCATCGGGGAACTGGCGGTCCAGCGTCTCCTTGCGAAGCTGCTGGAAGGCCGGGCCGTCCATCCGGGCGGTGTCGCCGTCGATGTAGAGCGCATCGACGTCCCAGCTCTCGCCGTTCGGCGCGAAGGCCACGATGTTGAGCCACAGGCCGCGCATCTGGACGTCGGCGAAGGCGACCAGCAGCAGCCCGCGCGGCGGGACGTGGCCGCGCTTGAGGTGCGGCTCGACGCGGGCCTGCAGGCGCTCCCATTCCGGCGCGTCGCCCTTGTACTTGTAGGGCAGCGCATGGACCAGGTTGGCGAGCGACTTCTTCTGGATCTCGGACTTCGCCTTGAGCGTGTCCTCGGCGATCGCCTCGTACGACATGCGCAGCGAGACGAAGGCGTCGTAGTGGAAGCCCGGATGGTTGGCGACGTCGACGGTCGGCTTCCAGAAGCCGCCGCGCACCGCGACGACCCGCTCGGGCTCGCTGATGTGATGGCCGCACTCGTGCTGGTAGACCGACTTGTGCGCGTGCTTGAGGTCGATGATCAGCCGGTCGGGCTCGTGCACGAAGGGCTGGCCGCACTCGGGGCAGAGGACGTTGAACTTGCGCTGGTCGCTCAGGCGAAAGGCGCGGTCGATGCGGCAGTGGCCGTCGCTCTTTTCCGGATCGTCGGCGCCGCTGTCGATCTCGGGCGTCGAGAATTCGAAGATCTTGTAGGTCTTCAGCCGGCGGTAGGCGGTGAAGCGGCCGAAGAACAGTTCCTCCGGGTCGCCGTAGCCCGGGATATCCTCCCACTTGCTGACCTCGTCTTTCACGCCGAAGCGCGCCGTGGCCATCGACAGGTCCATGACGGCGTTGGCATTGGCGAGCGCGAGGTAGCCGCCGCTGAACTTCTTCTCGTAGGTCGTCGAGCCGACGCCCGACCTTGAGGTCTGCGGCTGGATGACGGTGCGGCCGGTACGGGCCTGCCAGGCGTCGACCAGCGGCTGCAACTTCGTCGAGTTGAGGGCGCGCAGCGCGTCGATGCCCGGCAGGCCGTACAGCGTGTTGGCCGGTTCGCGATCGGCGATGTAGAGCGCCCAGGCCTCGGCCAGGGTGGTGACGCCGGACTGCTGGCACTTGCGCACCGACACCCGGTTCGACGGGTGGTCCGGGTTGAGGCACTCGGCGATGCCGCGCAGCGGCGGGGCGTGGGCGAAGCTGAACAGCTCGCCGGCGTGCGGGCCGTCGATCAGCACGATGTTGCGCTCGATCCACGCCTCGAACGGCATCGGCTCGGGCGGCCGCAGGATGCTCTCGAGCGAGCGGGCCACCAGGCGCAGCGCGCCAGGATGGGCGCTCACGGCGTGTCGTCCGGCTCGGTCTCCGGTGCGGCGGCGGCGATCTCGGCCAGGGCGTCCGCGATGTCGGTGCGGGTGCGGTGCACCAGCTTCTTCGCCTCGGCGCGGAGGCCATTGACGCCGTCCTTGGCGACCGAGGCGGCGAGCTCGTCGACGCCCGACAGGATGCGCTCGATCGAGCGCACGATCTTCTCTCCGCACGACGCCAGGGCGTCGGCCAGCTTGTCGGTGCGGACCAGCTTGCCCTGCTCTTCCAGCAGCCGGATCTTGGCGCGCTCGGCTTCCGTCCAGGTCTTCTGGCGAAGCGCCTCGTCGTAGCTCTCGGAGACCAGGTCGTCGATCGGCCGCTTGGGCGCCTGCGCCTTCGACGGGTCTCCCGTCCGCGCCTTCAGCTCGTCGTACTGGACGGAATTGACCAGGGCGACGCGCCCCTGCCCGTCGAGCTCGACCAGCAGCCCCTTGTCGCGCAACTGCTTGACGCGCCTCGACACCGCAGGCTTCGACACCTTGTCGCGATCGGCGAGCGCCGCGATGCTGAGCATGACCGCACGCGGCGGCGGCGCGTTAACGCCTGTTGCCTCGGTCGTTACCATTGTTAACCGTGAATTTCAGGCTGCCAAACTGGCGCCAGGCCGCGGTTCGAATTACC
>Ga0265340_10001091_pt1 | contig 15463 bp, 10 predicted proteins | sample 4CB225metaG_FD_202082 | JGI IMG/M metagenome (GOLD analysis project Ga0265340, IMG submission 202082) | Rhizosphere microbial communities from Carex aquatilis grown in University of Washington, Seatle, WA, United States - 4-CB2-25 metaG | ecosystem: Host-associated > Plants > Roots >...
GTATCGGAGCGCGATAACCCTGCAAATACTGCATTATTCGTGCGCGGCGATGCGCAGCGCGCAGTCATGGAATGCGCTGTACGCACGTCACGTTTTGCAATCGGAAAGTACGTGTTTCTACGCTCGAAGGGACCCTCGTTCGTGGTCCATTTTGCCGAAAGATACCGGGCGCACCGCGCAGGCGTAATCTTTGAATCGCTTTGGGACCGATTTTGATCCTTCGCTGCTTCGCATGCCGGTGGATCTTTTGGCGGGAGGAACCGGGTGATTCGCTCCCCCGAAGTCGAGGCACGGGCATTCGATCTTGCGCTGCAATGCGGCGGAGCCGGCAAACGGAAGCCGCCCAGGACCCGTCGACTGGACGATTTTGTGGGGTGCGAGACAAAGCTATAGTGTCTATCACTCAAATCATGCGCGCCATGACTGGACGCCGCAACAAAGTGCTCACGGAATGGAGACGACCTCATGACAGAATCGAAGACGTTACGTGCAACCGCCATACTCTCGGCCGCATTCTTGGCAGTGCTGTGCGCGCCCGCCGCCTCGGCCAAACCTTCCGTGTCCGCAACCGCCGTCACCATCCATGCCGATAGACCCGGCGCAACGATCAACAAGAACGTCTATGGTCAGTTCTCCGAGCATCTCGGAGCCGGCATTTACGGCGGCATCTGGGTCGGCGAGGATTCGACGATCCCCAACACCCGCGGTATCCGCAACGACGTGGTAGCGGCGCTCAAGGATCTGCATGTGCCGGTGGTTCGCTGGCCCGGCGGCTGCTTCGGCGACGAGTATCACTGGCGCGAAGGCATCGGCCCGCGCGCCCAAAGAGCGGTCAGGATCAATCACAATTGGGGCGGCGTGCCGGAAGACAACGCCTTCGGCACCCATGAATATTTCGATTTCCTCGATCAGATCGGCGCCGATGCCTATGTCAGCGCCAATGTCGGCACCGGTTCGCCGGCGGAAATGGTGGACTGGCTGGAATACATGACTTCCGATCAGGACACCACGCTGACCCGCCTGCGCAAGGCCAACGGTCGGGACAAGCCGTGGAAACTTTCGATGCTCGCCATCGGCAACGAGACCTGGGGCTGCGGCGGCAACATGACGCCCCAATATTATTCCGACGTCTTCAAGCAGTACGCGACGTTCATCCGCACCAAACCGGAAGCCCGCCCGATCGTGATCGCGAGTGGTGGATGGGAGAATCATACCGAGTGGACGAAGACGCTGATGTCATCCGTCAAAAACGGCATGGATGCGATTTCCTTCCACTACTACACCGTCAAAGGCATCCGGTGGGAGGACAAAGGCCCGGCGGTCGGCTTCGGCGAGGATGAATGGATTTCCCACATCGCCAATACGCTGAAGATGGACGGCTATCTCAAAGAAAACATCGCCATCATGAACAAGCTCGATCCCAAGAAGAAGGTCGGGTTCTATGTCGATGAATGGGGCACGTGGTATAAGCCCGATCCCGGCAGCAATCCGGGCTTCCTGGTTCAACAGAACTCGATGCGCGACGCGGTGATCGCGGCGGCGAACTTCAACATCTTCCATAAATACGCCGACCGGGTGCGCATGACCTCCATCGCGCAAACGATCAACGTCCTGCAGGCGATGATCCTCACCGACGGGCCGAAGATGGTGCTGACGCCGACCTATCACGTCTTCCACATGCTCATTCCGTTCCAGGGCGCGACGTCGTTGCCGGTGGACCTGAAGACGCCGAAGTATACTTTCGGCAAGACATCCGTTCCCGAGGTCAGCGTCTCGGCGGCGCGCATCGCGAACGGCGATATCGACGTGGCGCTCGTCAATCTCGATCCGAAACATGCGGCGCACGTCTCGGTGGCGATTGCCGGAGCGAAGCCGGGAGAGGTCAGCGGCACCATTCTGACCGGGGAGACGATGGACGCGCATAACACCTTCGACGCGCCGGATGCCGTGCATCCTGTCGCCTTCGACGGCGCCAAGATCGCGAACGGACGGTTGACGGTGACGCTGCCGGCGAAGTCTGTCGTTGTCTTGGACGTGAAGTAATACGCGAGGGGTTTGTTTCCCTCTCGCGGCAAAGCGTTTTGGCGGGGCTTTTGGCGGGCCCCGCCATCGCGCGCACCGGGCCGATAACCCCCTGATTTTGGCCATTATTCATTGGCAGCGTGGCCAACTGCCATATTGCCATGTCCGCCGCACAATGATTTGAACGGTGCAAAAGGACATCCCATGACGGACTTCAAACCGTTGTATGACGCGATCCTCGCAGGAGATGCGAAGAGCGCGAAGGGCGTCACTGAGGCCGCGCTCGCTGCCGGTGTCGAGCCTCTGAAGCTGGTTCAGGATTTCATGATGCCGGCGATGGACGAGGTCGGCCGCCGCTTCGAGCGCAATGAGTACTTCGTACCAGAGTTGTTGCTCGCCGCACGCGCCATGAAGGCCTGCCTGGAGTTGATCCGGCCTTTGCTCGCCGCCGGCGGTGTGGAGCCTGTCGGTCGCGTCGCCATCGGAACTGTCAAAGGCGATCTGCACGACATCGGCAAGAATCTGGTCGGCGCAATGCTCGAAGGCGGCGGCTACGAGGTCGTCGACCTCGGCGTCAACGTCGACCCGGCGAAATTCGTGGCGGCGGTGAAGGAAAAGAACGTGCGGATCGTCGCGCTCTCCGCGCTGCTCACCACCACCATGCCGGCGATGAAAACCACCATCGACGCCTTGAAGCAGGCGGGCGTTCGCGATCAGGTGAAGGTGATGATCGGCGGCGCGCCGATCAGCCGGAAATACGCCGACGAAATCGGCGCCGACGGTTACAGCGAAAGCGCAGCCGGCGCGGTGGCCGCCGCGCGGGAACTCTAATCGGGAAACCGCATCTCCGCGGCGAAGATGTCCTGGAATTTCGGTTCTTCGTTGAGCGACACATGTTCGATGCGCGTTGCCAAGTCGTCCCACGTGTCCGCATCCTCGAACAGCGCGCGCTTGGCGCCGAGCAGGGCAGTGTTGCCGGCGGGGACGATCCGTTCCACCGGCATGCGCAACAGGCCGATGCGCCGTGCGCTCTCGCGATTGACGTAATTGCCGAATGCCCCGGCGAGATGAAGCTGCTCGATGTCGGCGAGTGTCGCGCCCAATCGCATGGCGAGAATCCGCAGGCCGGCTGCAATCGCGCCCTTGGCCAACTGCAGTTCGCGCACATCTTGCGGCAGCAGCGCGGCCGGACCTGACAGCGGCATCGAATCCGGTACCATCCGCCCGTCGGCTTTTATCCAGTCGAGATCCAATCCCGCCGCCACGGCGTCCACCAGTCCGCTGCCGCACAGTCCGCGCGGCGTGCCGCCGCCGATGACGCGGCAGGCGAGGGCGCCGTCCTTCGCCTGCACTTCGCTGATCGCGCCCGTGGCCGCCCGCATGCCCATCGCGATGCGGGCGCCTTCGAAGGCCGGTCCCGCCGCGGTGGAGGTACACAGCAATTTATCTCGGTTGCCGACAACCACTTCACCATTGGTGCCGAGGTCCATGAGCGCGCCGAGGCCCGCTCGTTCGTGCAGACCGGTCGCGACGATGCCCGCCAGGATGTCGGGGCCGACCAGGCCCCCGATGCACGGCAGGAACTCCACCGCCGCGTTGCCGCGCCAGCCCAATTGACCGGCCGAGAGCCGCACCCGTCCCGGATGCTCGGGCTCGAAGGGGTGTGTCGCCAGCGGCGTCACGTCGATGCCGCACAAAAGATGGTGCATCACCGTATTGCCGACCAGCACGACTCTGTTGAGCGGTTGCTCCGCGGAAGCCGACATAAGTTCTACCATCCGGCCGAGCTGTTCGCGGATCAGCCGCGTAAGTTCCGCTTGGCCGCCGCGCAAAGCGAACGCGACGCGGCTCATGATGTCGTCGCCGTGACGGGCTTGCGCATTCAGCGCGGTCTGGGCCGCCAATACATTGCCGGTTTTGAGATCGAGCAGTTGCGCAGCAATCGTGGTGGTGCCCAGATCGATGGCCACACCAAATCCCGTCCGAGGCGCAAACGCGAACGCGGATCGATCGCCCAGAACCGGCATTTCCCATTGCGCAAGTTCCAGCTCCAGATCGCCGCCGACGGAATGCCGGCACGCCAGCCGCCAGCCTTCGGCAAGTTCTGCTGCCGTCAGGACTTTGGATTCATCTGGACTCGCCTCTAGGCGGCCACGCAGAACCTTGACGCGGCAACCGCTGCATCGCCCCTGGCCGCCGCAGGGAAACTCGACGCCCTGCTCGAACAGGACATCCTGCAACGCCGTGCCAGCGGCAACCTGCAGCCGCAGCCCGGCGGGTGAAAGCGTCAGCGTCGTCATATAGGCTCCGCGCCGATCAGCCGTTCGTCGAAGGTCGCAACCACGCGCTCGCCCGGCTGCAAGGTCAAAAACTCGGCGTCGTTCCAGTCGGCGTCGAGTAGCCGCCTGAGCCAACCGAGATCGCCCGCAAGCCGCTCGAATTTCCATTCGCGCTTGGCGGCGAGCTCCATGGCCGTTGCTTCCCAGAAGGCCGATGCGGACGCCGGCGTGGCGATGTAAGCGAGCCGCTCATAGTGCCGGGTAAATCCGGCGAACTGGCCCAGCAGATAGTCGGCATCTTCTTCGCCATAGCGTTCGACCAGTCGCTCGCGCGTGACGTTGGAGTTGGGGCCGAAAGTGAAATCCGGCTGGCGGACGTCGCCGGGGGCGGGCGAATTCTCCAGCCAGCCGGCGCTCTGGAAATAGGTGCCGGGTTGCGCCTGAAGCTCGGCAAGGTATCGCCGGCTGCCGCCGAGCAACATTCCGATGCAGTCATGCGCCCGCGGAATGACCACCGGCAGGGTCCGCGCCTGCAAGCCGACGATGCCGCGATTGCACAGGCCGTAGCCGATGGCGAGAACGTTGCAGTCCGTCTCCTCGTCGATTGCACTTTGCAGCGCCTCGCGTAGCGCACCGGCGGAACGCGCGTGCAATCCCATTTCTAAATGACGAAAAGTAACAGCGGTCTTGGCCTCTGCGGCCAGCATCTCCAGTTCCGGCCGGAGGCTGGAACAGGCAACCACGGTCAGCCGCAACCGGTCCATCAGGTTGCGCGCAACAAGTGATGAATGCTGCGGATGAACTCGGGCGAGGTTCCGCAGCAACCGCCGATGAACCTGGCCCCGGCCTCCAGCACGGCGGGGACAAAGCTTGCGAACTCCTCCGCCGTCGTCGCGTAGACCGTCTTTCCATCCTGCATCTGCGGCAGTCCGGCGTTGGCCTTGATCCACACGGGATGCCCCTGCGCCGCCGCCTTCAGCCGCGCACAGATCGTCACGAACCCGGCGATGCCCTGACCGCAGTTCGCGCCAACGACATCGGCACCGGCCTTCAGCAGACCGGCCGCCGCCTGCTCGGGCGTGGTCCCCATCATGGTGCGGTCTTTGTCCTTGCCGGAATCGAACACCATGCTGGCGACCACCGGCAGTCCGGTGGCTTTTGCCGCCGCGGTGGCGATTTCGGCTTCGGTCAGATCTTGCATCGTTTCCACCACGAGACCGTCGGCTGCAGCAAGTGCCGCGGCCTGTTCCGCGAAGGCGGCGCGCAGTTCCTCCTCGGTGACGTCGCCGTTCGCCAGCAGCTTACCGCTGGGACCGATCGAGGCGAAGACGAGTGCGTCTTTGCCCGCCGCCTGTCGCGACAAGGCAACGCCGGAACGGTTGATTTCCAGCAGGCGATCCGCGCCGCCGCTGTCGGTCAGGCGAAGGCGGTTCGCTCCGAAGGTATTGGTCAGGATGATTTGCGACCCTGCTTCGACATAGGCGCGCGCTACAGCTGCGACCTCTTTGGGATGCGTCAGATTCCACAGGTCCGGCACATCGCCCGCTGCGAGCCCGCGCGCCTGGAGCTGCGTGCCCCACGCGCCGTCGGTGATTACCGGTTCCCGGCGGCATAATTTCTGGATCAGAGGATGAAGCGCCATGATCGCGGCCCAATCGTCGTGTGCGCGCGGATATTCTCACGTCTGCCGGGACAATTCACTTCATTAGACCCGGTTGCAAATGTGTCGCATGCGGCAGGCGCTTGCGCTTGCCGCAGCCCTTCCGAGAGCCCATGCGACATGTCGTGCATTGCCTGGCCCAGAATTTAGGCGCGTGATTCCTCGGCCTGCCAACCAGGGGAATCGTCATGACCGAACAACAATGGGCCGCTCTGCTTGCGGCCGTGCGCGGCGAACCGAAGCTGCCTTTGCCGCCGGCGTTCATCATCGACTGTCCCTGGCTGCCCAACTGGTACGGCGTCAACATCCTCGACTACTTCCAAAGCGACGATGTGTGGTTTCAGGCGAATAAGAAAGCCATCGAGACGTTTCCCGAGTGCATCTTCCTGCCGGGGTTCTGGTCGGAGTTCGGCATGTGCACCGAGCCGTCCGCGTTCGGTACCAAATGTCAGTTCCCCGAGAACGAGTTCCCCTTTGCCGAGAAGAACATCCTGAGCGAAGAAGACGTCGACAAGGTCGACGTGCCCAACGTCGTCACCGACGGATTGTTGCCGTTCATGCTCAATCGGTTGACCCGCAACCGTTCGCGCATTGAGGCGATGGGCCACCGTATCCGTTTCTCGGTTTCGCGCGGACCACTTAACATCGCCAGCTTTCTCATGGGCACCACCGAATTCTTGATGATGCTCGGCACCGATCCCGAGCGGACGCATAAGCTGCTGCGCGTCATTAACCGATTCTTGATGGACTGGCACGCCCGCCAGCGGCAGGCGATCGACTCGATCGACGGCATGCTGGTGCTCGACGATATCGTCGGCTTCGTCAGCGAGAAGGATTACCTGGAGTTCGCGGCGCCTTATCTGAAAGAGCTGTTCGATGCGCCAGTCTCGGTCAAGCTTTTCCACAACGACGCCGATTGCCGTCAATCGGTGAAGCACTATCCGGATCTCGGCGTGAACCTCTACAATCCCGGCATTCACATGACGATGAACGAGCTGCACCGCGTCACGGACCGCCGGATGACGATTCTCGGCAACATCCCGCCGCGCGACGTGCTGGCGCAAGGCACGCCCGACGAAGTGCGCGCCGCCGTGCGCAAAATGCTGTCGGAAACTACCGACCACACGCGCCTGCTTCCCTCTTGCGCCGGCGGCATGCCACCCGGCGTCAGTACGGCCAATCTTCGTGCCTTTATCGAAGGCATCGGTTAGACAGGGCCGGCGGGGACCAACCCACCGCGTCTCGCCGTACTGCCATCGCGAACTCTGTAGCGCTTGGTGCGGGACGAAGTTGTTCCGCCCGGACCGAATTGATGAACTGGCCGGCAGGCTGGAGTATGCTGGCGCGTTATGACGTCCGCACATATATGGGGGAGAAGCGCTATGGCGCTGAAAGTTTCGGCCGCCGTCACGGCAATCTTCTTCGGCACATTGGTCGCCACCGCGTCGATCGCGTGCGATGCGCCCGTGTCGGTTTGCCCTCATCCATCCCGTGACAGCTTTGCCCTGATCCAGAACGGCCGGCCGGCCGCGATCTATGTGGACTCGACCGCCGATCCAGCTGTCCGGCATGTCGCCGCGGCTTTCGCCGACGACCTTGAACGCGTCAGCAGACGCAAGGCTGTGCAGCTGAACGATATCCAAAGCGCCAAAGGCGCGGTGGTCGTGATCGGCGTTCTTGGGCAAAGCCCTGTGATCGACAGCCTCGTTCGCGCAGGAAAGATCGAGGCCCGCGATATCGAAGGCCAGTGGGAGGCGTTCCACCAGATTGTCGTGAACAATCCTTTTCCGCAGGTGCCGCGCGCGCTGGTGATCGTCGGAGCGGACCGTCGCGGCGCGGTGTTCGGCGCCTATGATGTTTCCGAGAAGATCGGCGTCTCGCCGCTGTATTGGTTTGCCGATGTGCCGGTCAGACCGCAGGCCAACCTCTTCATCACCGCCGGCAGCCTGCGCGACCAGCCCAAGGTTCGCTATCGCGGCATCTTCATCAACGACGAGGCTCCGGCGTTCTCGACCTGGGCACAGAAAAAGTTCGGCGGCGCCAACGCGAAGATGTACGAGCACGTCTTCGAGCTCATTCTCCGCATGAAGGGCAATTATCTCTGGCCTGCGATGTGGGCCCCGCGGGCGTTCAACGATGACGATCCGCGCAATATGGTGCTGGCGGACGAGATGGGTGTCGTGATGGGCACCTCGCATCACGAGCCCATGACGCGTGCCCAGGACGAGTGGCACCGCAATACCGACAGAGGCGTCACTGGAGGAAAATGGGATTACACGACGAACGCCCAAAACCTGCGTACGTTCTGGCGGGGCGGCATCGAGCGGATGATGTCGAAAGGCGGCGGCGCGGGCTACGAAAGCGTCGTCACCGTAGGCATGCGCGGCGACGGTGACGAACCGATGGCCCAAGGCACGGCCATCGCGTTGCTCGAAACCATCGTTGCCGACCAGCGCAAGATCATCGCGGACGTGACCGGCAAGCCCGCCGATCAAACCCCGCAGGTCTGGGCCCTCTATAAGGAAGTGCAGGACTATTACGATCACGGCATGACGGTTCCGGACGACGTCATCCTGTTGTTCGCGGACGACAATTGGGGACAGATCCGGCGATTGCCGATGGCGGACCGCAATCGGAAAGGCGGCTTCGGGGTCTACTACCATTTCGATTACGTGGGCGGTCCGCGCAATTACAAATGGATCAACACCAATCAGATCGAGAAGACCTGGCAACAGATGGATTTGGCCTACGCCCGTGGTGCCAGGAGTCTCTGGGTCGTAAATGTGGGCGACATCAAACCGATGGAATACCCGATCGGCTTCTTTCTGAAGATGGCGTGGGATCCGCAGGCGATGACTCTCGATGCGCTGAAGGCCTATCCCGGGCAATGGGCGAGAGCGACTTTTGGTCCGGCCCATGCCGCTGCAATCGGAGAAATGGTCACGCGCTACAGCCGGTTTGCGGCGCGCCGCAAACCGGAACTCATCGACGCGAGTAGCTTCAAGCTGGGACCCAAAACGGGCGCCGTTCTGGACGGCGGCGAATTCGGCGCCATGGTGGCCGAGTTTCAGTCGCTCGAGCGCGCCATGCTGAAAGTGAAGGCAACGTTGCCGAAAGATCAGCGCGACGCCTATTTCCAACTGGTGGAGCACCCGATCGCCGCCCTCTCCAACCTATACCGGCTTTACTACGCCGTGGCCTGGAACCGGCGCCTTGCCGAGGCGAACGATGCGCGCGCTAATGTCTTCGCCGATCGCGCCGCTGCCGCATTTCGCCGCGACCAGCAGCTCAGTGACCGCTACAACGCTCTCCACGGCGGCAAATGGGACGGCATGATGCTGCAGACGCACATCGGCTACACCACCTGGCAGCAGCCGGACGTTCAGGTGATGCCGGACGTCAAGCGGGTCACAGGCGGCAAGGCTGGGCGCATCGTGTTCGCCCGCTCGCCCAAAGCCGCTGTTGCCAACGTAATCGCGATCGAAGCGCCGCATTTCACCCGCTCCATCGGCGGCAACGGCCTGAAATGGGCCGTCATCCCCCATCTCGGACGCACACTCGGCGCCGTGACCGCACTTCCGCAAGGTCTCGATCCGACCACCGAGCAGGACGGCGTGCGGCTGGAATACGACGTCGTTTTGAAAGCGTCGGGTTCGCCGAACGTATTGCTGTATTTGGTTCCAACGCTCGATACCCGCGCGGCGGGGGGAATCAAAGTGGGCGTCTCGGTTGACGGCGGCGCCGTGCAAACCCTGACTTATAACCTCATCCCTTCGCCGAATGACGCAAAGTCGACGGAACAGAAGCAATGGACGGAAGCGGTCAGCGACAACGCTTTTGTCGTTTCCGCGGTATTTCCCGAGTTGAAGGCCGGACGCCACACAATCAAGGTCTGGCGGCTTGACGACAATGTCGTGCTGCAAAAGATCGTCGTCGCGACGGGCGAAGTTCCTACATCATATCTCGGTCCAAACGGCAGCTGGCCGTAACCCGCCAATATGCCGTGGCCCTAGAGTGCGCGTGGGTGTCGGTGCATTTTCGGATTGCGGCTCTCGAGGGCGCACGCAGCGGGGTATAGCGTTGCGCCTCCAATTGGTGCATTTCTATATTCTCGCCCGGGTTCGGCCCCGCCGTATCAAGAGTAACTCATTGTTTTACAATAGAGAATTTCTCCGTGAGTGACATGAAGATCCGACGGGTGGTTATTGTCGGCGGCGGCACAGCCGGCTGGATGGCCGCTGCGAGTTTGGCCAAATTCCTTGAAAACATGAATGTCGTAATCCGGCTGGTGGAGTCCGAAGAGATCGGCACGGTGGGCGTGGGCGAAGCCACCATTCCGCCGATCATGGATTTTATCCGTGTGCTGGGGATCGACGAGAACGAAATCGTTCGCCAGATCAAAGCCACCTTCAAACTGGGCATTGGCTTCAAGGACTGGACGCGGCCCGGCAATTTCTATTTTCACCCGTTCGGGCCGACCGGTTTCGGAATGGGAAACGTCTCGTTCCACTCCTACTGGCTGAAGATGTTCCTGGAAGGCAAGGCCGAACGCCTTGAGGAATACAATATGCAAGCCAAAGCGGCCGAGATGGGCCGCTTCATGCGCCCGGTGCATGCGCCCAACACGCCGCTGAATAAGATCACTTATGCGCTTCATTTCGATGCCTCGCTGTTTGCGCGCTATCTGCGGAAGTACGCCGAGGCGCGCGGCGTCAAGCGCACCGAAGGCAAGGTGCAGCATGTGTCGCTGCGGCCCGAGGATGGATTCATCGAATCGGTTTCCTTGGAAAATGGCGAGAAGATCGAAGGCGATCTGTTTCTCGACTGCAGCGGCTTCCGAGGTCTTTTGATCGAGCAAACCCTGAAGACCGGCTATGAGGACTGGACCCGTTGGCTGCCTTGCGACCGCGCGCTTGTGGTGCCCACTGAACATGCCGGACCACCGCCGTCCTATACGCTGGTAACGGCGCGGGACGCGGGTTGGCAATGGCGCATCCCGCTGCAAAATCGCGTCGGCAACGGTTATGTCTATTGCAGCGATTTTGCCAGCGACGACCAAGCGCGCGAGGCATTGTCGGCCAATCTGGAAGGCAAGCCCGTGGCTGATCCGATGCCGCTGCGCTTCACCACCGGCCGGCGTAGAATGGCCTGGAACAAGAACTGCGTCGCGCTGGGGCTGGCGTCGGGCTTCCTGGAGCCCTTGGAATCCACCAGCATTCACCTGATTCATCGCGGCATCGCGATGCTGCTGAAGTTCTTCCCGGACCGCAATTTCGAACAGGCCGACATCGACCGCTATAACAAGATCTTGGAATTCGAGTTCGGTCGAGTGCGAGATTTTCTCTTGATGCACTACACGCACACCGAGCGCGAGGGCGCGTTCTGGGAGTATTGCCGCAATATCCCTCTCACCGAAAGCTTGCAGGAGAAGCTAGATCTGTTCCGCAGTCACGGCCGCATCCTGCGAGAGGAAACCGAGCTCTTCCCCATCCAGAGCTGGCTATACGTGATGATCGGCCAGAACATTCTGCCGCGCGGCTACGATCCGATGGCCGACAGTTTTGCACCGCAGAAGGTCGAGGCCAACCTGGACGACATCCGAGCCGTGGTAAAAAAATGCGCTGCCGACATGCCGACACATCAGCAATTCATCGACAAGAATTGTTCGGCGTTCACGGTGCCCGTGGGGTAAACCCGCGTTAGCCGCCACGCAGCAAGGGCACGATGCGCGCTCGCAACTTGCCGAAATTGTCGGGCTTGAGCGACCGAGAAGGTCATACCGCTGTGAAGGGGTGTGTGACCGTTGCTGCGGCACCCGCGAGACCCCGCGATTTTCAAATTAGTCAATTATCTTAGCATGTTAGTGGTCAAGGCGGTAGACGTGAACAGCACACATTGTTGCGCGGCGCGGTCATTGCTCGGCGGGCTCGACGTGGAAGACGGATTTGCGAACTGGACAACGACGCAGCCAAGAATAATAGCATGATCTCATGCGAAATGGTCCCAGAGCGCGCGACATGACCGCGGCCGTCATTGAATTGACGGCAACGGGCAGAGGCACGCTGCAACGGCAGATCCGCCAGAAGATAATCGATGCGATCTTGGCGGGCGTTTATTCTCCCGGACGGCGCTTGCCGTCTTCGCGCAAGCTCTCCAAACAACTCGGTGTCGCGCGCAATACCGTCGTGCTGGCCTATCAACAGTTGGCGGCGGAAGGTTACGTCACCGCGCGCGAATGCAGCGGTCTGTATGTCAACGAGGAGGTGGCCAAAGGACGTCTTCGCTTCGAGCGGATCGGAGGGCCGGAGCAACAAGTCACAACGATGGACTGGGTTCATCGCTTCAAGAGCAGGGGATCGGATCGGATCGCCTATCGCTATCCGCCGGACTGGCAGAAATATCCGTTTCCATTCATCGAGGGACGTTTCGACCGCTCGTTGTTTCCCGTCGCCGAATGGCGCGAAGCGAGCCGTTTGGCGCTTGGCGTGCGCGAGATCGAGCAATGGTCGACGGATACGGGCGATGCCGATGATCCCATGTTGTTGGAGCAGATCACGACCAAAGTACTGCCGCGCCGCGGCATCAAGGCGCGCGCCGACGAGATTCTGATTACGCTCGGCACACAACAGGCCCTGCATCTGATTGCGGAATTACTCGCCGATCGCACGACGCGCGTTGCGGTGGAAGAGCCCGGCAATCCGTCCATGCGCGAGATGTTCTCCAATCGCGGCGCTTCGATCATCCATCAGCCCGTCGATGAAGACGGAATGGTGGTCGACGGTTGGCTGGACACCTGCCGGGTCGTCTATGTGACGCCTAGCCATCAGCGCCCGACGGCGGTGACGCTTTCGATCGCGCGGCGCCAAGCCTTGATCGAGAAGGCGTGCAGCCATGACTTTGTGATTGTCGAAGACGACTTCGAATGCGAGACGAATTATCTGGACGACGCCCACCCGGCGCTTCGGGGTATGCCGGGCGGCGATCGCGTCATCTACGTCGGAAACCTGTCGCGGGTTTTGTCGCCGAGCATCAGGCTTGGGTTTCTCGTGGCCGCGCCTGAGGTCGTGAGCGAGGCCAGGCGCCTGCGGGGGCTGTCTACGCGCCATCCCCCACTCAACAATCAACGCACGGCAGCGTTGTTTCTGTCGCTGGGGCACTACGACACGACGATGTTGCGGCTGGGGCGGCTGTTCCGCGAACGGCTGATAGCCTTGCGCGATGCGCTCAACCATTACCGGCCTCACGCGGTCGAAATTGCGCCGGTACGCGGCGGTACCACGTATTGGGTCCGCGGACCGGATGGGCTGAACGTTCACGATCTGGCACGTCAGGCCCAAGCGCGCGGCGTGCTGATCGAACCCGTCGATCATTATTATGCGTCGGCGGGGGGGCCGCCGAATGTGTTCCGCATGGGGATCACGGGTATACCGCTCGCGAACATACGCAACGGCGTGGCTGTGCTTGCCGATGTCATTCGCGAGATCACGGCCGTCGACGCGGCGGGTGCAAAAAAGCGTTCCGTGCAGTGGTTCAAACACGATGCGCTGCGCAAGGCGCTCACCGGCGCCACGCTTCTCTATAAGACGGTATACGGCGATCCGTGCACCATCGAACTGCACGAGGATGGAAGCATGGTAGGCCGGGCAGGTTACGCCAACGAGGACAGCGACCGGGGCCGTTGGTGGATCGAAAAGGATCGCTGGTGCCGGCAATGGAACAACTGGGCTTACCGGGAGACTTCGCGCTTCCGTACGCGCATCGATAACGATCGTATCGAATGGTTCAACGACGAGGGGCGCCTGGTGGACTCGGCCGTGTTCGTTCCGCCTCCAAAAAAATATGTCCGATCAAGTAGATAGGATGTTTCGCGGGGTTCGTTTTCAGACGCCTGCGATTTCTTGTCGTAGAGCCAGTTTTCCGTATATTGCGTAACAAACTCACAAACTGGACCAATACATGAGTTAAGACTGGTTCTAGGCCGCGGCCGGTCGCTCGCGCATGCTTCGTCGTCGAAGTGGGGACAAACGTGCGTAAGTTTTCGATCGCAGGATTGCAGCTCGAACTCGCGAAGGAGAACAACCTCGCCAATCTGGGGGACGAGATTCGCGCGGTCAAACGCCGGCTGCCTTGGATCGATATGGTGGTCCTCAGCGAACTCGCATGCCACGGCACAAGCACCGATCGCGCCGAGCGCCTGCCGGGCCCCACCGAAGAAGAATTCTCGCGGTTTGCGCGCGAAAACGCCGTCTGGCTGGTTGCGGGCTCGATGTTCGAGCGCAGCGGTCCGGACATCTTCAACACGACGTCGGTCATCGATCCCGCCGGCGAGGTCGTTGCGCGGTACCGCAAGATGTTTCCCTTCTATCCCTATGAAGAGGGCGTAAAAGGCGGAGATTCGTTTTGCGTCTTCGATGTGCCGGGCGTTGGACGCTTCGGGATTTCGATCTGCTACGACATCTGGTTTCCGGAAATCTCGCGCAGCCTGGCCTGGCTGGGCGCGGAGGTCATCGTCAACACCAGTCTCACCAATACGATCGACCGCGATGTCGAACTTTCGCTGGCACGTGCCGCCGCCGCCTCGAACCAATGTTACGTCTTTAACGTGAACGGTGCCGGGATGTTGGGATTCGGACGCTCGATCGTCTGCGGACCGGGCGGCGAAGTGCTCTATCAGGCAGGCACCGGCCGCGAAGTCCTGGCGCTGGAACTGGACCTCGATGTCGTCACGCAAGTACGCGAACGCGGTTGGAACGGCCTTGGGCAGGTTCTGAAGAGCTACCGCGATCATCCGATCGCCTATCCGCCCTACCAAACCGGGGCGAGATCCGCCGCGCTGGAGGCGCTTGGTCCGCTCGTGAAGCCGCAATCGCGGAAGGCGGACACCTGACATTGTTCCGGCTGCGTCGTCTGCGGCAGCCGGATGCAAAGACTCGCAGACATCCGTAGTCGTTACTGGGGGATTGAGATGGGAAACCGAATTCAGAATACCGGCCGGACGGCGCGCTTGGCGTGCATCCTTTTGAGCGGCACGGCACTTGGAGCGATTGGCGTCGGCCCTGCCGTCGCGCAGTCGGATTCTGCCGGCGTACAGGTCGCCGACAGCGGGCAGGGCAAAAAGGCCGACACCAAGATCGAGCAGGTCACGGTCACGGCCCTGCGCCGCGAACAGAACATCCTCGACGTTCCATACAATATCAGCTCGGTGTCGGGCGATACGATCGATCAGCAGCATGTTCTCGATACGGCCGAGCTCATGCGTTCGATCCCGGGCGTGAGCACCGTGGATCGCGGCGACCGCAATGCGAACGTCGTCAGTGGCATCCGCATTCGCGGTCTGAATGTCGACAGCTCCGCGCTGGGCGATTACGCGGTTTCGGCGGCGGCAACGGTCTCCACCTATGTCAACGATACGCCGATTTTCGCGAATTTCCTGCTCTCCGACATCGATCGGGTCGAAGTTCTCCGCGGGCCGCAAGGCACGCTGTACGGCTCGGGGGCATTG
>Ga0265340_10001093_pt1 | contig 15451 bp, 11 predicted proteins | sample 4CB225metaG_FD_202082 | JGI IMG/M metagenome (GOLD analysis project Ga0265340, IMG submission 202082) | Rhizosphere microbial communities from Carex aquatilis grown in University of Washington, Seatle, WA, United States - 4-CB2-25 metaG | ecosystem: Host-associated > Plants > Roots >...
AATGTCTATGAGACGAAAATGGGAGTACTGCGTCGGCCGAAAGGTCCATTAATTTGATAACAGGCCCAAGCGTTGAGAATGGAACCGGCTGACGTCAGGTCGCGGGTTCGGCCCACATTCGCGCAGCAAGGGTCACCAGGGCAGCGTTGGGCCGCACCGGCTCACCCCTGGGAGCCGATCGTGATGTCCTCCAGGCCGATCCTGGTGGGCAGTCCGGGCCGGCGGATCGTTGAAGCACCCGGACCACCGAGAAGACCGGGCTGGATTATCGGCGGGTCTGGCGGTTGCCGCGCACAGCGGCGACCGCCAGACCCAGCCCGAGCAGGGCGACGATCGGGCCGATCACGGCCCAGACCGTCTTCCCGCTCATCCCGCTGCCGCCCACGACGTTCAGGCCTTGCAGGGTCCAGAGCACGCCGAGCAGCACAAGCACGACGCCGACCGGCAGCAGCAGGTTCTTCTTCATCTCAGCCTCGATTTCTCGGCCCGGGGTTACGCATTCGTTCGAAGGTTCGTGCCCGCCCTCAGTCGTTCAGCAGACCCGCGCGGCGGAGCGCATCGGCCAGCGCGGTGTCCGGTACCGCGGCCCGTTGTGGCGCCCGAGCCGGCCGGGAACCAGCATTACCCCGTTGCGGGGCGCTGCCGCCACTTCCACCGCGCGGAGCCGGGTTCCCGCCGGTGCGCGCAGCGGCGCTGCCGCCGGTGCGCGGACCCGGATTACCCCCTTGACCGGACCGGCCGGACGGCGCGGCCGCGGCGTCCTTGCCGTCGGGCGTGGAGGCCGCCGGTCCCTGACCCGCGCGCCGGGGCCCGCGGGGGCCGCGGGGGCCGCGCTGACCCTGGTTCTGGCCCGGCTCATCGGTACGCGGGGTGCGCGGACCGACCTCGTCGTCCAGTCGCAGTGTCAGCGAGATCCGCTGCCGGGGCGCGTCGACGTCCATCACCTTGACCTTGACCACGTCGCCCGGTTTGACCACCTCGCGGGGGTCCTTGATGAACGTCTTCGACATCGCGGACACGTGCACCAGGCCGTCCTGGTGCACCCCGACGTCCACGAAGGCCCCGAAGGCGGCCACATTGGTGACGACGCCCTCCAGCACCATGCCGGGCCGAAGGTCGCCGACGGTCTCGACCCCTTCGGCGAAGACCGCGGCCTTGAACGCCGGCCGGGGGTCGCGGCCGGGTTTGTCCAGCTCGGCCAGGATGTCCGCGACGGTGGGCAGGCCGAAGGTCTCGTCGACGAATTCCTGCGGCTTCAGGGTCTTGATCAGTGCGCTGTTCCCGATCAGCCCGGGCAGGTCGAGACCGGTCCGGGTGAGGATCCGGCGGACCAGGGGATAAGCCTCCGGGTGCACCCCGGAGGCGTCCAGCGGGTCGTCACCGGCCCGGACCCGGAGGAATCCGGCGCACTGCTCGAACGCCTTCGGGCCCAGCAGGGCGACCTTCTTCAGGGTGGCCCGGTTGGTGAACGGCCCGTTGGTGTCGCGGTGGGCCACGATGTTCGCGGCCAGCGTCTCGCCGATCCCGGAGACCTGCTTGAGCAGCGGGGCCGAAGCGGTGTTGACGTCGACCCCGACCGCGTTCACGCAGTCCTCCACCACCCCGTCGAGCGAGCGGGCCAGTGACGACTCGGGCAGATCGTGCTGGTACTGCCCGACCCCGATCGACTTCGGGTCGATCTTCACCAGTTCGGCCAGCGGATCCTGCAGCCGGCGGGCGATCGAGACCGCACCACGCAGGCTGACGTCGAGGTTCGGCAGTTCCTGGGAGGCGTACGCCGAGGCGGAGTACACCGAGGCCCCGGCCTCGGAGACCACCACCCGGGTCATCTTCAGGTCGGGGGTCTTGGCGATCAGCTCGGTGGCCAGCTTGTCGGTCTCCCGCGAGGCCGTGCCGTTGCCGATCGCGATGAGCTGGACCTCGTGCTTGCGGGCCAGCCGCTCCAGCTCGGCCAGCGATTCCTTCCACTGCCGGCGCGGTTCGTGCGGGTAGATCGTGGACGTCGCGACCACCTTGCCGGTGGCGTCGACGACCGCGACCTTGACCCCGGTGCGGATGCCCGGGTCGAGGCCCATCGTGGTCCGGGTGCCGGCCGGCGCGGCCAGCAGCAGATCGCGCAGGTTGGAGGCGAAGACCCGGATCGCTTCCTCCTCGGCGGCCGCGCGCAGCCGGCCCCGCACGTCCAGGGACAGGTGCACCAGGATCCGGGTGCGGTAGGCCCAGCGGGCGGTGTCGAGCAGCCAGCGGTCGGCCGCCCGGCCCCGGTCAGCCAGGTTGAACTGCTTGGCGATGGCCCGTTCGGCGTGCGTGGTCGCGGTCGGGTCGGCGGCCTCGTCGGGATCGGCCTCGAAGGTCAGGTCGAGGATCTCCTCCTTCTCACCGCGCAGCATGGCCAGCACCCGGTGCGACGGCAGCCGGGTGAAGGCCTCGTTCAGGCTGAAGTAGTCGGAGTACTTGGCCCCGGCGGTCTCCTTGCCCTCGCGCACGGAGGAGACGATCTGGCCCTTGGCCCACATCCGCTCCCGGAGCGAGCCGATCAGGTCGGCGTCCTCGGCGAACTTCTCCACCAGGATGGAACGGGCCCCCTCCAGGGCGGCGGCCGGATCGGCGACCCCGAGCTCGGCGTTCACGAAGGTCGCGGCGAATTCCTGCGGGTCGTGGGTCGGGTCGGCGAGCAGGCCGTCGGCCAGTGGCTCCAGGCCCATCTCCCGGGCGATCTGGGCCTTGGTCCGGCGCTTGGGCTTGTACGGGAGGTAGATGTCCTCCAGCCGGGACTTGGATTCGGCGGCCAGGACCTGGGCCTCCAGCTCGGGCGTGAGCTTGCCCTGCGAGCGGATCGACTCCAGAATCGCCTCCCGCCGCTTGTCCATCTCCCGCAGGTAGGCCAGCCGTTCCTGCAGGGCGCGCAACTGGATGTCGTCGAGGGTGCCGGTGACCTCCTTGCGGTACCGGGCCACGAACGGAACGGTCGCACCGTCGTCCAGCAGATCGATCGCGGCCTTCACCTGCCATTGCTGTACTTCGAGCTCTTCGGCGATCCGCTGCTCAACCGGCGTCGTCACGCTTTATACCTCTTCCAGAGTGGTCGTCCATCCGGGGGATGACTCTAGAGGTTTGCACCGACAGGTGGGTCGAGGTCGGACCGGACTGTCGGTCGGACTATTGGTCGGACTGTCGGGCCTGGGTCCGGGCTGGGCCCGGGCGAGGTCCGGTCAGCCGATCCGGGGAAGCCGCCAGAAGCAGAAACCGGCCAGTAACGCGGCCAGCACCAGGTAGGCCGAGGTCTCGATCCACTGGAACGGCCAGTAACGACTAGACGGCTGGTAACTCACAGTGAAGCGAAGTTTCTGGGTGGCCAGGCAGGCGGCGGTCTGGGCCGGACTGCCGTTCCGGCAGTTTTCGGTCAGCCCGACCGTGGCCGGCTGACCGTCGGCCTTGAGCAGGGGGCTCTCGGACGTCAGCATCCAGGCCCCGGGAATGGTGTAGCCCCCGAGACTGAGTGGCGAGGAGGCGGCCGGAGGGTGGTTGTCGTGCCCTCCGGCGGAGATTCCGAAATGGCTGGACTGGGACATTGTTTCCGCAGTGAAGGACACGGTCTGCTCGACCGGGGCCATCAGGTGCGGGCGGATCGTGGCCGGGATGACGATCTGAGCGAGGGCGAAGACGGCGAGGGTGAGAGCCATGGCCGGGAGCGTGCGGCGGATCAGCAGCCCGATCGCGGTGCCGAGAAGGAAGGCGAAGACGGCGTATCCCAGGGGCACGAGGTTGCGGGAGTCGAAGTCCGCGGTGGCGAACCGCTGCCCCCGCAGCCGGTCGTACGGGCTGGCGGCCCACGTGAGCAGGAGGCTGAGCACGCCGGTGACGGCGAGCGTGGCCAGGACGGTGACGGCCAGCTTCACGCTCAGCCACCGGGTGCGGGTCATGCTCTGGTTCCAGACCAGCCGGTAGGTACCGGTTTCGAGTTCGCGAGTGATCAGCGGTGCGCCCCAGAAGGCGCCGATCAGAGCCGGGGTGAGGATCAGCAGCAGACCGACCAGGCTGACCTGGGTGTTGTAGTGCCGGGTGAATTGGTACGTGGCGTTCGAGCAGCTGTCCGTGGCCTGACAGCCGACGACGCCGGTGTTGTAGGAGTGCCTGATGCTCAGGCCGAGAATCACCAGATAGAGGGTCAGCGCGGCCAGCGCGGCCAGAACCACCCACGCCTGAGTCCGGAATTGACGCCAGGTCAGCCAGATCATGGGTGCACCGCCAAAGAACCGGCCGGGACGGTATTTCCGGCGGCATCGTTCGCGGCCCGGGTCATGTAGGCCAGAACCAGGTCCTCCAGATCGAGTTGGTCGGCCCCGGCGATGGAGCTGGGAATCGGGCCGGTGGCGCGCACGACCGCGGTGCTCTGGCGGGCGCTGTGCTCGGCCGTGACGACGTCGATGCCGGTGGGCAGGGACTCCAGTTCGCCCCGGCCCACGGTCAGCCGGTAATGCGTGGCCAGCAGATCATCGACCTCGTCGGCGAGCTGGACCCGGCCCGAGGCCAGCACGATCAGGTAGTCGCAGACCCGTTCCAGGTCGGCCAGAAGGTGCGAGGACAGCACCACGCTGACCTCGAGCTCAGCGACGAATTCCATCAGGCTCTGCAGGAACGCGCGCCGGGCCAGGGGATCCAGGGACGCGACGGGTTCATCGAGCAGGAGCAGTTCGGATCCTTTGGCGGCGGCCAGGGTGAGAGCGAGCTGGGCCCGCTGGCCGCCGGAGAGCCGGCCGGCTTTCTGGGTCGGGTCCAGACCGAGCTGGCGGATCCGGCCCTGCGCCAGTTGCTGGTCCCAGCGCGGGTTGAGCTTGGCCCCCAGTCGCAGATGGTCGGCCACGGAGAGCCCCGCGTACACGGGGGTGTCCTGGGCGACGAAACCGACTTTGGCCAACTGGGCCGCACAGGCACCCGGGCGGGCGTCGAGCACCTTGATCGAGCCCGAGGTCGGGGTGATCAGCCCGCAGGCCAGCCCGAGCAGGGTCGACTTTCCGGCCCCGTTGGGACCGACCAGGCCGACGATCCGCCCGGCCGGGATGTTCAGGGTGCAGTTGGTCAGGGCCTGCTGGCGGCCGTACCGCTTGCCCAGCCCCTCGGTTTCGAGAACCGGAGTCATGTGCTCACCTCTGTCGTGGTTCGAGGGTCGGTGGTGTTGCGAAACGTGTTCAGGAACAGGGCTTCGATGCTGTCGTCGTCCAGCCCGGCCTGATGGGCCCGGGCCAGCCAGAGCCGTAGTTCCCGGCGCAGCGGCTCGTGCGCGGCCAGGGAGTCGTCGGTCAGCGCCCGGGTCACGAAGGTGCCCACCCCGGGCTTGGGCGAGACCAGGCCTTCGTGCTCCAGCTCCCGGTAGGCCTTGAGCACGGTGTTGGGGTTGATCGCCACCTTGGCCACGACCTCCTTGACCGTTGGCAGTTGATCACCCACGCCGAGGTGGCCCAGCCGCAGGGCCTGGCGCACCTGGTGGACCAGTTGCATGTACGGCGCGACCCCGGAACGGGTGTCCAGGTGGAAGTCGATCAACGTCAACTCCATTTCACTAGGTTGCTAGTACAATAGCAGCGTAGTTCTGAAGCGACTGTCAAGCCGTGGCTGGTGTCCTTCGAGTCCGGGCCGGGTGGTTAGGGTGGTGGCTGCCAGAACGCGGGAGCTTGGTGTCACCAGGCTGAGAGGGCGGCTGTGAGCCGTCGACCGCCTGAACCTGAGCCGGGTAATGCCGGCGTAGGGAGTGTGGGCCGATGCCGGCGGTTGTTCAGGGCTCGTCACCCGGGGTCGAGGCCGGCCCGGTGCGGGCCGAGGTCGCGCCCACCCTGGCTGGTCCGGTGCCTCGCACCCTGGGCGTCCTCGATCAGCTCGGCCTGTGGGGCAACCTCGGGGTGAGCCTGCTGGGTTTCACCGGCGCCCTGGTCGTGTTGCGGCCGAACGGCCCCGGGAGCCCGCCGTTGTCGCTGCTGGCGGCCGTGCTGGCCACCGTGGTCGGCACTGCGGCCGGGGCGGCGGCGGTGGCGGTGGCCGGGGTGGTGGGGGCGCAGACCGGGGCGCCGTCCATGGTCCTGCTGCGGGGCCTGTTCGGCGCTGGGCCCTCGTACGTTCCGACCGTGGCCAACGTGGTGCAGATGGTGGGCTGGGGCACCTTCGAACTGGTGACGATCGCCGCGGCCGCCGGAAAGGTGCTGCCGGCAGTGCCCCGGGCCGGGTTCGTGCTGGTCGCCGGAGGGCTGAGCACGCTGCTGGCGATGCGCCCGCTGGGCGCGGTGCGGATCCTGCGCCGCTACTTCAGCCTGGCCGTGGTGCTGGCCCTGGGTTACCTGTTCGTGTGGTTGCTGCGGTCGCCCCTGCCGCCGGTGGAGCACGGTGGCTGGTCCGGGTTCGCGGTCGCGGTCGACGCGACGCTGGCGGTGGCGGTGTCGTGGGTGCCGATGGCCGCCGACTACACCCGGCACTCGCGCAGCCCGCGGGCGGCCGCCACCGGGGCTCTGGTCGGGTACGGCCTGGCCCAGGTGGCCTGCTACGGGCTGGGCCTGCTCGCCCTGGTCAGCGTCGGCCTCGGTGCCGGTGCCGGGACCGGGCCGGTGTTCGCGGTGTTCCTGGCCGTGCCCGCAGGTGGGCTGGTGTTCGCCGTCCTGGTGGTCCGCGAACTGGACCAGTCCTTCGCCAACGTGTACTCGACCACCGTCTCGCTGCAGAACCTGCGCCCGGGCTGGGACCGGCGGCTGATCTCGCTGGCCGTCGGGGCGCTGATCACCGGGCTCGGGCTGGCGGTGAACATCGGCGACTACGCGAGTTTCCTGTCGATGATCGGATCGGTGTTCGTGCCGATGTTCGCCGTGCTGGTGGTGGACTACTTCGGTTTCGCCGGCCGGCAGCGCTGGGACCTGGCCCGGTCGGCCCGCCCGCGCCCGGTGATGATCCTGCCGTGGCTGGCCGGGTTCGCCGTCTACCAGTTGATCTACCCGGGCTCGGTGTCGTGGTGGGTGCGGCTGTGGCAGTCGGCCGCCCAGGCGGTGGGGTTCAGCGCCCAGCCCTGGATGAGCGCCTCGCTGTGCTCCTTCGTCGTCGCCGCCGCGGCCACGGGTGCGGTGCATCTGATCGCCAGGGCACGTGGACGGCGAGCCTGACCCGAGTAGCAGTCCTTGAAACCGAAGAGGAGTCGAAATGGTTCTGACGAAGTGCGCGGGGTGGGCGCGGTGAGCGAACCGGAGGTGACCTACCGGCTGCCCGCGGCGCAGGTCGCGTCGGTGCTGGACCGGGTGCGGGAACGGGCCCCGCTGGTGCACTGCCTGACCAACATCGTGGTCGCCGGGTTCACCGCGAACGTGCTGCTGGCCGCCGGGGCCTCGCCGGCGATGGTGGAGAACGACCAGGAGTCCGCGGAGTTCGCCGCTATCGCCGACACCGTGCTGGTGAATCTCGGAACGCTGTCGGCCGAGCGGGCCCGGGCGATGCGGGCCGCCGCCGGGTCCGCGCGCACCGCCGGCACCCCCTGGGTGCTGGACCCGGTCGCAGTGGGGGCGCTGGCCTTCCGCACCACGCTCGCGGCGGAACTGCTCCAGCTCCGGCCGGCGGTGGTGCGGGCCAACCCCTCCGAGGTGATCAGCCTGGCCGGGGCCACCGGCGGCGGGCGCGGGGTTGACAGCACGGCCGAGTCGGCGGCCGCGGTACCGGCGGCCCGGGACCTGGCCGGCCGCCTCGGGACCGTGGTGGCGGTCAGCGGAGCCGTCGACTACATCACCGACGGGCAGCAGGTGCTGGCGGTCCACACCGGCCACCCCCTGATGACCCGGGTCACCGGGGTGGGCTGCGCGCTGGGCTCCCTGGTGGCCGCCTGCTGCGCGGTCGAGGACTCGGCCCTGGTCGCGGCGGCAGCGGCGACCGCGGTGCTGACCGTGGCCGCCGAGGTCGCGGCGGTGGGCTGCGCCGGGCCCGGATCGTTCGCGGTCGCCCTGCTCGACGCCCTGTACGGCCTGGACGAGCGGACCCTCAGCGCCCATCTGGACCGGCCCTGATGCGCCCGGCGCTGGACCTGAGCCTGTATCTCGTGCTCGACAGCGCGTTGTGCGGAGAACGGGGAATTGTGCCCACGCTCCGGGCGGCGGTGCGCGGTGGGGTCAGCGCGGTGCAGGTCCGCGAGCCCCAGGCCGGCACCCGGCAGCTCTGCCGGATCGTCGAGACCGTGCAGCAGGCCCTGATCGGATCGGACGTCGCCCTGCTGGTGAACGACCGTCTCGACGTCGCCCTCGCGCTGGGCGCCGACGGGGTGCACCTGGGCCAGAGCGACCTGCCCGCCGCCCACGCCCGGCGGGTCGCCGGTCCGGACCTGCTGATCGGGCTGTCCGTGTCGAACCTGGCCGAGGCGCAGGAGGCGGCCGCGCTGGTCGCGGGCACCGTGGACTACCTCGGGGTGGGCCCGGTCTTCGCCACCGCCACCAAACCCGGGGCGGCGCCGCCGATGGGTCTGCGGCTGACCACCGAGGTCTGCGCGGTCGCACCGCTGCCGTGCGTGGCGATCGGCGGCATCGGCCCGGCCAACGCCGCCGCGGTGCGCCGGACCGGGGCGGCCGGTATCGCGGTGGTCTCGGCCATCTGCGCCGCCCCCGATCCGGAGGCGGCCGCGGCCGCCCTGGGCCGGCCGGAATCAGCCCACCGGGGGCCCGGGTCGTCGGCCTTGCCACCTGGATCGTCGGCCCTTCCACCTGGATCGACGGGAGCCTCGCAATGATCTACAACGTGCTCAGCATCGCCGGCACCGACCCCAGCGGCGGGGCCGGCATCAGCGCCGACCTCAAGACCTTCTCCGCTCTCGGTACCTACGGGACCGCCGTGATCACCGCCGTGGTCGCCCAGAACACCCGCGGGGTGAGGGCCGTCCATCAACTGACCGGCGCGGTGGTCGCCGAGCAGCTGGAGACCCTGCTCACCGACGTCCACATCGATGCGGTGAAGATCGGCATGCTCGGCTCCGCCGATGTGGTCCGGGCCGTGGCCGAGATCCTCGCCGCCGTCCCGATCCCGCACGTTGTCCTCGATCCGGTGATGGTGGCCAAGAGCGGGGACCGGCTGCTGGAGCCGGACGCGGTCCAGGCCCTGCGCGAGGACCTGCTGCCCTGGTGCGACCTGATCACCCCGAACCTGCCCGAGGCCGCCGACCTGCTCGGCGAACCCGAGGCCCGCGACGAGGACGGGATGCGCGCGCAACTGGCCCGGCTGGCCGGACTGGCCCGGGGGGTGCTGCTCAAAGGCGGTCACCTGCGCGGCGACGAGAGCGTTGACCTGCTGCGCATCGACGGCGGCGACACCCGGCTGAGCGCACCCCGGATCGCCACCAGGAACACCCACGGCACCGGCTGCACGCTGTCGGCCGCGATCGCCGCGTTACGCCCGCAGAGCACCGACTGGCAGCACGCCGTCACCAGGGCCAAGGACTATCTGACCGGGGCGATCGCGGCGGCCGATCAGCTCCGGGTCGGCTCCGGGCACGGCCCGACCCATCATTTCCACGCCTGCTGGCCCGCCGAAGGTGGACCGATGCCGTGATCCTCGGCACAACGAGCACCTCGTCATATGGGCTTTATGCCGATCTCGACATAAAGGCGCATGCCTTGCGGGAACTGGTGTATGCGGTGGACACCGCCGCGAGTGTGTCCCTGGTCGGACAGCACACAGCCGAACGGACGTCGCCGGACCTCCGCAAGGTTGTCGTCGGCCGTCTGGTGCGGGAATCCAAGGATGTGCGGGTTCGGCGTCAGTCACGATTCGATCGCCCCTGCAAGGGACCAACAACCACCAGCGATCTATCAATGGAGCTCAACGGAACACGGTGCGACTACTCGCCGCATCGCCGACATGCGTGCCCGCCCCTCGATCGGAAGTCCGATCCCCTTCGCCGCGCTGTAGACGTGCAGAGGCCCTTCCGACTACGCGCTACATAGGCGGTTGAGATGACCTCCGACAACCAGGACTGGGGCTTGGAACCTGTAGCCGTGAGCGTCACCGTCTGACGCAGCAACCTGCACGCCGCGGACGTCGTAGCAGCGTTGAATCGACGCCGGCGCGATCGGTCTGCGTCCGGCACTGTTCCTTGACTCCGAGCCCGCGGGCGCCATCAGGCATCACAAAGGAACCACGGGCGTCGGCGGAATCGGGCAGGATGGGACTTGGCGACCTAGTCTCGGTCGCCCTGGTGGGCGGCCGTTCCGGGATTTTTTGGATTCGACACTGTGACCCGCCACCACTTCCAGCGTCACTGGAGACCTACATGATCGACGAAGTCGCCGTCAATCTCGGGGAAACCACACCGCGTCGCCTGCTTGTGGACTGGGCGAACGGTCAGGATGCGTGGGTACGGCAACTCACCGCCGAGACCATCTTCTCGCGGCAAGCTTCGACTGCCGACCTGCTCGATTCGGTCTACGAAACCTTCCTCACCGAGAAGAGGCTCTCCGACGCAGACATGCCGAGCGTGCCGAAGCTCGAAGTGCAAGAGGCTGAGGCGACCAAGGATGAAACCCTTGAGCTGGCGTCGCTGAGCAACGTCCAGAGTGTCAACGCGTTGGCCAGCGATCAACGACTTGAGTTCGACCCGAGCCTCACAATCCTGTTCGGCCAGAACGGCTCAGGCAAGACGGGCTACGCGCGCATCATCAAGCGCATCTCGGCCGTCCGCTCACCGGAAGATATCCTTCCCAACGCCCACGTCGCACACCTCGATCCGCCGCCGCCTCCATCAGCTGACATCACCTACAGAGTTGGAGGCAAAGACCGCGCAGCACGCTGGAACAACGAGGCTGGGCTCATGCCCTTCACACGTATCAGCGTGTTCGACGCCAATGCTGTCTCGCTTCACGTGGACAGCGACCTGGGTTACGTGTATATGCCGGCAGAGCTGGCGCTGTTCGCGCACGTCGCCATGGGCCTTCGAGGCGTTCAGCAACGCATCGGCTCCGAGACCGCGAGTCTGGCGAGCGGCTCCAACCCGCTTCTGTCCAAGTTTGCCCGGGAGACAGGGGTGTACCCGCTCATAGAAACCTTGGGCGCCGCGACCGACCTCAGTGACTTGGAGTCGGCTGCCGCCGTGGACGACGACGCGGATGCTACCCATGAGCGGCTCATCACGGAAGTCAACGCCTTGCGTTCGAACACACTCGACGCGCTACTCACGAGCGCTCAGCAGACCGAGCGCGAGCTACGGCGATTGAGTGCCATCGTGAGCACGATCAAGAGCTTCGACACGTCGCGCTACGAACAGGCCGTTGTCGCCGTGGCGGATGCTGAGAAGCGGCGGGCGGAAGCACGCGAGCAGTTGTTCACCGAGGACGAATTGCATGGACAGCCCGACGAACAGTGGCAACAGTTCGTCGCGGCAGGTGACACGTACCGGCAGCACCTCGGTCGCGAGCACTATCCGCAGGAAGGCGACTCCTGTCTTTACTGCATGCAATCCCTGTCGCCGACGGCGGTCGCACTCCTCGGCCGCTACCGGACGTTCCTCGATGAAACTCTAATGCGGCAACTCGGAGTAGCGCAGACGTCGCTGGCCTCTGCACGGCTCACGCTCAGCGAGTCAGAGCTGAGCCGCGCCGAGGAGTACCTCTCAGATTTGGCTCTGGAAGATGATGCGCCGGACTGGGCGACGAAGGCCGTGAAGCTCATGGCTGACGCTACGACCACCATCGCCGAGACCGCCGCCGGTCAGGTGCTCTCGCGTACTGATCTGCCGACCAACGCGGCGGGAATTGTGTCGGAGGTGGAGGCGGCATTGGGCGCAGCAGCCGATCGAGCCGAGCAACTCGCCAGCGATAAGGAGAACGTCGCGACAGCGCTGGCGACGAAGCAGAGGGAGTTGGCCGAACTCGGTGCTCGTATCGAACTCAAGAAGAACCTCCCCATAGCGCGGGAGTACGTCCGACGCGCGAAGCGGGCGCAGCAGTTGGAGAAGTTGTCTAGGACGATCTCTAGCGGTGCTGCCAAGCAACTCACGATCCAGTCGAAGCTCGCGAGCGAAGACCTCGTGAACAAGAACTTCGAGACCTTATTCGCCGAGGAGTGCGCCAGGCTCAATGCTCCGACAGTGGCGTTGCACTTCCAGGGCAGAAGTGGGCAGGCGCAGCGAAAGAAGGTCGTCGCGAGCTACCGTCCCTCCGCCGTCCTATCCGAGGGCGAGCAGAAGGTGCTCGCACTGGCTGACTTTCTCGCTGAGAGCCGCATGCGCGGTACCAAGGCGCCACTTGTGCTCGATGACCCGGTGACGAGCCTCGACTACCGACGGCTCGATGAGGTTGCGGGGCGTATTCAGCACCTTGCTGAGACGCATCAGGTGATCGTCCTGACACACAACATCATGTTCGCTTCCGCGCTCATCTCCACGCGGCAGAACAAGAAGCTCCGCGTGAAGATCTACGAGGTGCGCGATGGCGGCGAGCGCAAAGGGATCCTCGCGCCCGACGTTGAACCTCAGTTCGACACGCCTGCCGACCTGGCGAAGCGCATCAACGTCAAGCTGCAGGATATGCCCAAGGCTGAGGCGGTCGTGCAGGACGCGCTCATCAAGGAGGCGTATGACCTACTGCGCGCCTGGTGCGAGGCGTTCGTGGAGCAGGAACTTCTGCAAAGCGTCACCCAGCGCTATCGGCACAACATCATGATGACGAAGCTCTCCAAGATCGACGCCACGCGCCTTGGCGCGGCAACCGTAGTCATCGAACCGCTTTTCGCGCGCGCATGTGACCGCATGACGGGCCACTCCCACGCCACCGAGAAGATGAGCACGAAGCCGGACCGTTGCGGAGTTCCAGCAAGACTGGGAGAAGGCCAAGGCGGCGCGAAGCGCCTACTTGGCAGATTGATCGGAGTCGGTCTAGGGCGCTGGATCGTCACGACGGTCTCCAGTCACAGACAGGGATGCGTTAGCGATCACTGAATGCACGGCGAAACGTGTGCCGCGAAGATCACATGCCAAGTTGTTGGTGGCGGCCACAGGGGCGAACCATTCCCGGTGTGCTCCCGAAAAGCCCGCGATCTGGCCGGGATAGGCACTACCGCCCACGCTTTTCGGGGACACACTGGGGAAGCAACGGGCTGGCCGCCTGAGCTTGAGGGAGATGGTCGCCGGAGGCGCCTGTCACATTCGACCAGGATCGGGGAACATCCGAGCCTGCCTATGGCTCGGATGTTCCCCAGTCCCCCCAAACCCCTGGCGCCGCCCCACCCTTGACCATGGCGACCGGCTTCACCTCCAGCGAAGATCACCGCCAGCACCCGCAAAAGTGTCACGATCCTGGCTGGTCCGTGGGCTGAGCCGGTGATCACGCGGGGGTGGTCAGCGCTCCGGTGGCCTCCCGGGCCGGCGGAAGTCCTTGAGGATCTCCTGGGCGGCGAGCTTGCCCGGAGCACCCATCACGCAACCGCCGGGATGGGTGCCCGAACCGCACTGGTAGTAGCCCTCGATCGGGGTGCGGTACTGGCTCCAGCCCGGCGCCGGGCGGAAGAAGTACATCTGTGGGGCGAGGAATTCGCCGGCGAAGATGTTGCCCTCAGTGAGGCCGAGCACCCGCTCGATGTCCAGCGGGGTGACCACCTCACGGTGGATCACCAGCTCGCCGAAGCCGGGGAAGAAGGATTCCAGCGTGGCCTGCACGGCGTCGCCGAAGGGTTTTCGCTGCGTCTCCCAGTCGCCGTCCTTCAGGTGGTAAGGCGCGTACTGCACGAAGCAGGACATCACGTGCTTGCCGGCCGGGGCCATCCCCGGGTCGATCATGGACTGGATCGCGCAGTCCAGGTAGGGGCGCTGGGAGTACCAGCCGTACTTGGCGTCGTCGAAGGCCCGCTCGAGGTATTCGATCGACGGGCCGATGTTGACGAAGCCGCGGTACTGGTCGGTCCGCTCACCCAGCCCGGGGTAGCGGGGGACGCCGTCCAGCGCGAAGTTGACCTTTGCCGAGGTGCCCTGGAACTTCATCCGGGTGATGCTCTCCACCAGGTCGGCCGGTAGTTCTCGCGGGTCGACCAGTTCGGTGAAGGTGCGGCGCGGGTCCAGCGCGCTGATCACCGTCCCGGCCCTGAGTTCGGTGCCGTCGGCGAGGGCGACGCCGATGGCCCGGCCCTCCTTCACCAGCACCTCCTGCACGGGGGCCTCGAGCTGGATCTGCGCGCCGCAGGTCTGCGCGGCCCGGGCCAGCACCTGAGTGAATTCGCCGTTCCCACCCTGGTGAAAGGCCCAGGAGCCGAAATGTCCGTCGTGCTCACCGAGTTTGTGGAACAGCAGGACCAGCCCGGATCCCGGTGACATCGGGCCGAGCTTGGAACCGATGATTCCGGACGACGCCAGGTAGCCCTTGAGGATGTCGCTCTCGAAGTAGGCGTCGAGGAAGTCGGCCGCACTGCCGGTGAGCAGCCGGACCACATCGTGCAGAACCTTCGGCTCGGCCCGGCCGAGCAGCGAGCCCAGCCAGTGCAGATCGGCCAGATCCGCCGCCGACGTCCCGAAGAGGTTCGGTGGCACCCGGTCGAACAGCGGTTTGAGCAACTGACAGACCCGCCCGACGTCGTGCTGGTAGCGGTCCATCGCATCGGCGTCGTGGGCGCAGTGACGCAGGATCTCCTTGATGTTCTGCTCGCGGTCCGGCCCGAGCAGCAGATGATCGCCGTTCTCCATCGGGGCGAAGGACGAGGGCATCAGAATCGGCAGAAAGCCGTGTTTCACCAGCTCGAGATCCTGGATGATGTCCGGTCGCAGCAGGCTGAGGGCGTAGGAGAAGGTGGTGAACTGGAAGCCGGGCACCAGTTCCTCGGTGATCGCCGCCCCGCCGACCAGGTGGCGGCGCTCGAGGATCAAGGTCTTCAGCCCGGCCTGGGCCAGGTAGGCGCCGTTCACCAGGCCGTTGTGCCCGCCGCCGATGATGATCGCATCGTAGGTTCTGCTGCTGGTGGTCATCAGGCCGTCTTTCGCTCGGGGTTGAACAACGGCAGCCGGGCGACCTCGGCCGCCACCGTGCGGTACTGATGGTCGATTGTCAGCTCCAGGTTCACCCGGGAGCCGGGGACGGCCAGGTCCGGGCGGACCCGGGCGATCGCGATATGGTGTTGCAGGACGGGGGAGTACATCAGGCTGGTGGCGTAGCCGACCCGTTCCGGTTCGGCGCCCGCGGCGGCGGGGGAGGAGTAGAGCATCGACTCGTAGCCGACCGGGTTCTCGTCCTTGGGCGGGACCAGTCCGGCCTCGGTGTAGAGCCGGTCGTACTCCCGCCAGTCCAGCCGCAGCCCGACCGTGGACCAGCGCGACGTCCTCCCGGCGATCTCGCGGCGGATCGCGGTGCGCCCGATGAACGGCCGGTCGTCGTCCTTGATCCCGCGCAGCATCCAGCCCAGCCCCAGTTCGATCGGGGTCACTCGCTGCTGGTCGGTGTAGGCGAACCGGCTGGAGGAGAACTCGGCG
>Ga0265340_10001094_pt1 | contig 15447 bp, 11 predicted proteins | sample 4CB225metaG_FD_202082 | JGI IMG/M metagenome (GOLD analysis project Ga0265340, IMG submission 202082) | Rhizosphere microbial communities from Carex aquatilis grown in University of Washington, Seatle, WA, United States - 4-CB2-25 metaG | ecosystem: Host-associated > Plants > Roots >...
GGCAACTCCCGCTCAAGGGAATGCAAAACATACTGGCTGGGTGCGCGGCAAAGGAACTTCCGTCAGTCGTCGAGCAGGTGGTCCATCGCGGCGCAGCCGTTAGAATCTTGCGCACCAAAGCGCAGTGGCTTGCACCTGCCGATGCGGATGTACTGACGGCTGATGAGCTGCGCGCACTGCATCGCTGCGTGACCGAATGGAGCAAACAGACCCACCAAGCAATTGCGGCGGGCAAGCAACGGTTGTCCATTTGGCGCCCGGATGTTCGATCGCTGCTCGAAGTACTTGGTACGTTTGAGCAGAGTGAGAGCATGACCAAACCAAGTGGTGCAGAGGTTCGTCAGCGCCTACGCAAAGTCATCAAAGAGCAGATCAACCCAACGGTTGGATTGGCGTTCGTTCCGACCGTGGTGCAGAATCTCCAACTGCCGATCGATGAAGTACAACGGCTGTTGGTGGAAGAAGCCAGACAAGGACATCTCGAGCTACGGCCCGACTCGGGGACTGCTCGATTCACTGACGCCGAGCTCGCTGCGGCACCGTGCGGACCCGATGGTTCGCGCCTGCTTTGGATACGATTACCCGAGGCAATGGCGTGATCCCCAGCAGCTTAGGCATGCAACCCCAGGCGCAACCCTGGACTTCGGACGGCCTCGATGTCGAGTCCGTCAATCAGAAGGCGGGTCAGGCGCTGGTCGGTAGTGTACAGGCGCTGCGCATGCAAGCGCAGCAGCAATTGCAGCCGCAAACACGGGTACATGTGGTACTTGGACCACCGGGCGCTGGCAAGACGCACCTGTTCGGCCGCTTGCGCCGCAAGCTCGGACCCCGCGCAACACTCGTGCATCTGCGCCCACTCGTCGGCTCCGACATCCGACCTCGTTATCTCATCGGTCAGGTCTTCAATCAGTTGGCCCAAGTCACACATGAGATCACCCAAGCCGACTCATTGGTGGGTGCACTCATCGCTTGGTCACGGGGCGCAGATGCAGAAAAGCCTCGGCTCATGCTCGAGGACTTTCGTCGCACGGACTCCAATGACCAGCACCGCGTACTCGAACGAATCATCGAGAATACGCTCAGCGCGCGACCGGATCTAGACGAAGCGGTTCTGCGCGCACTGCTGCAGCTACCAACACTTTCGACGTTGTTTCGCACCGCGATGCTAAGTTGGCTCGGCGGGTTCGATCTCGACCCCGCCCAGTCCGCTCGCATTGGCGTCACCGGAGCGTTGCCCGACGAGCGACTCATGGGAGCGTTGCGCACGCTCGCGGCAATTGCCGCGGGAACTGCGCCGCTGGTGCTCGTCTTCGATCAATTGGAGAACCTGATCGACGCGAGTGACGCAGACGGTCGAGTGCGCGCGTATGCCAGTCTCGTTGCTGAACTAGTAGACAGCGTGCCCGGTCTGGTTCTTATCCAGATGGCAGTCGATTCCGATTGGGCACGCGATATCGAACCTCGCCTGGGTCAAGCCCAGAAGAGCCGTGTCCTTGGTCAACGCCACCTACTGCAACTGCCGAGTATCGAACAACGTCAAGAGCTCTTGCAGCACTGGGTAGCGCGCCTACCCGCACCTGAAGCGCCATTTCCATGGCCATTCACCAATACGCAAGTATCGGCGTGGACGACCGCACCCGGCATGACACCACGCATGCTTCTGCTTACGGCCGAGCACGCCCTACTCGAAGGCGAATCAACCGGACCCACAGAGCAGACTCCTCCACAATCGTCACCGGACGATCAACTCCAAAAGCAGTGGCAGCGTCACCTTGAGTCGGCACGGGTTCAACTGGACGAAGCCGCGCAGATGAATCGAGGCCCCGAGGCAGAGCACTGGGTCGATGCGCTTCTGCTGCTGGCCCCGCTGCTCGGTGCGAAGTGCAGAGTGACGCGCGACGGCGTCACTTACCTGAACCTCGATGAACGGCCACAGCATGTTAGTGTGCTTCACGACGTCCACCCGCAGACGATCGCGGCCCGCATGCGCCGCTGGTTGGGTTCGAACGACAGCCGAGTCGTACTTCGTGAACAGTGGCGCGCCTTCCCCACTACCTGGCACGCGGTGAATCGACTCGCCGATGAACTGAGTTCACAACCCTCGGTACGGGTGTACTGGGTCGGCCGTGAAGACGTCGCAAGGCTGCTTGCTCTGCGCTCGCTGGTGATGCAGGCGCGTTCGCACGACGTGGTTGGCGCAACTGGTCAGCCCATCACCGATGCGGAGGTGACGCAATGGATACAATCCCGTTGCTCGCCTGAACAGTGGCCACTGTCTTCGTTCATCACTGGCGAAAGTTTGGACACACAGAAACCGCCGGCGGCAAACACCACGAGGCCGCCACCCGTTATCCCGCACAGTAAACCTCCCGCGGAACGTCGCCGCTCGTCGCCCAATGCACTCAGTACGGCGCAAAGCCGCACCCTGCAGGTACTCGAGCATCTGCGAGTGGCTTCACTCGATCGTTTGGCGCGTGAAACTGCCGCGCGGGGAGTCCCAGTGACGCGCAAACAAATCATCGAAGAGCTCAAACAGGCAGGCGCTGTGGTGCGCTGGTTTGGGCGCTCAATCGTAGCGCTGGTTCCCGAGGACGGCGCATGAGCGATCGTGACCTGCAATTCAGCGTCACCGAGATCCGCAATGCGTTGCGGTGCCCGCGTGTGTTCGTGCTTGGACGTTTATTGGGTCGTTGCGTCACTTTTCCGGTCGGGTCTTCTTGCTTGGGCGCTACATTTCACCGAATCGTCGAGCGATTTGCGGCGACCGTGAGCATGCCAACGCAAAGCTTTGCCCAGTTGCCGCCGGGCAGCCCGGCTGATGTGATTGCTCGCGGGCTCACGCTCTGGTTGCTCGACATACTCACCGACGAACTCGAGGCAGACGCGACGCTTGCCACCATGCCGGGTGAAGTCGATGACCTCGCCGAGGCACTGCGAGAACTGGCGAGTTACCTAGCCGAGGCCGTGGCCGCGTTCGAGTCGCGACCTGCCTCTGCGCTCTCGGCTCTGGTCCATGCTGCTGAACGTAAAGTCTCGGCGCTCTTGAATGAGTCAGGTGTCACGGTCACTGGACGCGTGGATGCGCTGTTCATGACTTCGGATGAACGCCTGCACGTGGTCGAGTTCAAGCTCACGGATGAGGCCAACGATGCACTGGACCGCGCACAAGTGGCGCTTTATCGCGAACTCATGCTCAGGGAGGGAGCCGAAGATGCCACCGCCACCGTGCTGCGATTTCGTCCATTCTTGACGCAAACCGTCCTCAGCCATGCGGAGGCCGATGCGCTGGTGAAGGTGGTTCTGCTGCCCTTGATCAGCGACATGTCGGAGTGGGTAAAGACTCCAGAGCTCGCGCCAGCGCCCGATCGATCAGACATCTGCACTGGTTGCCCGATTGCCCGCGAGTGCGTACGTCGATATCCACAGCGATTGGCGGCGCGCGATGATCCACCAATGGCAGGCGCACGACCGCGTGCCGGTAACTCCGGCGAGTCGCGGTTTCCGCAACCGCTACGCGAAAGCGATCCGCCAACTCGCGACGTAGCCGGCGATGCTGAAGCGGAAGCCTTACGCCAAAAGATCCTCGATGAATTCCGCCGCGAAGGCATCACTGTCTCAGCCAAGTCTGCTGTGGTCGGGCCGCGGCTGTTCATCATCGAGGTAGTGCGCCCACGTGGCAGTGTTGCCCAGTTGGATCGGGCAGCCTCTGACGTCATCCACCGCATCGCGAATGAAGGCCAAACCTTGAAGTACGAGCGTCTGGGCGGACACCGACAGTTCGTGGTGGCTCGCGCAGATCCTCAAGTTGTGCATCTGGCTCCCCTGCTCGACAAGAAAGCCGAATGGCTGCGTGCACGCGCCGGGAGATTCATCATTGGCTGCGAACCAACCGGAAAGATCGTCACTGCCGACTTCTCTGACCCCGCCACACCGCATCTCTTGATCGCGGGCCAAGCGGGCAGCGGCAAATCGTGGTTGCTGCGGTCAATCATCGCTAGCCTGCTGCATTATCACGGCCCAGGAGCGATTCGCTTCACCCTCATGGATCCGAAGCGCGTTACGTTCAACCATCCGGGATTCCAGTCGGCAGTCGCGTCGCACTTGGATGGGCCAATCCTCTATGACTTGGAGGAGGCCTTGCCCTGCATTGAGCGTCTAGTCGAAGAGATGGAAGAACGGTACCGACTATTCGAGCAAGCGAGCGTCAGCGACATCTGTGAACACGAGACACTCACTGATCAGAGTGATCCATTGGCGCGCAGAATCCTCGTCATCGATGAGTTTCAAGATTTGACCACTGACGCCAGCGTTGCCAAACGATTCTGCGCGGGCATCCAACGCTTGGGCGCCAAAGCCCGCGCTGCCGGAATTCATGTTGTGTTGACGACGCAGCGCCCGGATCGCAACACGGTACCTTCCGTCATCAAAGCCAATCTCGGCGGCAAGATCGCGCTTAGGGTAGCCAGCGCCATCAATTCACGCGTTATCTTGGACCAGGGTGGCGCCGAGGGCCTGCTCGGGAACGGAGATTTGCTAGCCGATCTCGGTCATGGTCTCGTCCGCGCGCAGGCACCCGTCGTAGCCGTCTGAGGTCACCTGTCTCCGCAGGCAACGGCATCGTATGCACGGAGAGGAGCTACCCGATTCCCGCGAAATGCTGGGGAACCGCTGCTGCGGCAGTGACTGCAGTGGCTGGCTGCTACTGCAACTGCCTGCGGCAACGGCCGCTGCTCGCCGCGGTTCAAATCTGCGTCTGGCTCTAGCGGCAACGGGAGCAGCGGGACAAGCTCGCCAAAGCAAAGCCACTCAACTTTTAGTGCCGCGACAACATCAAAGGCAACCGCACACTGAAAGTCGCCAATCTCCGTCGTTGGTCAAACTGGGCAAGTCACTTCGCCAGCGTCTGCGCACGGCTGCGCGTGGCTTTCCATTTATCACATCTCAGAAAACCCGCCCGTCAAGCTCGTTCGCTGGCGAAGTTTGACCGACGACGCAGCGGAGTGGTCGAAGGACCAGCACCGGAGTGGTCCTTCGACCATTCCTCGGCGTCACGAAACATCCTTGGGGATTTGAGCACCGGAGTGGTCCTCCGACCATTCCTCGGCGTCACGCAGGTCAAACGCAGCCAGCGGACGAGATGGTCCTTCGACCATTCCTCGGCGTCATCGGCGGGCATCGCGGCAGGATGCGATGAATGGTCAGCTGCGCACGCTGGGGAGCGGTAGCGTGAAACGCTGTTGCCACAACAAGGTGGGACAATTGGGTGACTGTACGCACATCGACAGCATTGCCACGCCGGTTAGTGTGGTGGGACTTTAGCCATGCCACTGAACGATTCCGAGCCGGCGTGACATATTAGTCGAGCCAGCCTGAACCGGCAGCTTTTGGCTAGGTGCAGTGCGCGGAATGATAACCAACGTTGCAATCATGAAAGGCTGTTGAACTGTCAAGCTTGCTGATTCGAATAGTGGCTTTAGCAAACGAGTGTCCGTTGGCCGAAACCGGGTTCGTATTGTTTGCACAGCGCATTGTTGGCGAGCAACCAATCGGGGATCCGCTGTGCGACCGGTAACGTTCTCGCGTCGAAATCAGTTTGACAGACGGCGACCCCTAGCGAATCTTTTGCGATACTAGTTTTGGTTTGCTGGGATAGGCGAGCCCGTGTTTGCCCGCAATGACTGGAGTAAGATTAGAATGCAACTTCGTACCTTAGCCCCTGTTCAATGGATCGCTCTTGGCTTGCTTGGTTGTTCAGCCACGGGCGGCGGGACTATTCAAACCGGCGGTTCCGCGAGCGTGGGTGGCAGCTCGGTGAGCAACAGTTCGGCAACCGGCGGGCAGACTGCAACGGGCGGAACAACGGGATCTAACTCGACGACGGCCACGGGCGGCTCGAGTGGCCACGTGGGTGGCGCGAGCAGCTCGAACGGGGGCAACGTTACTGGGGGCAAGAGTTCGACCGGGGGTACTTCTTCCACCGGGTCCGTTCATATTGACGTTCCTACGGGAGGAGGAGGACCACTGCTGACCGGTGGCACTTCTGGTAACGCCGGTGGAACATCGAGCACGGGCGGCTCCAAGGCAGTCGGTGGTACGCCGAATATCGGCGGTAGCTCTACCAAAGGCGGAACGTCGAGTACGGGCGGGTCCGCAACGGTTGGTGGCTCGTCGGGCACGGGCGGAACCGCTGCAGCGGGTGGCGTGTCGAGCGCTGCGGGTGGGTCCGCCGGTGGCGGCACCAGCGGCACGGATTATTACGGATATCTGCCCGTTGCCAATAGTACGAACGCGAGTATCGACAGTCCGAGTTCTTGGTACACGCAATACATGAAGAAGTTCTACGTCGCTTGCAGCGACGGGACTGGGCGCATTGCGAAGGACGGCAGTACAACCACTGTTTCCGAGGGCATCGGGTACGGCATGCTCCTGGCAGTCGGCAACGACGACCACACGACGTTTGACGCGCTCTGGGGCTATTACAAGGGGCATCTCGACATCAATGGATTGATGAATTGGTCGGTAACCGACTGCGGCGCGGTGACGCCTGGTTCGCATGACAATTTTGCTGCGGCCGATGGCGATGAAGATACGGCGATGGCGCTGGTGCAAGCAGATGCCAAGTGGAGCGGTTACAAGACAGATGCAAGTAATCTCATCAACTTGATCAAGAAGTATGAGACCTCTGCCGGCCCACCTTCTTATTTACTGCCAGGTGATGCAAAAAATGGTTGGTCAGCAGGCACTGTTGACCCATCGTATTTTGCGCCAGGTTACTGGCATGTATGGGCAACATACGTCAACGACTCATTCTGGAATCAACTTGCCACCGACGCCTACACAGCGTTAGCAGCATACCAGAAACTGACGATTTCGAACTCGACCGGACTGGTCCCCAATTGGGGCACGATTCAGGGGCAAGCTACCGATGCCAATTATGGGTACGATGCTTGCCGCACCCCGTGGCGCGTTACCACCGACTATCTCTGGTTTCAAACTGCTGCGGCGCAGACTTTCCTTCAAGGCATTTCCGCGTACGTCGACGGAAAAAATGGCATAGCGAGCGTACCTTTCGACAAGAATAGTGCATTTCTAGGCGCGTTTGCTCTGTCCGGCATGGCCGTCAGCCAGGCAAAGGCAGACACCTATCTCAACGCTTGGTTGTCAACGCAAATGGACGACCTCGAATATTTCCAAGGAGCGCTGCGTGGTCTGTACCTGCTTGTCGCAAACCACCAGTTCCCGAAGTGTATCTAGCGCTACTTGCTAGAGCCCCTGCACTAACGCCGAGCCTACCTCTGTGGCGCTGAGAGTTCCTCTACCAAATTCCGTGCGCTCATTTCCGCCCCAGCATTTAACGCTGTGATCTACTGTGATCGCACAACCAAAGCCGCCGCCGCCGAAGACGGCGGCGACTGGATTGGTGCTCGTGAAGTCTTTGGTAGCAACTGGCGATGAGAGGTACGTAGGACTGGACGGGATGTCATAGTTCAGTTCACCGAAGCCATCGTCACCCCAGCATTTCATGGAGCCGTCGGAAATTATGGCGCAGGTATCCCCATCACCAAGCCCGATGCTTTGCGCTGTAATGCCAACGGTGATCGGATTGCTGCGCGAAGCAGTGCTACCATCACCCAACTGCGCGTAGGCTTTGCGCCCCCAACATTTCAAGGTGCCGTTGGAAAGCACGGCGCATGAGTGTGCATTTCTTGCAACACTTGACGACGCTGGCGCTCGAGAGCGCGCAACCATGATACCTGCCCAAAGCGATGGTCGGAATCGGCAGCGCCGATGTGCCGCCAGTTGCAACGGTTCCACCGGTTGCATCGACTTCCCCCGTCGCGACTGCGCCCCCCGTCGCGACTGCACTACCCGGTGGTCATTCCCGCACCCGCGACACCAGCTCCACCAGTCGTGAGGGCACCGCCGGTCGCGATTGCTCCTCCGGTAGAACTGCCACCAGTTGCGGCTGCTCCACCGCCGCCAACGGCTCCCCCTTGTCCGGTGGCACCACCAAGGCCCAACGCGCCACCCGTCGCGACTGCGCCACTCGCGCTCGAATTGCTGCCGCTCGTGGCACCACCCGTCGCGACTGCGCCACCCGTGCTCGAATTGTTGCCGCTCGTGGCACCTCCCGCGTTCTGACCGCCTGCAACCGCATTGCTTGTGGCTGTTTGCCCGCCGGCGGCGGTGTCTATCCCGCCAACACTGGTGCGGCCTGCGCCCCAATGCCAAGTCGCCACCGTTTGCGGTCCCACCTGTGATTGACAAATGCCGGTCGCTGTCCCCGCCGCACCCTTGCGCGAAGAGTGCCGTAAAGACCAAAGAACACAACAATGCAGGACCATTTGAAACAGGAGCGTTCGCCATGACCAATTCTCTTCCAACCAAGCTCTTCGAAGCCGACGACTAGGAGCTGTTCACCGAAGAGTCAAACGCAGGCAGTCCGACGAGCCACCTCCGACAGTGCAGATCGCGGTTTACTCTTACTGCCGAAAAGTTTCTAGTTGCTCGCCCGTCAAGCCCGGATTCTAGTAGTGCTAGTCACAACGCAACCTCTTTGACCCAAGACGCTAGGTCCTTGTGTGCCCAATCGAACACCAAGCCTCCACTCGCTTTCCGCAGCGCAACCCCCGGAAGCGACGGCATGCGCTGGGTCATCAGATGTTCGTCGAGGCCCACTGATTTCAAGTAAGGGCTGCTAGTGAGGGTCCCTTCGAACCTTGTTTCGCGCAGCAGGTAGAGCAAATAGGCAAGGGCGTGATCCGAAACCCTAGGGAACGAGAGCGTCCTTGGATCGCGCCTCGACACCAACCCAGCTTCTCGTGCAGCGGTGAGCAGTTTGCCGGCCAACTGGAAACAGGTGGACTCTGACCACTTGTCTGGAAACTCAGCCTTCACCCACTGAAGAGCTATGTCTCGATCCACATTGGGTTCGCGCAAGGCACGACGCTTTGGCAGGAGCTCTCCGGTAAATCGTCGATAGATGGGATCTGAAAGCTGCAGGTGCCAATGGCAGATCACCTGACGCGTCGAGATATCCATTGACGGCCAGCGAGAAAGAACCGTCAACGCATTGGGGAAAGTATCGTACCGCACCACGAACGACGTGATGAGGTAGCGCACTCGGTCGAGGCTCATCGCACCAAACCACTGCTGCTCGAATGCTGCCTTGGCCCGCTTAGGGATCGGCACGCTCGAATCCAGTCGCTCCCAGTAAGAACTGGTATCCTCAACAGCCAAAGCCAATCGTAAAAGATAGGTGTGGACTACGGTCGCTTCCGCTGGTTTCCCAGAGGCAATCGTGGGGCTCGGTTCCCGAGCGGCATTCTTCTTTGCCAAGAATTCTTCCCAATTAGGCACTGACTAAGCACCCACCTTGACGAACTGCAGCGTGAGGATACGGTCGAGCTCCTCGTTGTTTTGGGAAACGGATAGTGTTGACATTGGCAAGCATCAACACCGTACGCTGTCGATGGGGCTCAAATCAACAGGCGAAATATACCTGTCTCCAGCGCACGTGCGGTTCATCGGCGAATCTCGCCGTCGAATGCAATCGAAGAAACCGCACATCGCGTACGTCATTGAGGGTCGCGTTTCAATTGTTAGGGCAGCTTGCCGAACGCAGGAGCAGCCTCGCGTTTGGACAGTATTCGCCTGATCTCAGGCATATGCAGCAGGACACTTGGCCGACCAATCCCTGTGGATTCGGGTACGGTTGCCTAATCGGGCTGCGCAAGCGAGACTTCCGGGATGAGCACAGGCAGTTCGCAAGCGTTAGTCGATGTCGTAGCTCAAGCACTCACCGCTGCCGGCTACATATCTGAACCAGATCCGGCAAACAACACAGGAAACGCATCAGCCTATCTGAAGGTCTTCTGCCAGGGCATACCAAAGCACAGACGCGTGGACTACTTGAATTTGGTGTTCAGCGGTCCCAACTGTGAACGAGTGACGATCGAAGGCGAGCGAACAACCTACGACATACCCTCCAACTTGACGGCCCTGGTTGAGCGCGTCCAGAACAACCTTCCGCGGTAGCGCGTATCGTATTGCCAGCCTATCGCGTAGGGCTAGCTGGATGAGGGAGGTGCGCCCGCAATTGGCACATTATTTTGCTGCACCCGCGAAAGGCGCTTGCTTCCTCAAGCTAGCATCAGCCGAGGTAAAGAATTCTTAGTATGACAGAACCCCGGTACTTTCCGCAAAGGGGAAGCTCGGGGTTGTTCCGAAAAAGACACTGGAATGCCACGCAAACGACCCATGGAACCCAATAGCAGGGGGAATCAGGCTTGCTGTCTAGATTCAATGGGTATCCAAGAACACCCAATGCAAATCGAATCACGTGGCATCTTACCCACCCTTTGTGGTAGCAGGCGCTCTCATGGCTCTTGAGGGGGAGCGCGAATGGCCTTTACTCGTCCGATACCTAAACCGATCTGCCAATGCGGAGCGCCCGCTGAAGTGCAGGTTGTTGACCACTACGAACCCATCGGCTGCTTCTGCCAAACATGCGGCAACCGGGAAGTCCAGCGACGCGCCACGGAGGAGTCACGGGCTATTCGAGGGAGCGAGCCGCCAGGCAGTCTGGCAGCGTACGATCACGATGCTTTTCACGTGAAGCACAGAAGGAAAGTGCAATTGCAGGGACACCATTGAGTACGACCAACACGGCATGCTCAATGAACTCATGAACTCATAGCAACGCCCTGCACATTCGAAGGCATCAATGGTTTTCTTTTCGGCGTTAGGGGGCACTACACCAAAGTAACCAGAACGACCGTCGCAAGAGAACGGGGGTGCAAGCCTGAGGTTGCAAAGCACCGACCCATTTAATCCCACAAGTTTCACGCAGCAGGCGTTCAAGCCAGAGCCATGGTCCCATGCTATCGTGGCCAGCTGTTGATAGCGAAGCGTTCTGAGTTAGCCCAACAGCTCCGCATTTGACATCGGTTTTGGTGCAAAGACATGTTCAAGAATTATCGCACTTCCAATGGCGGCGAGTACCCTCGACTAGTTTCGGTCGAGACCACCAGTCGGTGTAACGCAACCTGCCCTTTTTGCCCGTATAACGTGCGAGCTCGTGACAAGACGAACATGGACCAGTCGCTGTTCGAGAAGATCATCGAGGATTGTAAGGAATTTCCACTTGATTCGATTGAACCATTCTTGAACGGCGAGCCCTTCGTTGACCCCAAGATCATGGACCGCCTAGAACTCATTCGCAGCCAACTTCCTCGCACCAAGTTACGCGTCTATTCAAACGGCTATGCACTCACACCCAAACGAGCCGACGAGCTCTGCAGCTTGGGAGTCGATCATCTGTATATCAGTCTCAACACGCTCGAGCCGGAAAAATACAAATCCGTCATGGGATTCAAGCTAGAACGCACGCTCGAAAACGTAGAATACCTAACTGATCCCGTACGACGGCACAAAGTGGCACGCAAGATTACTCTGCGTATGACACGCATGGACGACACAACACTCGCAGAGCAACACGAATTCAAGAGATTTTGCGATTCGCGACACGTGCGCTGCTTCATCGTCGGGCTTTTCAATTACAAAGGTGACATCAACAGCTCACTGCCGGTTCCCAAATACGCGTGCGAGCACATTACGCGACTCGACATCCTATCGAGCGGCAAGGTGGCACTGTGCTGTATGGATCAAGAGGGTGAATATTCCCTCGGGGACGTAACGCGCGAGTCCGTGCTGCAAGTATTCCGTGGCGAGGAGTCGCGCCGCTACCAAGAAATGCACCGCAGCGGGCATCGAAGCGAGATCGCTCCATGCGGCACTTGTAACCTATTCTGGCCGAGTACGGACAACATGTCTTGGCCGCGTGCCGCGACCCACGTTGCGCGTTTCTGGGCCTATTTTGCTATTCATCACCCCGTTGGCAAACAAGCGCCCAAGATCAAACTCTGTCCCGATCACGCGAGCCAACTGCCCGACGTCTCCGTGGAGCAATTGAAGCGCCTCCCAGCAAGTGAAACGACTCGACTCTAATCTGGCAGAGCCAGAACCAAACGGGTTGTCAGGTATCCGGCGTCAGGCCAGCCCCATGAACAACTGCCACCAGAAGTCACCATAGCTGGTGGGTCATCCATGTCCGCCAGGTTGGGTACAAAGCAGATTCATAGTGCCGTCTATGGTTGCCCCGGTAGGTGGGCTTTGAACCGAGCAGCCGCTGGAGGCAAGCGCAAAGTTGCCTCAATGAGATCCGGGGGGCTTCGGTAGGTGGGCTTTGAACCGAGCAGCCGCTGGAGGTCGCCCCGGTGCTAGTACACCCCCTGTGGTGACCGGGCTGCCTCCGTTGGCACCCCCGCCCGTGTGGGCGCCGCCCGCAGCAGTGCTAACCGTAGCTGGTGCGCGAGCCATCCGTAGCCGCCCCGGCTTGGTTGCCCAGGGCCGTCGGCAGCCCGACTCGATTGCCCAGCTGAATTAGCCGTGGAACCACCCTGGCCAGGCCAGGCTACGTCCGGAAGCACTCGAGGAAGTCCTAGCCAAGCGTGGAATTTTCACTGGGTGTCGCCAGCCCACTGTCGGCCCCAAACCAAAACGGCTGAGTCAAAGTTGGACCCAAGGGGTGACGTGCTATCTAGGCCCCGGAGCGGCGCACCAGCGCCCAAGATACGAGGCCCATGAGCGAGCAGGAATCATCAGCAGTCGAGTACGGAACCTTCGAAGCGTCCATCGAACGGAGTCGGCGTCTAGAAATCGATCTGCCCATCAATCCAGGCCGCCACCGAATGCTCACTGGTGATCGCCCAACGGGCCGTCTTCACATTGGGCATCTCTTCGGTTCCGTACAAAACCGCGTCCGCCTTCAGAACCTCGGCATTGATGTCTTCGTCGTAATTGCCGACTACCAGGTGCTGACAGACCACGACTCAGCCGCCTCAATTGCCGAAAACGTTCGCGAGCTCGCTTTAGATTACCTGGCTTGCGGGCTAGATCCGGAACTGGGCAACACAACCATCTTCCCACACAGCCACGTTCCCGAGCTAAACCAGTTGCTCTTGCCGTTTCTCACCTTGGTGACCATGGCAGAGCTCGACCGTAACCCGACGGTCAAAGAGGAGATCCAAGCGGCGGGTCTTACGCGCATCAACGCCTGCATGTACACCTACCCGGTGCACCAGGCCGCGGACATCCTGTTCTGCAAAGCTGACGTAGTGCCGGTCGGAAAGGATCAATTGCCGCACCTCGAGCTTACGCGGACAATTGCCCGGCGTTTCAACCACCGCTTCGCCGCCGATAATCCCGTTTTCCCGGAGCCGGCGGCGCTGCTCAGCGCGTCCCCCGTAATCCTTGGGCTAGATGGGGCTCAGAAGATGAGCAAGAGCCGCAACAATGCGATCATGCTCAGCGCAACTGAGGATGAGACAGCCGCTCTCATCAAGAAGGCAAAAACAGATGCCGAACGCCGCATTACCTACGAGCCTGACCGGCGCCCTGAGGTGGCCAATTTGCTTCGCATCCTTTCGCTGACTACCGGCACTTCACCCGAGGCGCTAGCGGAAGACATCGGGGATGGCGGCGGCGGAAAGCTCAAGCAGCGTGTCACCGAGGCGCTCAATGTCTATCTCAAGCCAATTCGAGCCCGACGCACGGAGCTTGCTGCGCAACCGAACTACACCCGAGAGGTCCTGGAACGCGGCATCCAGCGAGCGCGTGCGGTTGGTACCCAAACGCTCGACGAGGTACGCCGCGCCATGAACATGCGGCTCTAGTTGGCCTCGTATGTGAACATTCCTAATGGTTCACATACGGATGGGCGCCCGTTTGTCGTTCGACTTCGATCGCCCATGGGGTGTTGGTATATTTGTTTACCATTGCCTCTGCCGCGCCGCGCCCTTCACTGGGTCTGCCCAGCAGATACAGACACTTGACCTCGGTTGCGGCGAATTCCGCGGCGCGTTCGCTGGTAGGCCACTTTTCCCGCCCTTGACGCGCCATTTCCAAGGCGCGTGCTGGGTTGGTCTGCTCCAGCGCGTGCATTGATGCGGCAAAAGCCGCTTGCGTGGATGGTTCGTTATCCACTGATGTCACCGGCTGAGCTGAAGCAATGATAACGGACGTGTTCGTCGGCACTGCAGCGGTTACTACCGCCACCGATTCAGATTCGGCACTTGCACGCGGCGGTTCGACAGGTTCAACGCGAGCTGCAATAGGTTGGCTCCGCGTCTGAAGATAGATCCAAACAGCCACGCTCAGCGCAGGCAGGGCGACAGCCGCAATCAACAGCGGGGACTTCATGTCTACGGGCAGGTCAAGTCCGCAGGATGCGCTGCGTTGAGATTGTCCATGGGGGTCTTCATGGCAGGCCAGACCGTCGATGCTCCACTTGAAGGCCCCGGATTGTCCGTGTTGGCGTACTGCCAAGCCCAAGCCCCAGAATAGGAACTAGAGTAAAGGTTCGTATACAGATCGGCTGCAGCAACTCCGTCGGTCGTATCGGTCCAGAACTCGCCAATCACCACATTCTTGTCTAGTCCCCAGTAGCTCACCGGGTGCAAGAACGGGCTATTGTTACTAGCGTTGCTATACGTGTTGTAATAGTGGACCTCGTAGAAGTCGAGGACGCCGTTTGCCTTGCCGCCCGCGGTGGTCAACGCCGAGTCTGACCAAAGGTTCTTACCGTGCGAGGGCGACAGGGTACTGAAGTTATTCGCTCCGTTCGTCACGAGTGCGGCGGGATCCGCATTGTGGATGGCACTGGTAAACCAATTGACTGTCTTCTGGAGGTTGACCGACGCGGTGCGGTCCCCAGTTGGGTTCGTCCAACCGCCGTTGTCACTTGACATACCTTCGGGTTCGTTGAAAATTTCCCACGCAAACAGGCCTGGATAGCCCTTGAGCTGCGTGACCATCTTGGTAAGCACATTGTCGATGTACGCCTGACGATTCGTATCATTCTCCAGTAGGCTCTTATTGTAGCCGCGCAACGTGGCATCCGTCGTCTGTCCCGAATCGAGCATACCGAACGACCAAAGACTGATGACCACGCCAACTCCCTGCGCATGAGCCGCATCGAGGATCTTCTTCAAGTCCGCGATATTGGCATCGGAGATTGGCTTTGCCTTGCCAGCACTGTCGTAGCCAGGTGTTGACGTGCCATTGGTGTGGAACCACCATCGCACAGCGCTTCCCCCGGCTGCTTTCACGTTCTGGAACAAGGTCGTAAACTTGGGTATGTCTGTGCTTTGCAGCGGAATGTCCGACGCAAACCTGAACCACGCGACGTTCAAGCCACTGGCAAACTTCGGATGACAGGTGGCACCGGAAGAACCCCCAGCGCTCGTCGTACCTCCGGCAGCTGCAGAACCGCCAGCATTGCCGGTACCCCCGGTGCTCGTGGCTTTGGTACTCGAAGCTCCACCAGGGCCGTTTGCCCCACCCGTACCCGAGTGGCCCCCCGTGGTGATTGCCCCACCAGTAGTA
>Ga0265340_10001096_pt1 | contig 15434 bp, 10 predicted proteins | sample 4CB225metaG_FD_202082 | JGI IMG/M metagenome (GOLD analysis project Ga0265340, IMG submission 202082) | Rhizosphere microbial communities from Carex aquatilis grown in University of Washington, Seatle, WA, United States - 4-CB2-25 metaG | ecosystem: Host-associated > Plants > Roots >...
CCAGGCCCTGCAGACCCTGCTGGAGCGGGAGCGGGTGGAGGTCGCCGAGTTGCCGCCGAGCCTGATGCCCCTGCTGGACCCCGCCCGGCTGCCCGACCTGAGGCTGGTCTCGGTCGGCGGCGAGGCGCCGGCAGGCTCGCTGGTCGACGACTGGGCCACCGGCCGGCGGGAGTTCTGGAACGGGTACGGGCCCACCGAGGCCACGGTCGCGGTGACGCTGATGCGGTGCACGCCACCGTCCGGCGGCCGGGTGCCGCCGATCGGCCGGCCGATGCCCGGGCACCGGGCGTACGTCCTGGACGAGGATCTGCGCCTGGTGCCCGACGGGGTCGGCGGCGAACTGTGCATCGCCGGGCCGGGCCTGGCTCGGGGGTATCTCGGCCGGCCGGCGGAGACGGCGGCGCGGTTCGGGCCCGATCCGTACGGTGCCCCGGGCACGCGCCTGTACCGGACGGGCGACCGGGCCCGGTGGACCGGGGCGGGTGTCCTGGAGTTCGGCGGCCGGACCGACGACCAGATCACCGTCCGGGGCTTCCGGATCGAGCCGGCCGAGGTCGAGGCCGCCCTGTCCACCGCCCCTGGGGTGGCCCAGGTCGCCGTCGCAGCGCGGGACACCTCCGACGGACTCAGGCATCTGGTCGCCTACGTCGTGCCGGCCGATCCCGCGCAGCCGCCCACGACGGCCACCGTGCGGGCCTGGGCCGCGGACCGGGTCGCGACGTACCTGGTCCCCACCCGGCTCGTCCTGCTGGACCGGCTGCCGATGACGGCGAGCGGCAAGCGGGACCGGGCCCGGCTGCCGGAACTGCCCGACCTGCCGGTCGATCCGCTTCACGGGGACCGGGCGCAGCCGGCCGGCACCGGCGACTGGAGTCAGACCGAGCGGGTGCTGGCCCGCGACGTCATCGGGCCGCTGCTCGGGCACCAGGACGCCGGGCGCACGGACGGCTTCTTCAACCTGGGTGGCAACTCGCTCCAGGTGATGCAGATCGCGGCCCGGGTGGCCGACCGCTTCGGCGTCCAGGTGAGCCTGGCCGACTTCTTCGGCGAGCCCACGATCGCCCGGCTCGCCGCGCTGATCGACCAGGCCCGCCCGGACGGCGAAAAGGCCCCCGGAACAGCGACGAATCAGCCGGGTGCCGACGGCGCGGCGACCCCCTTCGCGATGACGGCGGGGGCAACGGTACCGCTGTCCTATCCGCAGCAGGCGCTGTACGGGTCCTACCGGGACGACGGGGACCGGCCCGCCTACCACGGGCCGATCGCCTTGCGGGTCACCGGCGATCTCGACTTCGCCGCCCTGCGGCGCGCGTTCGGCTGGCTGACCGCCCGGCACGCCGCCCTGCGGGTCACGGTCGAGGACACCGACGACGGGCCCGTGCAGCGGATCCATCCGGAGGCCGAGCCGCCGATCGAGGTCCACGACGTTCCCGGCGACACCCCGTCGGATCGGGAGCAGCGGTTGCGTCACGAGCTCGGGCTCGAAGGCGGGCGCGACTTCGAGCTGGGGCAGGAACTTCCGTTGCGGGTGCGGGTGTACCGGCTCGGACCGGCCGATCACGTGGTTCAGTGGACGTTCCACCACATCGCCATCGACGGCTGGTCTGTCGGCGTCGTGGCCCGGGAGCTGAGCGACGCCTACACCGCGTTCAGCGCCGGCGAGATTCCGGTAAACCCACCGCCGAAGGGGGATTACGGGGACTTCGTGAGCTGGCACCGGAACTACGTCACGAGCCCCGCCGGCCGCAGTGACCTGGAGTGGTGGCGCGGTTATCTCGCCGGTGCGCACAGCGGTGCCGTCCCACTACGCCCGGCGGGTGAGCGGTCCGCGTTCCGGCTCGGCTGGATCAATCTGGAGATTCCCCCCGAGACCGCCCAGGCCGTCCGGGAACTCCTGCGCCGCCGGGGGATGACCCTCTACATGGTGTGCCTGAGTGTGCAGGCGATCCTGATCAGCGCGCAGACCCGCAGTGAGGACGTGCTGGTCGTCACCCCGTACTCGCTGCGGGTACGGGAGGAGTGGGAGAAGCTGGTCGGCTGGTTCGTCAACCGGGTCGTGGTGCGCCCACGGGTACGCCCGGCCTGGACCTTCACCGAGCTCGTGGACGCCGTCCGGGAGACCTGTTTCGGGGTGTTCGCCCACGGGCGCGTGCCGTTCGAGCTACTACGGGCCGAGCTGGGCCTGACCGGCGCCGACCTGCCGGCTCAGTTGTCGGTGCAGAACGCGCCCGTGGCCGGGGTGAACCTGGGCGGCGTCGAGGTGGCGGACGTGCGGGACGACAGCGGTCGCGAATTTGCCCCCCTGCTTGAGGTTTACAGCCCGCAACGGGCCCGGTTCCAGCTCAGCGTCATGCTCCGGGAACGCTACGACGGGCGGATGGCCGGCGGTCTGGAGTACGACGCCTCGTGCGTGGACGACGAGACCGCGGCGCGCTGGTACGCGGCCTTCCTGCAGGTCCTGCACCTGGGCGCGACGCAGCCGGAGACCCCGGTCGGGGACCTCCTGCGGCTGGCCCGTGACCCGCTGCTCGACCCGCCGGCCGGCCCGCTCGGAAAGGAGGGACCCGGATGACCTGGTCGACTACGGCGAGGACGTCCGAACCGCCCCTGGCCGGCGGCGAACAGCCGCTCTCCAGAGCCCAGGAGGCGATCTGGACGCTGGAGCGGCTGCACGGCGGCAGCTCGCCCTACCATCTGCCGCTGGCCCTGGACCTGGACGGCGACCTGGACGAATCGGTCCTGAGGGCGGCGCTGACCGCGGTCCTGGCCCGGCACCCGCTGCTGGCCGGGTCCGTCCGTTCCCGGGACGGGGTACCGCAGATCCATCCCGCCGCCCGGGCGCCCCGGCTGGAGACGACGCAGCTGCGCTCCACCGGGCCGGGGCGGGCGGCCGAGCTGGACCGGCTCACCGCGCAGGAGGTCGTCCGGCCCTTCGACCTCGAGCGCGGCCCGCTGCTGCACGCCCGCCTGCTGATCGCCGGGCCCCGCCAGTCCCGGCTGGTCGTGGTCGCCCACCACATCGTCTTCGACGGTACCTCCAAGGACATCTTCGTCCGGGACCTGCTGCGGCTGTACCGCAGCGGTGGGCGCCCGGTCGACCCGCCCCCGTCCGCCGTCGAGTTGCTGGTCCGGCAGGAGCGAGCCCGGATCCGGAGCTCCCGCGAGGCCGCCCGGATCTTCTGGCCGCAGGCCGACAGCGCGCCCGCCGAGGTGATCCTGCCCGGGCACCGTCGCCCGCCCGCCCGCTGGGCCGCCCCCGCCGCGGCCTGCGACCTCAGTTTCGACCCGGCGTTCTCGAGGCGTCTGGACGAGATCGCGGCGGCCACCGAAGCCACCCGGTTCGAGATCCTGCTCACGATCCTGCAGACCCTGCTCCTCCGGTACGGAACCGAGAATCCCTCGGTCGGGATCGATTTCGGTACCCGGCCGGCGGCGGCCCGCGACAGCATCGGGGTGTTCGTCACCGAACTGCCCGTCCGCGCCGGCCTCTGGCCGGACCTGACCGTCCGGGCCGCGATCGGCCGGGTCGCCGCCGCCGTGCGGGCGGTGTCCACCCACCGGGTCGTCCCGCTCGGCGAGGCTCTCGGCGCGAACGCGGCCCGCCACCACCGCGCAGCCGTCTCGATGAGCTACCGCCGCCGATCCTTTCCGCCCCCGGACCAGCCGGACCAGTCGGACCAGCCGGACCAGCCGGACCCGCTGGAGCTGCCGGGTCTGCGGGTGCGGGTCAAGGCGACGATGTTCGCGCCGGCTCAGCGTCCGGACCTGCATCTGAACGTGCTGGACTCCGGGACCCGGATCGAGGCCTCGCTGCGCTACGCGCTCGACGCCCTGAGCGAGCCGGACGCCCGGCGGATCGCCACGCACGTGCGCGAACTGGCGTACGCCGTCCTCGATCACCCGGACGCCCGCCTGGGTGACCTCACCGTGATGCCGGCCCGCGAGCGCTCCCGGGTTCTGCTCACCGGCCGGAGCACCGACACCTCCGCCGCCGAGACCCTCGACGTCCTCCTGGACCGGCAGGCCGCGCGCACCCCCGAGGCCGTCGCCGTCGTGGCCGGGGAAGCGGAACTGACCTACGCGCAACTGCACCGCCGGGCCCAGGTCCTGGCCGGATGGCTGAACTCCACCGGCGTGGGTCCCGAATCGGTGGTGGCCGTGTGCGCCGAGCGCTCGCCGGAGCTCGTCGTGGCCCTGCTGGCCGTGCTCAAGGCCGGGGCCGCCTTCCTGCCGCTGGACCCCGATCTTCCGGACGAGCGCCTCGCCTTCATGCTGCGCGACTCCGGCGCCGCCCTGGTGCTCACCCAGTCTCGGCTGCAGGGCCGGGTGACCAGGCCGGGACCGCCCGTCGTATCGCTCGCCGGGGACGGATCGCCCCGGTGGGAGACCGCCGTTGCACCGGGAATCGCTGTCGTTCCCGGGACGGATTCGGCGGCCGCGCCGGTCCGAGCTCGCGCCCGGCCCGGCAACGCCGCCTACGTGATCTACACGTCCGGGTCGACCGGTGCCCCCAAGGGCGTCGTCAACACCCACCGGGGCGTCGTCAACCGGCTGGTATGGATGCAGCAGAGGTACCGCCTGCGGGACGACGACGTCGTGCTGCAGAAGACCCCGATCGGGTTCGACGTCTCGGTGTGGGAGTTCTTCTGGCCTCTGCTGGCCGGCGCCCGACTGGTTCTGTGCCCTCCCGGCGCCCATCGCGACCCGGAGCGGTTGCGACTAATCATCGCCGAGAACAACGTCACCACAGTACATTTCGTTCCCTCCATGCTGACGGCGTTCCTGGCCGGGGGAACCGGGACCCAGACCGGCTGTGCGTCGCTGCGCCGGATCATCTGCAGCGGCGAGGAACTGCCGGTCCCGGTGGCCCGGCAGTGCCTCGAGCTGTTGCCGGGGGAACTGCACAACCTGTACGGTCCCACCGAGGCGGCCATCGACGTCAGTGCCTGGCCGTGCCGGCTGGACGCGCTCGCGGGGGCGGACCGGGTGCCGCTCGGGCGCCCGATCGACAACACCGCCCTCTACGTCCTGGACCCCCGGTTGCAGCCCGTTCCGGTCGGTGTTCCCGGCGAGTTGTGCATCGGTGGGTTGCCCCCCGCGCGCGGCTACCTCAACCAGCCCGGGCTGACGGCCGATCGGTTCCGGCCCGATCCCCACGGGCTTCCCGGCAGCCGGCTCTACCGCACCGGTGACCGGGCCCGGTTACGCTCGGACGGCCTGCTGGAGTACCTCGGTCGCCTCGACAACCAGGTGAAGATCTCCGGCGTCCGGGTCGAGCTGGGTGAGGTCGAGAGTGCGCTGCGGGCTCAACCGGGGATCCAGGACGCGGCCGCCGCCGTCCGCGACGGGGGGACGACGGGGGGAACAGGCGATCCGCGCCTGATCGGCTATGTCGTCGTGACCGACGGGAGCAGGCTCGATCGGGCCGGCCTGCGGCAGGGGTTGCGCGGCTGGCTGCCCGAGCAGATGATCCCCTCGATCCTCGTCGAACTGCCCGCGCTGCCGTTGAGTCGCAACGGCAAGCTCGACCGCAAGGCCCTGCCCGGCCCGCCCCGCGGCCGGGATGACGAGCACAGCGGTGCGCCCGCCGGGACGGACGAGGAGACGGCGGTCCGGCAGGTGTGGGCGCAGGTGCTGGGAGCCACGCCGGCGAGCGCGGGCGACGACTTTTTCGCGGCCGGTGGTACGTCGCTGCTCGCGGTTCGGCTGACGGCCCTGCTGCGGGACCGGCTGGGGCGGGAGCTGACGCTGCGGGACGTGTTCGACCACCCCACGCCGGGTGCTCTGGCCGAGGCGGTGGCGACGGCGTCCCCGGCGGGAGGCGAGCGTTCCGCGGACCGGCCGGCGGCCGGGCTGCGGACCCGGTCCGCGGACCGGATCCCGACCACCTACCTGCAGGGGGAGCACTGGCGGCGCGAGCACCGCGGGGTCGCCACCCAGGCCGGGATCAGCCTGCTGTATCGCCTGCGCGGCCCGCTCGACGTCGAGGCGCTGCGGCGCAGCATCGACCGGCTCGTGCAGCGCCACGAGGTGCTGCGCACCACCTATGCGCAGGAGGGCGACGTCCTGGTCGGACTGGTCGCGCCGACGGGCGGGATCGACGTCCCGCTGGTCGACGTGAGTGGGCTGGCGGGCGCGCGGCGGGCGGACGCGGCCGACCGGCATCTGGTCGAGGCCGCCGACGCACCCTACGACCTGGGGCGGGGACCGGTGCTGCGGGCCGGGGTGATCCGGCTCGCCGAGCTGGATCATGTTCTGCTGCTCGGCGTCCACCACATCGCCGCCGACGATTGGTCGATGCAGTTGCTCACCAGCGAGCTCGGCCGACTCTACGCGGCCGAAAAATCCGGTACGTCGGCCGCTTTGGATCCGCTGCCCCGGCAGTACCGGGACTACGTGAGCTGGCAGCGACGCCGGATGGACGAGCGGCTGGCGGTCAATCTCAGCTTCTGGCGACGACAACTGGCCGACTTGCCGCCCCGGCTGAGGCTTCCCGGCTGTGCCGATCCGGCCGATGTGCACAGCCTGCGCCGGCTCCGGCACCGTCTCGCCGTGCCGCCCGAAAGCCTCCATGCCCTGGCGGACTTCAGCCGCAGTGCGGGTGCGACGCCGTTCCTCGGTGTCGTGGCGGCGTTCGGGATGTGCCTGGCCGCCACCACCGGCCAGGACGACGTGATGATCGCCTCGCTCTTCGCCGGCCGGGACCGGGTCGAGTTCGAACCGGTGGTAGGGATGTTCACCGACCTGACGGTGCTGCGGGCCTCCCTGGCCGGTGATCCGGACTTCGCCCAGGTGCTGCATCGGTTCCGGGAGGTGGCCCTGGACGCGCATCAGCACAAGGATCTGCACCTGCGTCAGTTCGCCCGTGAGATCGGCCTCGGGGACCCGGCGGTCCTGCAACTGCCGATCTGGAACATCTGGGCCAACGCCACTCTCAGCCGTCGTGGACGTCTGGGTATCCGGCACGAGCTGGCTCTGGACGGACTCACCGTCACCGGCTACGACCCACGCACCGACCGGACCCAGATCAAGCCGGCGGCCATTTGGGAGGGCGACAACCTGTCCCTGGTCAGCGCGGGCGAGGACGGCGAGGCGGAACTGTTCGTCGACTACAACACGGAGTTCTTCCCCGAGGGCGCGGCCGAGGACTTCTCCAGGACGCTGGGCGCGGTGCTGGAGCTCGTCGCCTCGCGCCCCTCGGCCTCCCTGTCCGCCGTCCGCCGGCTGATCGGCTGATCGGCTAAGAGCGTTCAAGCCCACTACGAGACCGTATGTTCCTGGCGTCGTCGCCGTCACGTGACAAGGATGCTGGTGGGGGCGGCGGGTCAGGGACGACGAGCCGACTTTGCCGCGTACATGGACGTGTCGGCTTCGGCGATGAGGTCTTCAGCCGTGACCGGGGTGATGGTCCAGGCCATGCCGATGCTGGCGCTGGGTGTGTGGGTCTGACCGGCGAGCTCGAGGGGCCGGGTGAAGGCCGAGGAGATCCGCTCGGCGGCCGCGGTGGCCACCTCGCGGGTCGGCAGACCGGGCATGACGACCAGGAACTCGTCGCCACCGAGACGGCCGATGTGATCGACGGCGCGGGTCTCGGTGCGCAGCACGTCAGCGATGTGGTGCAGCAGGGTGTCGCCGGCGGCGTGGCCGAGCTCGTCGTTGACGTGTTTGAACCGGTCCAGGTCGATGAACAGGACGGCTACCCCGGCGGTGGTGTCCTGCAGTTCGATCCGGAGCTGGTCGAGGACGGCGCCGCGGGTGAGGCAGCCGGTCAGGGTGTCATGTGCGGCCTGGTGGGCCAGATGCTCGCGTTGGTGGGCGGCGTCGGTCACGTCACTGATGCACAGGATCGCTCCGTTGGGGGCTCCGCCGCTCTGGGCCAGGGCCCGCAAGCTGATGTGCACCCGGCGTGAGGATCGAGATGCGGCCGAGTCGATGGTGGCGGCTGGGGAGACGGAGTGGGCCGGTACCAGCTCGAGCTCCAGGTCGGCGTCCTCACCGTGGACCAAAACTTGATCAAGGACGGCGGCCAGCTCGTCGCGTTCCCGGACCGCGTCGAGCAGGACGTCCACTCCGGCCACCTGCCGTTCGATGATCTCGTGGACCCGGCTGTTCGAGTACACCGTCGCGCGTTCCACGCCGATCTGAAGGATTCCCACGGGCAGGGCATCGGTCAGCCGGCGCAGCAGCAACTCGCCGGCCCGCAGGGCTTCGACGGCGTTCATCTCGTCGGAGATGTCGACCATCTCGGCGCTGACGTACCCGTGGTCGGGGGAGCGGATCAGATTCGTGTTCGTGACCTCGAACCATCGCCACGAACCGTCTTGGTGCTGGTGGCGTAACCGGACGCGGCGGGCCGCCCCCGGCCGGGTAATCATGTCCATCCAGTGGCTGATCGCGCGTTGCTGGTCGGCCGGATGAACGATCTCCAGGGAACGTCGCCCGATCAGCTCCCCGGGAGCCCAGCCGAGAATCGCGGTGAACGCCTCGTCGTAGGCGAGGACCTTGGCCAGTTCGTCCTTGCGGACCATGGTCACCTTGGGTCGCAACGTCTCCAGGGTCGAACCGCAATCGCCGGCCGTGACCCTGGTGCCGACCAGCAGGACGAGGTACGCCCCGCACTGGTGGGTCATGTCCACGAAGTGGATCGTGGCGAGGTGGTCGGCGTCATCGACGGGATGCACGGAGGCCATCGCGGATCCGTTGGCCCGGGCCGAGGCCCAGGCCTCAATGATGATCATCGACTCCTCGGACACCACCAGGTCCACCGCCGTCGTGCCGCCGCTCACCACGACCGCCTGAGCCGGCAGCGCCATGTTCACCGGCATCGGGACGAAGACGCCGGTGTCGCCGGCCGCCGCCGCGGCCCGAGACGGAGCGGTGCCGGCTATCAGCGCCGCCAGCACGGTCTCACGCTCCGCCGGTTCAAGTCTCCCCACGGTTACAGATCGGGCTGGGCGCGCGGAAGGTTGAGCCGTCGGCACCGGGCCGCGCAGGACTGGTGGAGGTGGGCGCGGGCAAGAACGGCGATTCAGGAACCTTCGGCGAGGGCGGCGAGTCGCCCGAGCGAGGCTTGGAGCTTCGCCGCCGTGGTGGCGCGAGCGCGGGGGAGACGTTTCGCGTCGGTCAGTTCGGTCCAGTCGTAGGTGTGCGTAACCCGGGTTCGGGACGGGTCAATCGGCTCGAGTACCCAACGCCACAGGTGACCGGGCGGCTCCTGCCCCGGTTCGGCGGGCTTCCAGGCGATTCGGTGGCCCTCGTCGAACTCGACCACGTGGTTCTCTCGGACCCGGCCTCCGGTGAGCGTCATGGTGAATACCTGACCCGGGTGGTGAACGCGCTGACCTGCGGGAGCCTCGGCCAGGTTGTCGTTACCGTCCCAGCGCGGTTGTTGGGCCGGATCGGCGATGAGTTCGAAGATCTGTCCGGGTCCGGCCGCGATCTCGCGGCTGGCGCTGACGACTCGCGGAACCTCCTCATGATTTGTCATATCCCTATGAAAGCAGTGACTCAGAGCGCGTGGCTGAACTTTCGCGATCGTTGACCTCAGTCGGAACGGCCACCGTCCACACCTGAGACCATCGATGGATTCGCCGCCCCCGGGGAGCGGGTCTCGATCCGAGCACGATCACTGGGCGGTGACCCTCCACCACTCACCGGTCAGGCACCATGGCGAGATGCCCGACTTGAGCGATTCGCGGACCGGCGCCCGGGGGCGGAGCGGCCGGTGGCGGAGCGGCCGGAAAGCGGTTGCGCTCGTCGTCGGGTTGGTGGGCTACTCGATCCTCTGGCTCGGCATCTACCGGATCGAGGTGGACGGCGGACCCAGGAACGGCGACCCCGTCTGGAGTTCACCGGTTACCACCGTCAGTGCCGGCCTGCCGTCCAGCGCTCGTGCCGCCTGGACCCCGCCGGCGACACCCCCGACCATCGCCGTCCCGCAGGTCTTCGCCGGTACCTGGACGGGTGCCGGCGATCCGCTGCTGGGCCGGGAAGGGGCCTGGACCGCTCGCCTCGAACTGCGGGCCGGTAGCACCACCGGCACGCTCGAGACGACCGGATGGCACTGCTCAGCCAAACTCAGCATCACGGCCCGGCAGACCGACCACCTGGATCTCCTGGCGGAGCGGAACGATACCGAAGGAGCAAACTGTGGTCAGTGGGCCGGTATCCGCCTGACCGGAACCCGCCTGAGCGGTCATCTCTTCGCTGAACTGGCCTTCTCCTGGCAGGGCCTCGACGACCTGCGCGACCAGGCATCCGCCAGATTGTCGAGGTCCTGAGTCGTGGACCGGGACGGTTCGGTGCCGGGCCCAGGTGATCGCATCACCGGCCACGGGAGGGAATCACGGCGGTACCTGCTGGCCTGGCTGACGCACCCGCTCACCGTCACCGCACTGGTGGTCCTGGTCCTCAACGACCACATTCTCAAAACCGTGGCCCCCGGTTTCGTGACCGGCAAGCTCAGCGACGTCGCCGGACTCATCCTGACCCCGCCGGTCGCGGCCACAGTAGCGGCGCTGGTACTGCCCCGGGTACCGGTGGACGCGCTCGCGAAGATTGTCACGCTGGGTCTGGCGGCGGCGTTCACGGTCACGAAAACCACTGCGGCGGGGGCGGCGACGGCAACGGCGATCTGGTCGCAGGCCTGGGATCGGCCCTCGCCCGTGCTCCGCGATCCCACCGACCTGATCGCGTTGCCCGCCCTGGGCGCGGCCTGGTGGGCTTTTCACCGGGCCCGCCGCGCGCCAATGCCGGATCGGATCGCGGCCTGGGCCCCGGCGACGCTGACGTTACCGGTCTCGATCCTGGCGTTGCTGGCCAGTTCGGCCATGACCTACCCGGCCGCGATCGACGTCATCTCGCTGCCCGGCGCGGCGATTGTGGTGCTGCAAGATCCTCTGACCGATGGCCGGCCACCGGAGGGGATCATCACCAGCGACGGGCGGACGTGGTCAGACGTGAACTCTCTTCGGAGCGTGTCTCTGTCGAGGGGGTCAGCGAACGCGGCGGATCGAGCGCGGGGAACCTGTATGCCGGGGGAACCAGCCCGGTGTTACCGGCCGGCACCGGGACGCCTGGCGGTCGAGGAGTCGGAGGACGGCGGCCGGACCTGGCGAACGGCATGGTCGATTTCCCTAAGCCGGCAGCGTTTCCTGGCTCGCGCGTATCCCGGAACGGACAAGGGCGCGGCCGACGTGGCCGCCCAGGCCGTCGGGGTGTTCCGGTCCCGGTCCGGTCCCGTCGTCGTGGCCGCGGACAATCGTGACGGCGTCCTCGTACGGCGCTCCGACGGGAGCTGGCAGCGGGTGGGTTTCCCGACCGTGGCCAGTGCCTGGCTCACCCAGGGGCCCGTACCCGCGCCACCACCGCTGACGGCGGCCGGGCAGAGACTGGCACCGGAGTACCTCTGGGCGGCTCTGGCCGCGAGCCTGGGCCTTTTCCTTGGTGGAGCGGGAGCCCGACGACGTCTGAGGGGGGCCTTGGGAGGGGTGACGGCGTCGACCTTGCTGCTGATAATCGGCATTGGCGGCCTTTTCCTGGTCGGCGCTATGACGGGGCCGCCGGCGACGGTGGAGATGCTCGCTGTTGGCCTGCTGGCCTGGGCCGTCCTGGCGGTGAGCACCGAAGCACTGACCGCTGGGCGAGCGGCGGTCCTGGTCGCGCTCGCCAGCGTGAGTGTGGCCGTGACGATGCGACCGATGGTGAAATGGTCGGCCGGTAGCATCGACTCGTACGACGCTGCGGCCCGGGCGATGGTGGTGTCCGCAGTGGCGGGCGTGGCGGTGGTGGCGGCCGCCGGTGTCCTCCTGGGGCGGCGGCCGGATGATTCTCCGGCACCACCGCCCCGCCCGCAGATCCCCTGGGGATGAGATCCGTGGTCAGGGTCAACTCGATGGCGCGGAGGGCGGAGGGCCACTTTGATCGGGTTGGAGGCCGTCGTTGCTGCCGCGCTCGCCGATGCCACGATATGTCCATGGTGGCGCTGCGGATCATTAAGGTTGACGCGACGAGCCCGCAGGCGAAGGGGCCCAAGATCGTGGCCCATGTGTGTAACGACTTGGGCGGGTGGGGCAAGGGCTTCGTTCTTGCGGTCTCTGGTCGCTGGCCGGACCCTGAACGGGACTACCGCGCGTGGCATCGTCGGCGGGCTGGCAACGACTTCGGTCTCGGTGCCGTGCAGATGGTTCAAGTGCAGGCCGATATCTGGGTCGCCAATATGATCGGCCAGCACGGAATGCGCCAGGGCAGTGCCGGGCCACCGATTCGCTATCCGGCGCTAGCGCAGTGCCTGACGACTTTGGGTGATCACGCGCTGAACCTGCAGGCGTCGGTGCACATGCCACGGATTGGCTGCGGCCTCGCCGGAGGTCGCTGGGGCCGGATCGAACCGCTGATCCTCAGGCGCCTGACCGGGCGCGAGATCCCGGTCACGATCTACGACTTCGACTGACCTACCAACGTCGCCTCGTGTGGGTGTAATGGCCCGACCGGGCCGGGTCGTCCGGAAACTCCTCCTGACCGGGATCGAACCGGCATGACCTGCTGGCCTGGCTTAATGGCATCGAGCCGGTGGCCTCATCGATGGACGTAGGGTGCCTCCGCTGACACGAAGCTGCTCGTCCCTCAGGTCGTGGTGGAGCTTTTGGCGAGGGTTCTCGCGCATCTGGCCAACGGCCAGGATGTCTCGATTGTGCCCGCCAATGCTCAGGCGAGTCGGGGGCAGATGTTCTCCACTGTGCCTCGCCTCAGGTCCAGCGTCCGGTATCCGGTCGCGCTGACGGTGAGGGTGTAACTCTTCCCGTCGACCTGGTAGAGCCCGCGCGGCAGGTTTCCCCCACCCGCCGGGACGGCGAGACCCAAGGGCCCGTGCAGGTACCACGTGGACGAACCGTCGGCGTGGTACACGATGACGCCCTCGGAACTGCCGTCGAGTTGCGCCTGGGTGCCGGTGGACTCGTTGGTCACCTCGTAGATCAGCGGGCCGACCCAGAGTTCACTACGGACGGTGCCGTCCGGGTTGGTCTGCAGGGTCCGCTTCTTGAGATCAGCGACAATCGGCACGCCTTTGACCGCGAAATCGCACACCACCCCCGCCGCCCGCTCGAACGGCGGCACCGGGACCGACACCCATCCGGAAGTGCTCTGCGAGTGTGCCGTCGGCACCCCGTTCGATGATGGCTCGATCGAGGCCGCCTGGGCCGATCCGGCGGTGATGCCGGTGCCGCTCAGCAGGGTGGCGGCGATGGCCAGGGCTTTGACCCAACGATGCATGATGTCTCCTCGCTTTGACTTCGCTTCGACGACCGCGAGTGCGGTCCGGGCCAGACTTCCTGTTCCGGCGGGGCGCTGCCATGCTTTCAGCCACAGCTGAAGTGTTGTGATCTGCGAGGTTCGCCATGCTGAGAGTGCACTGCGTCGCCGAGGACTTCCTGCGGGTCACGATCGCCGATCGCCCGATGCCGTTGCTGGAACTCGGGCTGGCGCTGATGATGATCCAACGCCGAGACCCGCATTCGGTGTTCACGCCGTGGCGGCGGCGGGCCGGGGCGGCCCTGCCCCGATCGGCGCACCCGATGCTGAATCTGGTGTCTCCGCAGGGCGCGGGCCCGCTTTTCCTGGATCCGCCCAGCCCCGATCTCGACGAAGGGCTGGACCGGATCCTGTCCACACCCCGGGTTCAGGCGGCGGCCGAAATCCGCGCCATCTGCGAGTTCGATCGCCCGATCAACGGGTGGACCCATGGCCTCGCCGATCGGGACCGGGATGCCTGGTCGGTCTTGGAAGAATCGGTTCGGGCGGCCTACTCCACCATCATCACCGCGGCGTGGCCTCGTTTGCAGGCCGGGTTTGCGGCCGAAACTTACTGGCGGGCAAGAATTCTGGCCCAGCAGGGGCTCCAGGATGCGCTGATGGGGCTGTCACCGTCGGCGCGCTGGCGGGGTTTGACCCTGGAATCGAACCTGTCCCGTGAACTGGACGTCCATTCTCAGGGGCTGGGTATCATCCTGCAACCGACGCTGTACTGGGACGATCTGCTGGCCACGTTCCACCCGGACGGTCGGCTCATCCTGATCTACCCGGCCGTCACTCCTTTCCCGCTGCGAGAAGACCCGTCCGGAACCGACCCACTCGCCGTTCTCCTCGGCGCCACCCGGGCGCAGGCCCTGCGCGTCCTGGTGCAGCACCACACCACCACGGCCCTGGCCCGCGAACTCGCCGTCACGGCTGCGGCCGCTTCCATGCAGGCCAAGACCCTGCGCGAGGCCGGCCTGATCGTTTCTCGGCGAGAAGGCAAGGCAGTCTGGCACTGGTGCACTCCGCTCGGCTTGGACCTGCTTCGCCACGCAGCGTCCACTCGTACGGCCTGAGGCCGTCGTCCTCGCCGGACGACTGCCGCACCTCGAGCGACACCTGATCGGGGCTAGCGACCACCCCACCAAGATCAACTTAAGCTAAGTGGCATTGGTCTGGGGCCTGCCGGCGTATCGAGAGCGGGTGACCGGGTCCGTCGGCCGCATTCACTCGACTTGAGATCGACAAGGTGTGGTACGCCGTGGTACGGAGATGTAAGCTGAGGTCATGGCCTTCCCGAGGGAACATCCAACGGACGTGAGTGTCCGCCAGTTCGTGGCGGACTCTGGCATGATCACGCGCGGCCTCCGGCAGGGGCACGCGTACACGCTGACCCTCAACGGTGAGCCGCTGGCGAGGATGGTTCCGATCCGTCGGCGCCGGGCGGTTCCCAGAGAAGAGGTTTTCGCTGTCTTCGCCACTGCGCCCGTGATCGACGCTGATGAACTGCGCGCCGACCTGGATCAGACTGTCGCCCAAGATCTGGACGATCCGTATGAGGGAACCGGCTTGTGAGCGTGCACGAGGCTGCGGTCGTCGATACCAACATCATCGCCGCACTGAAGCTTTACGATCCCTCGGAGCTGCCCAATTTGATCTTGATTACGGCGGTGACGTTAGGAGAGCTTTCCTTCGGCCCGCATGCCACCGATGATCCGGTGAAACGTGCTGGGCGGATGGCCGTATTGCAGCACGTGGAGGCGACCTTCGACCCGCTTCCGTATGACCAGTCCGCGGCTCGGCTCTACGGTCAGATTTGCGCTGCAGTGCGGGCAACTGGCAGAGGACCGCGTAAGCGGGCTTCGGACCTGATGATCGCGGCAACTGCGGCCAGTATGGAGCTGCCGCTCTACACGGCCAATCCGGATGATTTCAAGGGTTGCGAGGGGCTGGTTGACGTGGTCGCTGTCAACCCGCGACCGAATCGTCTCTAGCAGGTACTGAGCGACTCACTGCACTTGAAGGGTGCAGACACAGGATTCTGGCGATGAGTTCGCAGGATTTCAGCGTCGGCGAACGATCGCGGGTACTGACATCGGTTCTGAGCGGGTAAGCGAACCGGCCCTGCGGCCATACTCCAC
>Ga0265340_10001101_pt1 | contig 15415 bp, 10 predicted proteins | sample 4CB225metaG_FD_202082 | JGI IMG/M metagenome (GOLD analysis project Ga0265340, IMG submission 202082) | Rhizosphere microbial communities from Carex aquatilis grown in University of Washington, Seatle, WA, United States - 4-CB2-25 metaG | ecosystem: Host-associated > Plants > Roots >...
AGCGCACGGCACTCACCAGACATGCCAGCGTCAGCAGCACCAGAATGTGCAGCGGGCTGAAGCCGAAGAATGCGTTCTTGGGCATGAGTTCGTGAATGAAGAGCGCGTCGACGCAGGTAACGGCCATCAGCACCACATAAGCGTAGCCCAGCAGCCGGTGATACGGCTCGCCCTTCTTGCTGAAGAAAATTTGATAAGTGCCGATGGCGAACGCCGGCACAACCGTCGCCACATGAATCTGCACCGCCAGCGATGCGTGAAGGAGCGGGGAAAGACTCATGGGCTCGGTATTCTGGCGCCTTCGGCGGGGTGAACTCAGTCTCGTTCGCAGGAGTATAGCTGCACTTGGGGTGAAAATCGAGGCGAACTTCAGGTCGCGGCGTTAACCGGTATGCGGTGATTGGCACCCTAGCAAATTGATTCGATATCGCAGTACTTGGAAGCGAACTTAATGGAAGGGGCAATCCATGTGGTGTTCGACATTGGTTTTGGCTGGCGTTACCGCCATGTGCCTCTCCGCTCCCGCGCTCGCGGCCGATCCGCTTTCCGGCGCATTCGGCAATACCCTTACGCGGACACTGCCGGACGGCACGAAGATGATCGTCTATGTCAACGCGGATCAGACATGGGAACAACGCACGGGCACCACCGTGATAAAGGGCACCTATGCGTGGAAGGACGCAACCAGCGTGTGCTTCACTTTGACCGATCCCGCGCCGGCGGATCCTACCAAGGCGACCAACTGTTTCGTGGCCAAGGATGAGCACAAGGTCGGCGACACCTGGACCGACCCCATGCCCGACGGCAAGGGCGTCATCACGAATGTGCTCACGGCGGGACGTTAACACCGCCGTTTTTTGAGCGCTTTCCGGCAGCAGGTAAGCTGCCGCCACCCGACCGACCCGCGTTACCGGATCATCGTCGCGGGTTCCATCCGTGCGACGTAAAAAATCGCGTCATAGGGCCGGGTCGCGTCGGCGATTTCCACCTCGTCGTACTTCGGAATACGCATCGTCTGCAGTAGCCGCAGGGGATGGTTGAGCGTGCTGCGCGCGGCGCGCAAATCGAGGAACGCGTAGGCAAAACCGAGCTGATGCAATCGTGCTTCGATGCCGCCATCGCGTGCGGGCGCGATCGCGGACCCCGGGCTTCCGACCCAGCCGTCCTTGCCTTCATAAGCGGTGCATCCAATCGTGTAGACCGCTTTCCCGAGCCATTCGGCAAGGAATACGCCGGTCGGCTTCATGGTGTTGGGGGTGGGATCGAGGTTGATGCTCTTCCAGTCCGATCCGTAATAGGCGTTCATCACATGGACGTTGTGCGCCCAGACGATGATCTTGCGGCCGGGATAGCCTTCCTCAATCAACCATCGCAGGTTTTGAGCGTTGAGCGCGTCGCGCCGGTTCTCGCGCACAAGTTCGGCGTCGGAGCGGGCTGGGACATCGGCGCCAAATTGCTCGAACGTATTGGCGGCATAACCGGCAAGGTTGGCGACGGCGTGCGCCATGAAACCGCGTCGTCTCTCACCGCCGATCTTGGCGAAGGCCACCCTATGACGATCGAAAAGCTTGGCCAGTCGATCAACCGCATGTTGCACCTTCTCGAGTGCATCGCGGCGCGGTTGGGGAGGCTTGCTCGCCGCGCCCGTTGCGAGGGCGTCGACGTAAGCGTTAAAGCCGCTGAACGCTGCGACGGCGTTGCCGGCCGCCAAGGTCGCACGGCGTCGGAGAGATCGGTTACGCAGCGCGCCGACATAGGATTGCAGTTCGGCCGCAAAGGCGGCGAAAGCACCATCGGATGTGAACTGCATATCGAAGCCCGCCATGATCAGCGGGCGACTGCCGGCGTGGCTCTGCTTGGCATACGCGAACAAGGGGCGACACTGTTCACTCGCCGACCAGATCTTGAGAATGCCGCGCTGGGCCGCGGCGACGGCATCGCTGCCCGCGCGTAGGCCTGCCTCTGTGCGCTCGAGATCGTAGAAGCCGGACTCCCACACCAGTACGTCGAAGCCCTTGCGTTGGTGCAAGAACTTGATGAGGCGCACCTTCGCCGCGAAGCATGTTCCTGCACCATGGCTCGGCTCGCCAAGCTGGACTACGCGCGCGTCCGCAATACGATTTGCGAGCGGCTCGAGATCGCTGAAATCTTCGTCGAGCGCATCGACCGTGCGAACGGGGATCGCGGTGGCCTTGAGCCAGCCCTGAAGGGCATCGGATGATTGCGCATGGGCGGACGGCGTGAGTTCCGGCAACCCCAATATGGCGGAAGCGCCGGCGGAGGCAAGGAGCGACCGACGCGTGATTGAGAACGCACTGCCGCTCGTACCGTGACGGCCGAGCGGCTTACGCCGCGGCATTGTGTTCTCGTTCATCAGCCACCCTGCGAAGTTCTAATCACGCAGATATGCCGGCATCGAAGATGAACGTAATCTGAATACGGCTCCCTACTCCGCGTCTTCCTCCACGATCGCCAGATTCCAGGGGCTCAGCGTGATCTTCTGTGCGTTGTCGATCCGCGATGCGGTCAACAGGTCCGTGCCGCTCCGGTGAGGATAGGTAAAGCTGACCTCGTCGCCGGAGTAGTTGAAGTAATAGTGCACCGCGCGATGGAAGCTGTTCACGCCGGTTCGCGCATGAACCGAAGCCGGCAGCTGTTGATCGGGGCCGATCATGCCGAGGTCCTTCAGATAGGCGCGCAGCACCTCGGTTTGCAATTTGTCCGAGAGATAGGTGCCTTCGTAAAGCGCCTGGCCGGCGCCGTACTGATTCAGCGTGATTGCGGGCCAGCGGCCGAAGAAGGGGTGGTCGTAGGTGGCAAGCGCCTTGGCCGTATCGAGCTGCAAAAACTCGGCCCAATATTGCACCTTGTTATCCGCGCCCGCGCCATAGGTATCGCCCTTTAGGCCGAGTGGTTGGCTGAGATTGGAAAACTCCTGGTAATGGAAGCCGAGCGCTTCGCGCAGCGGGCCCGGCGCCATTTCCCATCGCACGGCAGTGTTCTCGTTGGTGAAGCCGCTCTTAAAGGTCATGAGGACATGGCCGCCCTGCTTGATGTAGTCCGAAATGCGCTGCAGCAAGGCATCGTCGGCCACATAAAGCGACGGGACGATCAGCAATTTGTACGATGAGAAATCTTTGGTGTCGGGAAAGACAAAGTCCGTTCCGACATTCATGCCGTAAAGCGCGCGGTGCAGCTGCCGCACCAGGCCGGCGTAATCGGCCCTGGTGTCGGACGGCCCCCACGATTTGGTCTTGGCGAACGGCATATCGTTGAGGGCATTCATGGAGTCGCGGCTCCACAGGATCGCCACGTCGTTGTGAATTTTGAGATTGACCAAGCGGGGGCCGATCTTCTGCAACTCGTGCGCCGTCTTGCTGACTTCGGCATACGCCCGGTTGGGTTCGAGATCGTGCGAGAGCACGCCTTTCCAATAGGTCTCCTGATTGGCCGGTATGGAAGCCCAATGCCAATACTCCACCATGTTGGCGCCGTTGGAGATGTGCGTGTAGACGTCTTCGCGGAACTGTCCGTCGTACGGTGGATATTGGAAGGACGAGGCCCACTCGGTCGACTGCGCGTTGGTCTCGGTCACCAGGAAGTTGCCCTGCTTCAGCGAGCGCGTGAAATCGGCGTCCAGCGTTTGCCCAGCGCCGTTGTACTGATCCTGCGGCGCCCAGTGATAAATATTCACCGCTGCGACATCGAGCGCCTGCGAGACGGCGCCTTCATCGACGTCGGCGTGCAGCGACCCTGCGAAGTCGTGCGTCACGAATTGCTGCGGCGACGCGCAGGCGCGCACCAGCGCCGCCTGCCAGTGCAGGAAGTTGGTGACGCGTAGTTGGCTCCAGCGGCTCCATTCCAGCTTGTAGCCGGTGCTCTGGGCGCCATCGCGGGTCGGCAGATCGTCCCAGCTATGGAAGTTCTGGCCCCAATAATTGAGGAACCACGCCTTGCTCAGGGCTTCCGGCGTGCCGAATTTTTTTTGCAGATGCTGCTTGAAGCCGGCGAAAACATCGGCGTTCGTGGCGCCATAGCTTCCGGTCTCGTTGTCGATTTGCCAGCCGATCACCGTCGGGTTGTTCTTGTAGTGGGCGACGATGTGGCGGATCAGGCGTTCGGCATAGAAGCGATAGGCCTTGGCGTCGGTGTCCATGTTCTGGCGCATGCCGTAGGTATTCTGGATGCCCGGCCCGCCCAGAGCGCTGTCGTTCATCCGGCGCGCCAGAATTTCGGGATGCTTGTGCGCCATCCAGGCGGGAATGGAGTAGGTCGGCGTGCCGAGGATCACCTTGATCCCTGCTTTGCCCATCGCGGCGACCACGCGATCCATCCAGGCAAATTCGAAGCTGCCGTCCTTCGGCTCCCAAAGGCTCCAGGTCGACTCGCCCATGCGAACAACCGTGAGCCCCGCCGCCTTCATCATCGCCACGTCTTTGTCGAGGCGCTCGTAAGGCATGTATTCGTGGTAGTAGGCAGCGCCGTACAGGACGGTGGAGAATTCCGGTTTGGCTGCGGCCGCGGGCGACGAGGACAGCGCTGCAAACGCGGCAAACAGGAAGGCCGCAAACGCGATGCGCGGCCGGCGGATTGCGAATCCGGAAATTTTGCTCGTCATGGTGTCTTCCCTTCGCGCCGCCCGTTCAGTGCCGGCGGGCTTTGTCGAATTGCCAGTAATCGAAATTGAACAGGGGATCCGACCCGGGGCCTTTGAACACGAAGAAGAGGTCGTGTTTTCCAGCTGCGCCTGACACCGCCGTGGTCGTGTCCTGCCACGCGTCCCAGCCTCCGGTGCCGGGCACCGGCAGCGTGCCGATCACCGGCCCGTTGTAACGATCCAAGTGCAACTCGATCGAGCCGCCTTCGGAACCGCTGGCAACGGCGGCGGTGAAATGCGTGGCGCCCTTGCCGAAATCGACGCCGGCGACCTTGATGTAGGTCTTGTCGGTGATGCGGGTGAGATAGACGCCGAGCCCATCCTTCTTCGCGGTCTTGATGCCGGGCACCCAATCGATCGGATGGTCCCATTCGCTCGGGACGCGCGAGGTCCAGGCGATCGTTTCGGCCTCGACGCGGCGGTAAGGATCGAGCGCGCCGAGTTGGGCGACGCCTTCGGTGTTCCACCAGGGCAGGTTGGGAATGGTGCCGTCGGCGTTGTAGGCGAACTTCGCCACGGTGACCGAGCGCCGCTCGCGATGGACGGGCGTGTCGTCGAAGTTGAGGCGGTAATTGAAGCCGAAAACGTAGGAGCCGCCCTTGTAGTCGATGATGCCTGGGTGGTTGCCGGACGATGCCTTGTTGCCATCCATGATGTCGCCATTGTGAACCCACGGGCCGGTGGGGCCGTCGCTCATGGCATAGCCGATGCCTTCGGAGCAGCAGGTCGAAGCGTAGGCGAGGTAATACTTGCCATTGTGCTTATAGAACCACGGGCCTTCCTGGTAATTACCCGGCTTGGACGCGACCTTCACGATGTCGCCGCTGTAAGACACCATGTCCTTGTTCAGTTTCACGTACCAGACGTTCGGATTGCCCCAGTAAAGATAGGCCTGGCCGCCGTCGTCGACAAAAACGGTGGGATCGATATAGCCGTTCGTCGGTCCGACCAGCGGATGGCCGAGCGCATCCTTGAACGGACCCTCGGGTTTATCGGCGACTGCGACGGCGATGACGTTTTTCGGCTCGCCCGGCGCGCTGATCGGGACGTAAAGGTAGAACTTCTTGTCGCGCTCGACGACTTGCGGCGCCCAGGCGTCGTTGTCTTGCCGCGCCCAGGGGAACGTCGCCAGCGACGCGACGGCGCCGTGATCGGTCCAGTTGACCATGTCGGTGGAGGTGTAGAGCCGCCAATCCTTCATCTTGAAGCCGTAGGCGTCGTCTTCGTCGTGGCTGGTGTAGAGGTACACCGTGCCGTCATGGACCAGCGGCGCCGGATCGGCCGTGAAATTGGTCTGGATGATCGGGTTTTCGGCGTTGCCCGCGGTGCTCAAGCACGCGGCGGCGATGGCCACGACCGACAGTACGCGAAACGACTTGCCCATGACCGTTCTCCCCCGCGGATTTTCCGACAACCTGCGGCGGACCGGCCGGATGGTCAATATGGCTGCGGCGGGCGCTGGGGAGGCGGTTGTGGAGGCCCGGACCGGCAAAAAAGCAATTTCGTCGAAAATCGAATTCGAATGCCTCAAAATGCGATCTAATTCCTTGCGATGCTGTGATTTTTGCCTTGCTACAGCGGCCATTTTCGACCGCGAAAGTTGACGCGGTTCAAACGCACGCGCGAAGCAAACGCACAGCGACTTTTCCAGCGATGTCAAAGAGCCAACGTGATGTGGGTATCGCGGCACGCCGTTTCAAGCGGGTGCGGCGATGCGTGCGTTTTACACACGAGGCGCGATTGAAGGGATCACGCGACGGCGCGAAGAAATTGACACTGACGCCGGTTCCGTGCGGAGTACCGAAATGAACATTCAACGCCGTCTGGCTTTTTTGCTGGCACTCGCGATACCGGGTGCCGCTCAGGCTGCCCCCCTTCCTCCACAAGACCCGCTCTATAAAGCAATAGCCTCAGCGGACGCCGCTCTCTTCGGCGCCGCAAACCGCTGCGACATGGACACCTTCGCCAAGTATTTCACCGACGATGTGGAATTCTATCACGACAAAGCCGGACTGGAGGGCGGCAAGGCGGATGTGGTGCGGAGAACTATGGATGCCTTTTGCGGCAAAATGGTGCGCGAGCTGATCCCAGAATCGCTAGAGGTTTATCCCGTCCCAAACTACGGTGCAATTGAGATCGGCACACACCGTTTTCTGCATCCCGGCGACCCGAAGAATGTCGGGGAGGCCCGCTTTATTCATGTCTGGGTGCTGAAGAACGGCGCCTGGAAGATTTCCCGGGTCATCAGCTACGACCACTAGGCGTCATGGAATAAGGCAGGGAATAGGGAATTCGCGGCATTGAGATAAGCCGTCGCATCTTTCTTGTTTTTGAGAACGACTGCGGAGCCAAAGGCACGTCGGAATATGGTATAGTGTCCCTTAAATAAGATATCACCTGAAATAAGCGATCACTGAAAATGACGATCCCTGGAACAAGCGATCACGTCCTGGTCGATTAGCGAATAAAGCTCGTAAAGCTCCCAAAAAATCGTGCCCAGACCGCCAGCGAGACACTCGCCGCAGCGTCAGAATGCGTCAATATCGACTTTGGTGTTTGTTCCAAAAACAACTATCGTTCCGACACCGGTGAGCAGAGGGAGACACAAAATGAAGGGATACGGAATCGCGGTGGCGGCGTGCGTATTGCTCGCGGCGACGGTGGGAGCGACGGCAAACACGTCGGAACCGGCAACGAGGAATGGGACCCCCGGTATGATTCCCGGCGCCATTCAAAGTGGGGCCACGAAGGCGGCGGACAACAAGGAGCAGGCAATAAGGCTCGCGAGAGAAATAATTCCCTCGATCCAGCTGCCCTGCGAAGTGACCGATGCCTATCTGGTCAGCCAGGGCAAAATGTTAGTGAACCGCCATAACGTGGACACCAAGAATCTTGAGGTCGAATGCCAGAATGGGATGGGGTATCTGATCAGATTTAGTCCGCCCGAGAAGACCCTGGGCGACTCGTGTTTTGCGGCGGACAAATATCACGCCACAAATTCGGCGGCCGCTGCCTGCATGCTGCCTGTCAACGCCGACGTGAAAACGGCGGCGGGGACCGTTCTCGGCAAGCTCGGCGTGACGTGCCAGGCCACGGGCGTGAACTGGTTTGGCGTCAATGCCGGTAACGACTACACCGAGATCGCCTGCGCGGGCGGCAACGGCTATGTGCTGGCGAGCCCGGTGCCGGGGCTTTCCACGACGCCGGTGTCGGCGATGAGCTGCGTCGACGCGGTCAAGCACGGCATCGTGTGCAAATTGCCGAACAACGGCGCCCCGGTAGTGACGTTGGCTGCCTTAACGGACGCTCTGGTGCAGAACAAAGTGGTGTGCAACGCAGCGGACATACACGTGGCCGGCAAGGAGAAGGACCTGAAGCGCTATGTCGTGGAGTTCCAATGCCGAACCGAACATCCGGAGGGCCTCGTGGCGATGATCCCGCTTCAGGATTCGAAGGCGCCCTTCGAAACGCTTTCCTGCGCACAGGCGGCGTCGAAGTACAAAGTCGCCTGCACGTTTGTGAAACAGTAGACACGCTGCTCGTTCTTTTCGTCTGGCGCAGAAAGATCGGATGTGCACCGGGTGGTAATCGAGGCGGACTTCGCCGGTCTTGGCGTCGAACCACGATAGCGTGTGCTTCTTTCGGTTGGCGTCGTCGCAATTGGGGAAATCCTCGCGCGCATGGGCGCCGTGGCTTTCGGTGCGGCTGAGCGCACCCGCGATGGCGACGGAGGCCTGGGCGATCGCCCTAACCTTATTCCCATAACTCCTGTGGGGACAGAAGCTCCAGTACGCAATCCGTAGGAGTTCATGGCTCGCAAATACGTTCAGCCCTTCGCCATATTCCCGCCGTAATCTCGTGCGGACATTTTCACTATTGAGAGAATTAAGATCAGGGAGAGCGATTCTTGATGCCCTCGCCGATACTTGCGGTCGCGAACGTTACCTCGAGCCGGGGATGATCGACGCAACCGGTGTGGTTCTCGAGATGGCGATGTGCGACTTGCCGCGAATGAGGCACGGCCACTCGTGGCGGTGCACCAAAGGGGATTCTCAATGTTGAGAAGAACAGCGCTGGCGGCTCTGGCTATCGCAATTATTGCCGCGGTTGCGGTTCCTGCAGAAGCAGGGCACGAGCCGATCTGTGCCGATCCGTATCCTCCCGAAGAGGCGGCTGCGGGCCACGGAGGCACAGTCACGATGACACTCACGATCACCGCGCAGGGAACGGTTAAGGATATCACCGTTCAAAAATCGAGCGGCTATCCCGTGCTCGACAAAGCCGCGGTCGCTTGCGCGGCGAACTGGCACTTCAAAGTCGGGAACCAGCACCTACTGTCAACTATAGTGGAATTACATTTTGGCATGCAGTCGGTTGAGAGGTCGCAAATCGGCGGAGACTTGACGACGGACATTCTGCGATGCGTGAAGGGTTCTCAAGTCCTCGATCGTTTGCCCGCCGGTTTTTCGGGAGCTACGGACCTGTACCTCGCTTTTCCGGCAAACGCCGCACCGGGCATTTCGGTGTACCATGCAAGCGGCGTGGCCGAGCTCGATGCTGTCGCGATGAAGTGCGCACAGGCATCGCCGGCTCTGGCGAAGCTGGGTGAGCAGTTTCGTGCGTCCAGCTTGGTCCTGCCTCTAAACTGGTCGGCCATACCGGGGCTCCTCTCTCGCCAATGACGCGTGAAGACGCGATAGACCACAAAGGGCAACAGCATGCGGTGGATATTGATCGGATCAATCTCGGCGCTCATTGCGATTCCGACATCGGCACAGGCTCAGACACCAGACGACCTTCACCTCCCAAGAATGTCGAAAGGATGGCAGCCGATCGAAAACATAGACCAAGATGAACGCGGTTTTTTACCGGGACACCCAGAATACTACACGATCTGCGGCTCGCGCCCTGAAAGACCTAACCTGAATACCTTCAGCTGCAAACCGCCGATCCAGTCGGGTCAGGAGATCGCGGCGAAAAACGCCCTTGAGCTCCTCTTGCGCGGCAACACCCATGCGGGGAAGGGCCTCTTCGATGAGGCCGTGGATGATTACAGCCAGGCAATTTCACTTTTGCCGGTGTTCGCCGTTCCCTACAACAACCGCGGCGCCGTTTACGCGATAATGGGCCTCTACGATCAAGCCATCGCCGATTACACCAAGGCAGTTACCTTTGCGCCGAATTTTTCCGAAGCTTACTACAATCGCGCTATCGCCTATGAACGCAGGGGCCTTCACGACCAAGCCATCGCCGATCTTACCAAGGCAATTTCGCTGGTACCCAACTTCGCCGACGCCTACTTCAATCGCGGCATCGCCTATGGGCAAAAGCATCTCTACGACCAAGCCATCGCGAACTACACGACGGCGATTTCGTTCAAGCTCAACGTCGTGGCATTTAACAATCGCGGCAACGCCTATGCGCAGAAAGGTTTATACGACCAAGCCATCAGCGATTACACCGACGCGATTTCGATCAAGCCGGATTATGCCGATGCCTACTTCAACCGCGGCAACGCCAACGGGCAAAAGGGCCTCGACGACAAGGCCATTGCGGACTACAGCAAGGCAATTTCGCTAAAGCCCGATGCCTATGCCTACCTCAACCGCGGCGTCGCTTATGAACGCAAGGGCCTCCACGACGAGGCCATCGCGGACTACCGCGCGGCGTTGAAGTTGATGCCCACGATGAAGGAGGCGAATGACGAGCTGACGCGTCTCGGCGTCACGCCGTAGAACGCAGAAAGATCGTCAAGAGTATCGCAGTGACGATTACGCTCGTGGAGGTATTGTTTCGCGGCCGCATTACGGAGCCGCGGTTTGGCGGCGCCGGTCTTTCCGTCGCTGCTTTAGTATTATTCCGATCAGGGCGATGTGCGGCAATGTATCCTCATGCGCGCAATCAATGCCTCCTACTCGCTGACAGCGCGCAGGTCTAGACTAGACGTGGATTGCTCCCCGGGGGGGACACCATGAAAATCTGTCTGTATGCGGCTGCTTTCTCGGCTGCACTAACTATCACACCAGCCATTGCTCAGACCGCACCGGGACATCCGCCGGTAGAAGCGTTCGGTGCGTTGCCAGCAATGGCACGGCCGTCGATCTCGCCCGATGGCAAACACGTTGCCACCATCCAACCCTACAACGGCCGGCCGATCGCCCGCATTTTCACACTCGATCCGCCCGGCGTCCCAGCCGTAAACCTGCCGATCGACGACGGCTATATTCAGGATGTGCAGTGGGCGAACAACGACCGCCTACTCATCCGCATCAACGTCAACCAAGACGTCTATCATCAGGGCATCGATGCCTGGTACCGACTGGTGTCAACCGACACGCAGGGCAAGACCTTCGCGATGATGTTCTCCGACCGGCGCAAATCGCGCGACGTCAACAACGATGCCAGCGTGATCCTCGATCTGGCAGCCGAAGACCCCGACCACATCTACATGCCGCTCTACAACGACTTCTCGGGCCGCGAACACCTGACGGAATCGATGAGCGACATGCTCAACTCCGTGTGGCGGGTCAACGTCGCAACCGGCACTTCGGAGCTCGTCGTCAAGGGCGGCATGGACACCAGGGACTGGGTTATGGACGGCCACGGCAACGTCGTGGCACGCATCGACCAGACACTCAGTCCGCGCACGGATTATCTTAAAGTCCGCCAGCCGAATGGTGACTGGAAGGAAATCGAAACCGCACTTGCCGGCGCCGATACCGGCATGGGCGTGAGCGGGCTTACCGAAGACGGTAAGGCGCTGACGCTGACCTATTTCGACGAGAAGACGACGACAGTGGGTCTGGTGGCGCGCGGCCTTTCCGACGACAGCCGCACCAGCCTCTATCTCAACCAGCACTACGACATCGACACGCCCTTGACCGATCCCTGGACCGCGCGCGTGATTGGCGTGCGCGTCGTCGCCGACACCCCGCAGGACATCTATTTCGATCCCAAGATGAAGGCGTTGCAACGTGGTCTGGAGGAGGCCTTTCCCGGCGTTACGGTGCACGCCGTGACTTGGGATTTGAGCCAGCAGAAAGTCATCGTTGCGGTAGACGGTCCCAAAACGCCGCCAGTCTTCTTCCTGCTCGACCGCCAGACCCATTCCGCGTCACCGATCCGGCGGCTCTACGGCGGGCTCAACGAAGCCGATCTCGGCGACGTCAAGCCCTACACTTACAAAGCCAGCGACGGGCTCGACATTCCGGCCTACCTCACCTTGCCGCCAGGCAAGTCAGCCAAGAACTTGCCGTTGGTCGTGTTCCCCCATGGCGGGCCGATGGCGCGCGACGACATGTCGTTCAATCCCTTTGCGCAGTTCTTCGCCAATCGCGGCTATGCCGTGTTCCAGCCCAATTTCCGCGGCTCAAGCGGCTATGGACGCAAGTTCATGCGGGCCGGTTACGGCCAATGGGGCCTCAAGATGCAGGATGACATCACCGACGGCGTCAAGAAACTGATCGCCGACGGTACCGTCGATCCCAAGCGCATTTGTATCGTCGGCGAAAGCTATGGCGGCTATGCGGCTCTGGCGGGTGCGGCCTTCACGCCCGATCTCTATGCCTGCGCCGCGGGCTGGGCGGGCGTCTACGACCTTAGAAAATTCCTCGCTACCCGCGCCAAGGATTACGGCCGGGATTCGCAGATGATCGAAAGCTGGCAGGCCTTCATCGGCGACCGCTGGGACGATTCCGCCAAGCTCGACGGCGCCTCACCGGCCGCGAATGCCGACAAGATCAAAATCCCGGTGCTCTTGATGCATGGCACGGACGACACCACCGTGCGGATCGACCAGAGCGAGATCATGGAACGGGCGTTGAAGCGCGCCGGCAAACGCGTGACCTTCATCACCATCCCGAAAGAAACCCACAACATGGAAATGGCCGACACCCGCGTCCGCTGGCTGAGTGAATTGGAGAAGTTTCTCAAGGAGAATATCGGGAATTAACTGGGCGCCGGCTGCCGATATCGACAATGCCGTAGCTTTGCACCGGGGGACACTATGAGAATCCATTTGTACATGGTCGCGCTTGCCGCCACGATTTGGGCTGCGCCGTGTTTGGCCCAGGATTCATCGCATCCGCCAGTAGAAGCGTTTGCGACCTTACCGACCATCAGCGATCCTGTGCTGTCGCCCGACGGCAAATATCTTGCAATGATCCAGGATTACAAGGGCCGGCCGGCGGCGACGATCCGACAACTCGACTCGCTCGCGGCGCCGCCGGTCGTCATTCCCTACACTGATGGTTTTATCGTTGGCGTCGACTGGGCCAACGACCACCGCCTGCTCATCACGATCAACCTCAATGCCAGGGTGCTGGGCGACGACGTTAATCCGTGGTTCCGCACCGTCGCGATCGATCCCGACGGACAGAACCCCGTCGTGCTGTTCAAGAACCAGACAGAAGCGCGCGACATCAACTACTCGGCGTCGATCGTCGCCGATCTTGCGCTCAATGATCCCGATCACATCTACATGCCACTGTTTTCGCCCGGCATGTATCTCATGGAGGTCTGGGAGCCGCCGCACTCAAGGTTGTTCCGGGTGGACGTGAACTCCGGCAACGCCGTGCCCGTCGTGGGCGGTACCAAGGATACAGTCTCGTGGGTCATGGACGGCAGCGGCAATGTCGCGGCACGCGTCGACCAAACCAAGAGCCCGCTGACCGACCACGTCTTGGTCTACACGCCCGACAAGGATTGGCGCGAGATCGCCAGCGTCGACGCCTCCCAGGGTAAAGGGTTCAGAATTCTCGGCTTGTCGTCGGACGGCAAGTCGCTGGTAATGCACACCGCCCCATCCGACGGCGGTCCTTCCGGCTATGCCTTGATGTCGCTCGCCGATGGCAAGATCACGGGCTTCACCAGTGATCCGCTCTTTGACCTCAGCGGCGTCCTTCGCGATCCCTGGTCCGGCCGGGTCATCGGCACGTCCGTCATCGCCCACGACGAACAGGACACCTATTTCGACGCCAAATACCAGGAAATGCAGGGCGCGTTGAACGATACCTTCCAGGGTCTGTCGGCACATGCGCTCCACTGGGACCTCGCGTTCGATCGGATCATTGTCAGCGTCGATGGTCCGGTGACGCCCCCGACCTACTATCTTTTCACCCCGAACACGCACCGCTTCCAAACACTCGGCCACACCTATTCGCAGCTCAAAGCATCCGACCTCGGTCGAATCCGGGTCTACGATTACAAAGCGCGCGACGGCCTCAACGTCCCCGCCTATCTGACGCTGCCGCCGAACAAGGAGGCGAAGAACCTGCCGGTCGTGATCCTGCCGCATGGCGGACCGCAAGCGCGCGACGACATGAGTTTCGATTGGGAGAGTCAGTTTCTCGCCAATCGCGGTTATGCGGTCCTGAGGCCCAATTTCCGCGGATCGAGCGGTTACGGTCGAAAATTCGAGGCGGCCGGCTACGGCCAATGGGGCCTTAAGATGCAGGACGACGTTACCGACGGCGTCAAGAAGCTGATCGCCGACGGCATTGCCGATCCCAAGCGCATCTGCATCGTCGGCGGCAGCTATGGCGGCTATGCGGCGTTGGCGGCGGCGGCGTTTACGCCCGATCTCTATGCCTGCGCCGCCGCCTGGGCACCTGTGACGGACCTCCGCCAAATGCTGCTTACCGACAAGCACGATGCTGGGGGCGAGGACTCGTGGCTGATCTCGGCCGAGCAGATCTACATCGGCGATCGCTCCAAGGACGCCGACAAGCTCGATGCCGCGTCGCCCGCCGAAAACGCCGCCAAGATCACCGCGCCGGTCTTGCTGATGCATGGCGAAGCCGACGCGACCGTGCGCATCGACCAAAGCGAAGCAATGGAACAGGCGCTGCACCGCGCCGGCAAGAAGGTGACGTTCATCCGCATTCCGAAGGAAACGCATCACATGCAGGCGCAGGACACGCGCGTCCGCTGGCTGAGTGAATTGGAGAAGTTCCTGAAAGAGAATATTGGGAACTGAGTCCGGGAGTTTGCGCTGGCCGCGGTTTGTGAGACAGGCTCGTATCGCTGCAGTTTCGTATTTCGTTGTCCTAATACACCCGTGCCTTCGGCGGGATGTATTCCACATCGTTCGTCAGCGTGAAGCTGTGCACGGGGCGATAGTCCAATCGCACTTCGCCGGTCTTGGCGTCGAACCACGATAGCGTGTGCTTCATCCAGTTGGCGTCGTCGCGATTGGGGAAATCCTCGCGCGCATGGGCGCCGCGGCTTTCGGTGCGGTTGAGCGCGCCCGCGATGGCAACAGACGCCTGCGCGATCAGATTGTCGTATTCCAGCGTCTCCACCAGATCGGTGTTCCAGATCATCGAGCGGTCGGTCACGCCGATGTCGCCGATGCCGTTGTAGATTTCGCGGATGCGCGCCTTGCCCTTCGCCAGCACCTCGCCGGTGCGGAACACGGCGGCGTCGTCCTGCATCGCTTTCTGCATGGAGAGGCGCATTTCGGCGGTAGAGGTCTTGCCCTTGGCGTGGCGGAATTTGTCGAGTCGCGCCAGCGAGGCGTCGCCTGCGCCCTTGGGCAGTTCGGCATGATTGTTGGTGCGGCCGTCCAGCGATTTCGCCGCCTGAATGCCCACCGCCTTGCCGAACACCACCAAATCGATCAGCGAATTGGAGCCCAGCCGGTTGGCGCCGTGCACCGAAACGCAGGCGCCTTCGCCAACCGCCATCAGGCCCGGCACCACCGCATCGGGGTTGCCGTCTTTCAGCGTCAGCGCTTCGCCCATGTAGTTCGTGGGAATG
>Ga0265340_10001102_pt1 | contig 15412 bp, 15 predicted proteins | sample 4CB225metaG_FD_202082 | JGI IMG/M metagenome (GOLD analysis project Ga0265340, IMG submission 202082) | Rhizosphere microbial communities from Carex aquatilis grown in University of Washington, Seatle, WA, United States - 4-CB2-25 metaG | ecosystem: Host-associated > Plants > Roots >...
CGCAGCAATCGGCGAGCGTCGCCGAACGGCCGAGCGACGCAGCGCATTGACCTTGGCTCCTGGCATGACGGTCGGCATTCTGGGCGGCGGCCAGCTCGGCCGCATGCTGGCGCTGGCCGCGGCCGAGCTCGGCCTGAACTGCCACGTCTATTGTCCCGAGGCGGACAGTCCCGCCTTCGCAGTGTCCGCTGCCCACACCCGCGCCGCCTACGACGACCGCGCCGCTCTCGCCGCATTTGCCGCGACCGTTAATGTCGTCACGCTGGAGTTCGAGAACATTCCGCTGGCGACGCTGGACTTTCTCGCCGAGCGCGTAACCGTCGCCCCCGGTGTGAAGAGCCTCGCCGTCTCGCAGGACCGTCTCGGCGAGAAGGATCTGATGGGCGAACTCGGTATCGCCGTGCCAGCCTACGCCGCGGTCTCTTCCCAGTCGGAAATCTACTCCGCGCTCGCCCGGACTGGCCGCCCCGCAATCCTCAAGACGCGGCGCATGGGATACGACGGCAAGGGACAGGCCGTGATCCGCCCGGGAGATGACCTCGTCACCGCGTGGAAGGCCATCGGCGAGGTGCCCGCGATCCTCGAGGCCCTGGTGCCGTTCGAGCGTGAGATTTCCGTCGTGCTGGCGCGCGGCAGTGATGGCGCCATGCGCGCCTTCGACATCGCCGAGAACCGCCACGTCAACGGCATCCTGGCGACGACCACCATTCCCGCGAATGTCTCGCCGGAGTTGGCGGCGCAGGCCGTCGGCATCGCCGAGAGGATTGCGGTCGCTCTCGGTCACATTGGGGTGCTCGCGGTCGAGATGTTCGTTCTCCCCGGCGAAACGCTGCTCGTCAACGAAATCGCCCCGCGCGTGCACAACTCCGGCCACTGGACGACCGACGGCTGCCTCACCTCGCAGTTCGAGCAGCACATCCGCGCCGTCGCCGGATGGCCGCTCGGCGATACGGAGCGCCACTCCGACGTGACCATGGAAAACCTGATCGGCACCGATGCCGGCCGCTGGCGGGAAATCCTGGCCGAACCCGGCGCCCGGCTGCACCTTTACGGCAAGGCCGAGGCCCGGCCCGGCAGGAAAATGGGCCATGTCAACCGCGTCACACCCGCCGAAAAGTCGTGAATCGGTTGCAATCGCTTTTGACGCGCGCCGCTGATTCTGCTATTCGACCGACCCAAATGGGGCGGCGGCCCTAAGGGTGCCGGCCATCTTCAAGCTTCACACACCGACAGGACGGTTCGCTTGCAAGTACTGGTTCGTGACAACAACGTCGATCAGGCGCTGAAGGCTCTCAAGAAGAAGATGCAGCGCGAGGGGCTCTTCCGCGAGATGAAGCTCCGCAACTATTACGAAAAGCCCTCCGAGCGCCGTGCGCGTGAAAAGGCCGAGGCCGTTCGCCGCGCCCGCAAGCTGGCGCGCAAGCGCGCCCAGCGCGAAGGCATTGCCCCGCCCGGCGGTGCCCATGCTCTCAACCCGCGTGCTGCTGCCGCTGCCGGCGGTCGTGGCGGTCGCGGCGCCAGCGCCGAAGGCGGCCGCCGCTCGAGCCCATAAATTCGCCAGCATCGCCCGCTTCACGTAGTGTCGGCATGGCGGCGACCAGGCGCGCCGTCGGACGATGGAAGGCCAGCGGGCTAATGAATGTGACGGCGACAACTGAAATCGTACGAGCCATGAGGCGGCACCTGACGGGGGCCGCCTTTGTGTTTGCGGGCGCTGCTCTTCTCGCCGGATGCCAGAGCGCGCAGGGCCCGGCGGGAACGGTGATCGACGCCTCTGCCGGCTCGGCCGTCAACATCGATTCGTTGACCGCCGTGATCAACCAGAACCCCAACGACCCCAATGCCTATAACGTGCGCGGCAGCGCCTATGGCCGCGCCGGGCAGTACGATCTGGCCATCGCGGATTTCAACACCGCGATCAAGATGAACCCGAACTTCTACCAGGCCTACGCCAATCGCGCGCTGGTGCTGCGCAACCTGAAGAAGGACGACCAGGCGCTCGCCGACTACAATCGTGCGATCGAACTGAACGGCAGCTATGCCGTCGCCTATGTCGGCCGCGGCAACATGTATCGCGAAAAGAAGCAGTTCGACCTCGCGCTCGCCGATTTCAACCACGCCATCCAGATCGACCCCAGCGATCCGCGCGCATTCCACAACCGCGGCCTCATCTATCAGGCCGAAAAGCAGTACCAGCCCGCCATCGACGATTTCTCCAAGGCGATCGCGCTGCAGCCGACGGCGGCCGAGCCGTTCAACGCGCGCGGGCTGTCTTACCTCGCCACTGGCGATTTCAAGGCGGCGCTCGACGACTTCAACGAAGTGGTCAAGCGCGATGCGCAATCCTACGAGGGCTGGACCAATCAGGGGCTGGCGCTCGAACAACTCGGCCGCCGGCAGCAGGCGTTCAACGCTTTCGCCCATGCCGCCTATCTCGATCCGAGCTACGGGCCGGCGGTTGAAGGCATGCATCGTACTGCCGGCGGCGGCGGTACGCAGCTGCCCGCTACGAACTAAACGGTCGTTCCGCGGCGGCTTCATCAGAGATCAAGCGCAGCGCGCAGCGCCACCAGATGCGCTGCCGTGTTGGCGCCCTCGTCCCAGTAGCGCGTGTGGGCAAGGAACTGGCCACCGTCAGGCGCTCCGAGGGCCACGTCCTTCACCCCCGGTCCGAACAGTGGCGCGACCGGACCACCGACGACATCGCCCCACAAGACGTTTCGGCACGGCGCGTAGATGTTCGTCCAGCGCGTCGCAGCGAACAGCGCCGCGTGGTGGGGGACCACCAGCGAGGAATCGTTGGCCTTCGGCAGGTACGTGAAGTGAATCTTGCTCTCAGTGATGGGCGGACAGAGCGGCAGTTCACGCTGCGCGGCACGGGCGCGGAACATCGCGGCGATCTTGCCATCTCCCTTGAAGGCATCATCGAACCCGCGCCACCACAGCTGAATCCAGTCCGCACCGATGGCACGGCACTCGCTCGGCATCAGCGGCTGACGATCGTTGACCATCAGGACATGCGCGTGGGTGAGCGGCGAGCCGAGCGTGACAAAGTCGGTGATCTTCCACGCACCGCCGGTGCGCGCCGCGACCTCATCGCAATAGGCGCGCTGCGCTGCACGAAAATCGTCGGGTGTTTTCTCCGGCGCATTTCTGAGGAGGACGTCGCCCGCCTCCTCGACGGCACGGAGCACCGGATTGTTTGGGTTGTGGCGGATCCGGTCGTTGATGTCCGCCCAGTAGTAACTGAGGATGTCATAGCCCACGACCGTCCCGAGGCTGTGGCCGACGACGACGATGCGATCGTAAGCATTGTCCTCGTGCAACGCCTGGAGGAGGCGCAGACCCGTGACGCGGATGCGCTTGCGGGCGCCGATGTTGGAAGGCGCCGGCGTCAGGTAGCGCGCCGCGTCGCCGGCGATCTGGATGAAGATCGTCCTCCGCAGCCACCACAGGCCAAGACCAATTGCGACTAGCGAAAGGTAGGCGCTCGGCAGCGAGATCACGAACGCCCGACCCGGCCAAACCCACAGAGCATACCCGATAACCAACGCAACAACGGCAACCGCAGCAAACCGCGCGACACGCCAGACCAACGTACTGGCGGGAATCGCTTTCCATAGGCCGCGAAGTGCGGCCAGTCCGACGACCACCCAGACAATCAAGTCGAACATCCACCACGTTTTGCCCCAGATCGCGTTGAGGGCAACAAAGCCCCAAAGAATCACGCCGATGACGAGGGCGGACAGGACAGCGGCGGCAACTGCCAACGTCTGCCACTGCTGCGCGCGCCGCGGGAACGCAGAGATCGGACGCACGAGCAGCCGCATCAGCCACCACGCGACGTCAGCGAGCTTGGTGTCCTCCAGCATGTCGGCCCAGTAGAGCTCGAAAAAATCGGTCCGCACGCCGTTCGCGCCAGCGTTGGTCGTGATGCGCCAGAGTTCCATGTCTCCGGACTTTCGGTCGTGCTGCGACCAGGTGAGATGCTGCCCGGGCGACTTCGGTGACAGATTCGCGGTCTCACTGGTCCATACCGTCTCGACGAACGGACGCAGCGTTTCCATCGGCGTCTGATTGCCGATACCGTGGATGAGGACGACCGCTTGCTTCCCGGCGGTGGCGGGTGAGGCCAGCTTGTTGGCGGCAGCCGCGCCCACAGACTCCGAATCGCTCATCCCCACCCTCCCGATCTACTCGGAAAGGTTGCGAGACTAGACTTGCAACCAGGGCTCGACAAGGTGTGTCTGGTACAGAGCGCCGGGAAGACAGCGCCACGATGGGCGCTGCCCTTTCCCGGATCCGCCTAGCGATACGCCTTGGTGAACGCGGCGCTGTCGTTGAGCTCGCGCCAGGCGGCGAGCTTTCCGCCCTTGAAGGTGAAGATGTGCGCGAAGTCGCTGTCGACCGGCTTGCCGGTCTTTTTCTGCGTCATGGTGTAGTGGCCGATGACGACGACCTTGTCGCCGCTGGCGAAGAAATCGCGCGGCTCGAACAGCGAGAACTGGTTGTTCTCGGCAACGTCCTTGAAGAAGCTCTTCACGCCGTCGAGCCCGCTGCGCGCCCCGAAGACCGGAAAATCCTCACGTGTGCCGCCCGAATGCCAGACGATGTTCGGCGCGCAGCCGTCGAGAATGGTCTGCACATCGCCCTTGCCGAACGCGTCGTAGACGGCGCGCGCCGCGGCGAGGTTTGTGGTCTGCATGTCCTGGATATTCATTGTGCTTCTCCCGTGTTGGGTTGCTGACTGGGAGAGGCTAGCCGGCGGCGAAAAAGGTCTCCTGAGGAGGATTCCCTAATTATGACTCCGAATTATCGCCGGGCCTGAGGAGCCCATGCTCCATGGCGAAGAGCGTCGCCCCGCCGCGGGTCTTCACGCCGAGTTTGCCGTAGATCGACTGAATGTGGTTGTCGACGGTCTTGGGCGAGAGTCCGAGGGCAGCGCCGATGTCTTTGGTCGTCGTGCCGCGCGCGACGTGCTGCAGCACCTCGACCTCGCGCCCGGTCAGACCGGCGACGAACGGCACTTTCTTGCCGCGCTTTCCCTGTCCCGCCGCCTCGAGCACGGCAACGACCGCCTCGCCGTCGAGCGTGCCGCGCTTGACCTCCTCGCGCAGCCTCTCGGCCGCTTGCGCCGGCGTCAGCGTCACGCGGAACGGACGATCCTCGACGAGGTTCTGGTACGCCTCGGCGACCGCGAGCAGCCGGCCCGGCAAGGACAGATCGCCCGCCCGCACCCCGCGATGAAAGCCGCTGCCGTCGAGCCGCTCGTGATGTTCCGCAATCATCGCGCCGATGGCGGCGAGGCCCGGCGCCCGCGGTACCATGCGCCCGGCGAAATACGGATGCAGGCGGCTGCGTTCGGACCCTTCTGCCGTATCGAACCGTGCCGCGCCGCCGATGGCGATGTAGCCGATGTCGTGCCACAGGGCGGCACGGCGTATCTCCGCCCGCCGCGCCTCGGGCATTCTGGCGACCCGCGCCGCCTCATCAGCCAAAGCGGCGACCGCTCGCGAATGCCCGGCGATGAGCGGTGACTTCAGGTCGATGAAGTCGGCGATGACCTCGCTGGCCGCATCGATCTCGCCTTCCGACAGGATCGCGTCTTCCGTATCCGTGACGTCCATCGCCGCCGCCCACGCCGCCTCGTCCGAAACCGGTGCGAGAAGATCGGGAATGAGCGGCACGAAAGCGGCCACCACCGCCGGGTCATAAGGTCCGCCGCTTCGGCCGGCGATGACCGGACCGACCCGCTCCAACGGCATGATGTCGAGCAGCGCCAGGGCATCCTGCACCACCAGCACGATGCGAACCGCCGGCGCGATCGCCTCTCCGGAAATGTGGTTGGGAAAACCGTGCCCGTCCCAACGCTCGTAGAGCTGCCCAAGATTGCGCCGGACATTCTCTGGCAAACCGAGCCGCTCGCCGATGCGCATCGCGACTTCACAGTGCGCGCTGAACACGGCCACTGTCTGACCGACAACGTTCATGAAATTCTCGTCGCCGTGCGTCAGAGGCGGGTGCGCCGTCCGCTCCGGTCCGACATGCGCCATCAGCACGCGCACGAACTCCGGGCCGTCGGCCGGATCGATGGTGGAGAAATTCTTGCGGATGGCGATCTCGTCGCCGAAGAGCGCGTTGAGCTTGTCGGTCTCGGCCGTGCAGCCACAGTAACGCAGCAGCCCATGATAGTAGGCCTCGGTCGCCACCTGGTCGCCAAGGCCCATGGCGCGCGCCAGCGCCACGCTGGCAACGGCCGAACGCAGGCCGTAACCCAGCGGCTGGCCGATGGCGAAATCGGTCGCCAGCGACAGAACGCCGATCACCTCGTTCCGACGAACCGGCAGTATCGCAGCAGCCATGATCGCCCCCGGGGGATTTGCCAGCGGCTGGTGTGGCACGAGGCGGTGCACGGCTGCAACTGCGGCTGGTGCCGTTCCCTTCAGACGGAGAGCCTAATAGGAAAGGCCCGGCGCAACGGCCGGGCCTGCTGATGTTAAACGGGGACCCGATCAGGCCAGCTGAGGCCCGGCGTGTCCGCCTACTTCAGGTGATAGGTGAGGCCGACGCTGGCTTCCAAGGTGCGCGGCGAGACGTTCCAGTATGGGTCGCCCTCATAAAGGATGTCGTGGGCACTGTACTGCGTATAGATGGTTTCGAAGCGCATGCTGATCTGCGAGTTCAAGAACGCCTCGGCGCCGAGGCCGACCTGCAGACCGCTGCCGGTGAATATAGCGTCCGAATATGAGCCTGCGCTGGTGAAGTCCCCCGAATAGTCGAAATGCCCGACGGTCCAGCCCAGGCTGGCATAAAGCAGCGTATTGCCGGCGGTAACGATGCCCAGGCGCCCGCGCACGCCCGCCGACCAGTCATGCTTGATATAGTCGTAGGTGCTGTACGGCGACACCACGTTCGGAAGATCCGCGCCAGCCTCGATGCCGGCCACGATGTTTCCCATCTGCCAGTTGTAGCCGGCATAGGTGCCGACAGAAGCAGATACCTTCGAGGCGTAAGAGAAGGCTGGATCGTAAGGGGTCTCGTAATCAGGATTGTTGTCCTCCGGATCATTCAGCATCGTCGCGCCGACCTTGCCGCCGACGTACATGCCGGCCCATGATGGCCCGACAGGTACGTTCGCTGCGGCCGTTGTCGGTCCGCCAAGCCAGCCCGGGTGGTAGGTGATCCCAACGCGCGCGGCGAACGTATCGAGCTGCTCCGAGTCGTAGGGACTGCCGTCGCTGTAAGAATATGCTTTGCCGTACTGGGTATAGGTCCCTTCCAGCCGCAAGCTGAGATTCGGCGTAACGAAAGACTCGACGCCCGCGCCAAACTGAACTCCGCTGACCGTCTGGTTGGGCGCACCGTAATTGTAGTAGGCCCAATAGCCGTCACTGAGATCCATGTTGCCCTGCGCAAGGCCGATGCTGCCGTAGAACAGTGTGCTGGGGTTGGCGAGATATCCCAAGCGGAGCCGTTCGGCCGTCGACCAGTCCTGCGTGTAGAGCGGACCGCCGTAGGAGGTGTCGTAGTAGTGCCCGGGCAGGTTGCCCCAGTTCGCCTCAACCTCGGCGCCGCCGACCCAGTTGCCGAAGACCTGATTATAGCCGGCAAACAATCCTGCGGACCCACCTTCCGACCCGTACCGCCATGGATTCGAGATCGGACTGGAAACGGAATTCTCTGCTGACGCACCCAAGCCGTAGCCCGCCTGCGCACCGCCATAGAGGCCACTCCACTGATACGCGGGAGCCGGGCCTGCCGAGGCTATCGCCGGAATGAGAAACCCAACCGCGGCCAGCACCACGCCATGCATCACGAATCGCATCTGCCACGTCCCCAAAATCAGGTCAGCAAATCATATTGCAGGACGCGCATTCGCGTCTGTTACCGCGGTGCAACAGCGACTGCGTTTCGTTGCCGCACCCTCGGTTGCGCCATGCGGGCCCGAGCGGTCGCGGCCGGCGAACCGCGCTGACGGAGTGGCTCATGCGGCGATGACCAGCAGGGCGAGCCGCGCCGCCCAGGGACCGGATGCTTCGGCGCGCGTCGGAACGCGCGCCTACAGCGCCTTCACGATCCCCTCGGTGACCTTCTTGGCATCGCCGAGAAGCATCATCGTGTTGTCGCGGTAGAACAGCGGGTTGTCGATGCCGGCGTAGCCTGAGGCGAGCGACCGCTTCACGAACATCACCGTGCCCGCCTTCCAGACCTGCAGCACCGGCATGCCGTAGATCGGCGAGGTCTTGTCGTCCTCCGCCGCCGGGTTGGTGACGTCGTTGGCGCCGATGACAAAGGCGACGTCGGCCTGCGCGAACTCGCTGTTGATGTCGTCGAGCTCGAACACCTCGTCGTAAGGCACGTTCGCCTCGGCCAGCAGCACGTTCATGTGGCCGGGCATCCGGCCCGCCACCGGATGGATGGCGTACTTCACCTCGACGCCGTTGGCTTTCAGCTTGTCGGCCATTTCGCGCAGCGCATGCTGCGCCTGCGCCACCGCCATGCCGTAGCCCGGCACGATGATGACCTTGGAGGCGTTCTTCATGATGAAGGCCGCATCGTCGGCCGAGCCGAGCTTCACCGGTTTCTGCTCGGTATCGCCGCCGCCAGCCGCCGCCTCGCCGCCGAAACCGCCGAGGATTACCGAGATGAACGAGCGGTTCATCCCCTTGCACATGATGTACGAAAGGATCGCGCCCGACGAGCCGACCAGCGCGCCGGTGATGATCAGCGCCGTGTTGCCGAGCGTGAAGCCGATGCCGGCCGCCGCCCACCCCGAGTAGGAGTTGAGCATCGAGATCACCACCGGCATGTCGGCGCCGCCGATCGGAATGATCATCAGCACGCCGAGCGCCAGCGCGATGATGGTGATCAGCCAGAACATCACGATGCTTTGCGTCAGGAAGAACACGATGATGAAGACGACCAGCAGCGCGGCCAGCGCGATGTTGATGAGGTGTCGGTTGGGGAGCGTGATCGGCTTGCCCGACATGCGCCCGTCAAGCTTGAGAAACGCGATGATCGAGCCGGTAAAGGTCAGCGCGCCGATGGCGACGCCGATCGACATCTCGATCAGGCTCTGCCCGTGGATGCCACCGTCCGCGTTGGCAATGCCGAACGCGGTTGGCGCGTAGAGCGAGGCGGCCGCGACCATCACGGCGGCGAGGCCGACCAGGGAGTGGAAGGCGGCGACCAGTTGCGGCATCGCCGTCATGGCGATTGAGCGCGCGATGAAGGCGCCGATGCCGCCGCCGATGGCGATGGCCAGAATGATCAGGCCGAAGCTCGACCAGTTGGCGCCGGCAACCGCCAGCGTGGTCAGCACGGCAATCGCCATGCCGGCCATGCCGAGATAGTTGCCCTGGCGCGAGGTCTCCGGATTGGACAGGCCGCGCAGCGCCTGGATGAAGAGGACGCCGGCGACGAGGTAGAAGAGGGCTGCGATGTTGGCGTTGATCATCTGGGTCAGCCCGCCTTCTTGGGAGCAGCGGGCGTTTTCTTCTTGTACATGGCCAGCATGCGCTGGCTGACCAGGAAGCCCCCGAAGATATTGACCGACGCCAGCACCAGCGCGACGAAGCCGAAGCCGCGCGCCCACCAGTGACCCGACCCGCCACCGGCCTCGACCAGCGGCACCGAGACGGCGAGCAGCGCGCCGACCACGATCACCGACGAAATGGCGTTGGTGACCGACATCAGCGGCGTGTGCAGCGCCGGCGTCACCGACCACACCACGTAGTAGCCAACGAAGATGGCGAGCACGAAGATCGAGAGACGGAAGATGAAGGGATCGATCGCGCCACCGGACGCGGCATGCACTGCCGCGCCTGCCGCGTCGGCAAGCTGCTCGGCATAGGTCTGCGCCTGCGCGGCGGAAGCCGAGGCGGCGTTGGCCGCATCGTGCGCCACCTGCGCGGCCTGCCGCGCGCTCTCGGCGGCTGCCGCGGCCTGATCGGGCGTGAGGGTTGCCATGGCTTACTTCCCTTCACCGGAAAATGCTGGGTGGACGACCTTGCCGTCGCGGGTCAGCACCGTCGCCTTGACCAGCTCGTCGTCCCAGTTCACGGCGACCTTCTTGTTCGCCTTGTCGATCAGCGTCTCGACGAAGGTGTAGAGGTTGCGCGCATAGAGCGCCGAGGCGCTTGCCGCAATGCGGCCGGGAACGTTGAGATAGCCGATGATCTTCACCCCGCCGACGGTGGCGATTTCGCCGACCTTGGCGCCCTCGACGTTGCCGCCGCGCTCGACCGCAAGATCGACCAGCACCGAGCCCGGCTTCATTGACGCCACCATCGCCGCGCTGACCAGCTTCGGCGCCGGACGTCCCGGAATGAGCGCCGTGGTGATGACGATATCCTGCTTCTTGATGTGCTCGGCGGTGAGCGCCGCCTGCTTGGCCTGGTACTCCGCCGACATCGGCTTGGCGTAGCCGGCGGCGGTCTGCGCGTTCTTGAATTCTTCGTCCTCCACCGCCAGGAACTTGGCGCCGAGGCTTTCGACCTGTTCCTTGGTCGCCGGGCGAACGTCGGTCGCGGTCACGACCGCTCCGAGCCGCCGCGCCGTGGCGATCGCCTGCAGGCCGGCAACGCCGACGCCCATGACGAACACGCGGGCCGCCGGCACCGTGCCGGCCGCGGTCATCATCATCGGTATGGCGCGGCCGTAGTTCGCCGCCGCGTCGATCACCGCCTCATAGCCGGCGAGGTTCGCCTGGCTGGAAAGCACGTCCATGGACTGGGCGCGGCTGATGCGCGGCATGAATTCCATCGCGAAGGCAGCGACGCCGGCCGCCGCCATCGCCTTCACCGCATCCTCGTGTCCGTAAGGATCCATCGAGGCGACCACCAGCGCGCCCGGCTTGTAGGCCTTGAGTTCGGCTTCGGTCGGCCGCCGCACCTTGAGGACGATGTCGGCATCGAGCACGGTCGTGGCCGCGTCGGGCGCCAGCGTTGCGCCGGCGGCCTGAAAATCCGCATCCGGGATCAGGGAAGCCGCTCCCGCTCCCGCCTGGACGGCAAAGGTCGCCCCGAGGCCGATGAATTTCTTCACCGTCTCCGGCGTGGCCGCAACACGTGGCTCGCCCGTCTCCGCCGGGACAGCGATCTTCATGGGCGCGTCCTCGTCAGACGTTGGAGGGGGGCTAGAAAACGAACTTGAAGAGGAAGATCAGCAGGATGACCAGAAAAATGACCATCCACTTGGTCACCCGCAGGAACGATTCATACGTCTGGTGGTGATCCTCGTACTCGACAACACCGCCCATCTCGACTGTGCCTTCAGCGGCATGATCGGCCATCGGCTCTTCCTTCTCGATCGGGGAATCTCTTGAAGTGTCGGCGCTTTATAGCAAACCGCGCGCACTCGGCAACGACGGCACACCGTCGCGGTTGCATCTTTCTTCAAACCGCGAAAAATCAAGCCGGCGGCAGGTTGTCCCTGATCCAGCGGGCGAGCCCCTCCTCCGCCACCAGACCGGCGGCGAGGTCGCGAATGATGGTCGCGGCCTCGGCTTCATCCACGACGAAGTCGATGCCGTTCAATCCGAGGAAAGTCACGAACGCAAGGAGAGCAGCCCGCTTGTTGCCATCGACAAAGGGATGGTTGCGGGCGATGCCGAAGGCATAGGCCGCAGCGAGCGCCGAAAGATCGGCGCTCTCGTATGCCCACTTGTTCTGTGGCCGCCCGAGTGCCGACTCAAGCGCGCCCAGGTCTCGAATGCCGGGCGGGCCGCCGAACCGGCGGAGTTGCGTCTCATGGATGGCAAGAACGAGGTCGACCGGAAGCCAGGTCGGCTCGGTCATTTGGCCAGTTCTTCAAGGGTGTGGCGGTAGGTCTCCATCGCCTTGCGGGCGATCTCCATGCCCCGGTCAAACACGGGGTTGGACCGCCGCAGGGTGATGCTGCCATCGGCGTTGGTGGTGACCGTGAAAAGGTCGCCCTGCGCGAAATGCAGCTCGCTCATCAACTCCTTCGGCACGATGAAGCCGCTGGAATTCCCGATCTTCTTAAGTTCGACCTGCATTTTCATCACTCCGTTGTACATTCCGTATAACATACGTTGTACGCAATGTGCAACGCCGTTCTATCGCATCCCCGCGATCATCAGCACACCGCCGACGACCACTACTGCGATGATGAGCGGAATGAGGATGACAAACATGACCGCCGCGCCCAGCACCGCCGCCAGCGTGTGCCAGAAGCCGATGTGCGCAATGAGCAGGATCAGCAGGATGAAGAAAAGAAACTGCATGGCGCCTCCATGAATTCCCGCAGCTCGATGTGGGAACGCTCCCGCCGCTTCGCTAACCCCGGCTTTGGCCGCTCGCGCCTTCAGCCTTCCGCTGCATCCAGAACCGCCAGCGCGGCCAGATCGTCGTACGTATAGATCAGGTGCGGCAGGTCCGCCCCACCCCACGCATAGGTCGTGGTCATCACGCTCCGGCCGCCCATCCGCTCGTAGAAGGCAACCGCGCGCGAATTCTCGGTGAGCACCCCAAGCCGCAGCGACCGGCCGCCACGCGCCAGCCACCATCGCGCCGCCGCTCTCATCAGCCGGGAGCCGAGCTTCTGCCGGTAGTGGCTTGCCCGCACGTAGAGCGCACCGATCTCGCCCTCGCCGTCGCGCGCGTCCGCATCGCCGCGCGCCCGCGCCAGCACGAGCGCCACCGGCTCCCTGTCTTCGAATGCCGCCAGCACAAAGCTGTCCGCGTCGCCGATGCTCTGCTGCCACTTCGCCGTTCGCTCGGAGAGATCGGCGCTGGCCAGCGCCTCGGCCGGAACGATGCCGGCATACGCCTCGCGCCAGCAGGCGATGTGGAGGCGGGCAATCGCCTCCGCCTCGTCGATCGACGGCGCGCGGAGGGCGACGCTCACATCGCTTCCAGTTGGTCGATGAGACGCGAGATCACGGACAGCCCCTTCTCCCAGAACGTCGGGTCGCTCGCATCCAGACCGAAGGGCGCCAGCAGCTCCTTGTGCCGCTTCGAGCCGCCGGCCTTCAGCATCGCGAAGTACTTCTGCTGGAAGCCGTCAGCGGCCTCCTCGTAGACCGCGTAGAGCGAGTTCACCAGGCAATCGCCGAACGCATACGCATAGACGTAGAACGGCGAGTGAATGAAGTGCGGGATGTACGACCAGTACGTCTCGTAGCCGGGATGGAAGACGATCGCGGGGCCGAGGCTCTCGCCCTGCACGCTCATCCAGATTTCGCCGATGCGCTCCGCCGTGAGTTCGCCCTGCCGGCGCTCGGTGTGAACCTTGCGCTCGAAGCTGTAGAACGCGATCTGGCGCACGACCGTGTTGATCATGTCCTCGACCTTGCTGGCGAGCATCGCCTTCTTCTGCTTCGGGTCGTCGGTCTTGGCCAGCAGCGCGCGGAACGTCAGCATCTCGCCGAAGACGCTCGCCGTCTCGGCCAGCGTCAGCGGCGTCGACGCCATCAGCGCCCCCTGCGGCGCCGCCAGCACCTGGTGCACACCGTGCCCGAGCTCATGCGCGAGCGTCATCACGTCCCGCGCCTTGCCCTGGTAGTTCAGGAGCACATAGGGATGCGCCGAAGGCACAGTCGGGTGCGCGAACGCGCCCGGCGCCTTGCCCGGCCGCACCGGCGCATCGATCCACCGCCCGTCGAAGAAGCGCCGCGCGATGTCGGCCATCTCGGGCGCGAAGGCGCCATAGGCCGACAGCACCGTATCCTTCGCTTCCCCGAAGGGAATCGTTTCGGCCGGCAGGTCGGGAAGCGCCGGCGCGTTGCGGTCCCAGTAGTCGAGCGCATCGCGGCCGAGCCAGCGCGCTTTCAGCTTGTAGTAGCGGTGGGAAAGCCGCGGATAGGCCCCCTGCACTGCAGCGACCAGGGCATCGACCACTTCGGGCTCGATGCGGTTGGCGAGATGGCGCGCCGCCGCCACATCCTTGAACCCGCGCCAGCGGTCGGAGATCTCCTTGTCCTTGGCGAGCGTATTGGTGATGTGCGCGAACAGGCGCAGGTTCGCCTTGAACGTTGTCGCCAGCGCCGCAGCCGCCGCCTTGCGCTTGGTGCCGTCGCGGTCCTGCATGAGGTTGAGCGTCGGCTCGATCGCCAGTTCGCTGCCGCCGACGGCGAAGCGCAGGCTCGCCATCGTCTCGTCGAACAGCCGGTTCCACGCGCCGTAGCCGGTGACCGACTTCTCGTGGAAGAGCAGCTCGATCCGGTCCTCGAGCTGATAGGGCTTCTCCGCACGCACCTCCTCGATCCATGGCCGGTAGCGCCCAAGCGCGGGATCGGCGAGTGCCGCTTCCAGCGCGTCATCGGGAATGCGGTTGAGCTCGAGCGCGAAGAACAAGAGATGGGCGCTCGCCGCAGTGATCTTTTCCTGCACGTCGCCGTAGAACTTGGAGCGCACGGGGTCGGTCGTGTCGCCCGCGTGGACGAGACCTGCGAACGAGACGATGCGTCCCATCAACTCCTCGATGCCCTCGAACGCGATGACGGCTTCGGAGAGGCGTTTGCCCGCATCGGCTTCCCCGGCAAGGGCGACAAGCCTGCCCTTGAAGGCGTCCTCGAACGCGACCGCGTGCGCCTCCGCAGCCGCGAGGTCGCGGGCAAGCGCCGGATCTCCCAGCCCCCGATAGAGATCGTCGAGGTTCCATTCCGGCATCACGCCAAGCGCCTCGGAGGACTGTTCGGCGGCGCCGGAAGGCGAACGGAGAAACTGATGCCAGAGCATGGGAAAACGAATCTTTCGCGGGAATGTGTGGGAACGAAGCGCTGACATAGTGCGCCGGCCCGCGCCGCCGCAAGCGCGGGGTCTCCACAGCCGCGGCTTTTCGGCAACACCTCGGGCGATTTCGCCGGCCCGGCCCGGAGACGGCTCGGCTGGGCTTCGCGGTTAAGTACCGCTTAACTCGCGACCCCGAAGATCGCCCCGCTTGTACCGCAACGGGACGACGTAATGGCGACTTCCATCCTGATTGTTGACGACGATCCCGTACAGCGTCGCCTCCTCTCTGCAACCATAGAGCGTCTCGGTCATCACGCGGTTGTCGTCGACAGCGGCCAGGCCGCGCTCGATCTGCTTGGCGGTTCCGACGGCGACGGCATCGCGCTGATGATCCTCGATCTGGTGATGCCCGGCCTCGACGGCATGGGGCTGCTCGCCAAACTGCGCGAGCGCGAACGCACGCTGCCCGTCATCGTCGAGACGGCCCACGGCGGCATTGAGACGGTGGTGGGCGCCATGCGCGCCGGCGCCATCGACTTCGTCGTCAAGCCGGTTTCGGCCGAGCGGTTGCAGGTCTCCATCGAGAACGCGCTGAAGCTGGGTGCGCTCGAAGGCGAACTGCAGCGCATGAAGCGCGTCAACACCGGCACCCTCACCTTCCGCGACATCCTGACGGCAAGTCCGGCGATGGAGCGCGTCATTCGGCTGGGCCAGCG
>Ga0265340_10001103_pt1 | contig 15407 bp, 16 predicted proteins | sample 4CB225metaG_FD_202082 | JGI IMG/M metagenome (GOLD analysis project Ga0265340, IMG submission 202082) | Rhizosphere microbial communities from Carex aquatilis grown in University of Washington, Seatle, WA, United States - 4-CB2-25 metaG | ecosystem: Host-associated > Plants > Roots >...
TGTGAAGTTGAGGCCCAGTCGATCGGGTACGGTCCCAGGATCTGTGGCCCGGCTGGTCATTTCCATGATCGTGTTAACCCCGCGGCCTCGGATCTGCGCCCCGTCTGGCGGCTTCGGCTTGTGCCCGCGTGGCGGCTTCGGCCGGCGCTGATCTCCCGTTCTGGTATGGCCGTGTGACTGGGCTGTTACTGGATGTCGTTGCTCCCGTCGTACGCCCGTTGGCCACCGTTTTTGGGGTGATCGGAGCCTTCGGAGGTGGCTACTGGGCGTACGACGGGAGCAACGTCATGATCACCGGCCTCCCTCCGGCGACGGTCCCGGCCTCCCTCCGGCCGTGATCATCGGTTGGCCCGCAAAAGCATTGTGGCCGGGCCCGGATCGTGGGCCCTGTCGGTGATCATGCGCGGGTGCTGGCGGGCCTGGTGGTCGGTTTGCGGTCGGGTCCCGCAGCCGGTTCTGCGGTCGGGTCCCCGCTGACACCGGGCGAATCTGCAAGGGGAACCTCCTGGCCGAACGGGGAAGCACGACGAGATTGAGGGCGGCCGGGAATAGATCATCAGGGTCTGATCACCAGGGGATCTGGGTGCTCTGAGAATTGGTCGGCAGAGTCTCCGGGGGCGGTGGTCGGGGCCGGCCGGGCCGGATTCAGATACAACGCACGGGCAGCGATCCGAGATGGGTGAAATGCGCGCTGACGGATGGTGCGGTTGCCGGTACCGGCCGGGTCAGCGGGCCGGTGAGCAGCACCCAGCCCGGCTCGAGCCGGCGTCCCTCGACGGCCAGCCGCTCGGCCAGTGCGGCCAGCACCCGGGCCGGGTCGCCGAGCAACTCCGCCCCCGCCCCCGAGTCCACGACCTGCCCGCCGACCTCGACCAGGACGGCCTCCAGGGCCAGATCGAGGCCGGCGGGGGAGATCGCGACCGGTCCGGTGACGAAGCCGGTGACGCCGTCGCCGTCGCCGAAGGCCAGGGCCGCGTGCACCGCGGCAACCGACTGCCGGGCCGCGGCGGCGGTGACTCCCGGGCCCTCCAGGGGCTGGGCCAGGACGAACCCCAGGTGCGGGGTGATCGTCGTGCCCGGTGCGCAGGCCAGCGGTTCGGCCAGCGAGCGCTCCGACCCCGTCGGCAGGGTGCCGACGACGAGGTCGCCGCCGCGCGGATCGGGACCGAGTCGCTCGACCACCAGGCCGGCGATCGCCTGGGGCATCAGCGCACGCCGCCGGCGGACAGATCGCCCAGTTGCTGCTCCTGGGCCAGTTGCAGGGCGATGTCGATGATCATGTCTTCCTGGCCGCCGACGTACCCGGCCTCGCCCACCCGCTGCAGGATCTCGTGCGCCGGCACGCCGTAGCGCTGTGCCGCCTGCTCGGCGTGCAGCAGGAAGCTGGAGTAGACCCCGGCGTAGCCCTGGATGATCGAGGCCCGGTCCATGAACGGCAGCCGCGGGATCACCGGCCGGACGACGTCGTCGGCCGCTGCCAGCACCTCGTGCACGTCGACGCCGGTCGGCACGCCGAGCCGCTCGAAGGTCGCGGCCAGCACCTCGGTCGGGGAGTTGCCCGCGCCGGCGCCCAGGGCGCAGAGCGCGCCGTCCACCTGGCGGGCGCCGCTCTGGTAGGCCAGCACGGAGTTGGCCACGCCCAGGGACAGGTTCTGGTGGCCGTGGAAACCGACCTGGGCCTGGTCGCCGATCTCGGCCAGCAGAGCCTGGACCCGGGCCTGGGCGTCACCGAGCATCAGTGCGCCGGCCGAGTCGACGACGTACACGCACTGCGCGCCGGCGTCCACCATGATCCGGGCCTGGCCGGCCAGGTATTCCGGGGTGGTCCGGTGCGAGAGCATCAGGAAGCCCACGGTCTCGAAACCCAGCTCGCGGGCGGCGCCGAAATGCTGGATCGCGGTGTCGGCCTCGGTGCAGTGGGTGGCGATCCGGGCCACCTGGGCGCCGGCGTCCCAGGCCCGGTGCAGGTGCTCGACCGTGCCCACACCCGGCAGCATCAGGACGGCGATCCGGGCCCGCCGCGCCTCCTGCACGGCCGCCGCGATCAGTTCGAACTCGTCGACCTTCGAGAAGCCGTAGTTGAAGCTGGAGCCGCCCAGGCCGTCGCCGTGGGCGACCTCGATCACCTGCACGCCCGAGCGGTCCAGCGCGTGCACGATGGCCCGGACCTGTCCCTGCGTGAACTGGTGGCGCATGGCGTGTGAGCCGTCCCGCAGGGTGGAGTCGGTGATCCGCAGGCCCGGGTCGCCAGCCGGGTCGTTCGCGGGGTTGGTGGCCGGGGAGGTGCCGCGGTCGGTGGCCGGGATGGCGTCGGTCATCGCGGGGCTCCTGAGGTCGTGGTCTCGGCCGGCCGGCCGGCCCGGTGGGCGCAGAGCAGCTCGCCCACCCGGGCCGCGGCGGCGGTGATGATGTCGAGGTTGCCGGCATAGTCGGGCAGGTAGTCGCCACGCCCGCGGACCTCCAGGAACACCGCCACCCGGGCCATGCCCCGCCACAGCTCGCGGGCCGCGTCGTACTGGGGCGCCGCCCGCAGCGTGTACCCCGGCGCGTACTCCCGTACCCGCTCGACCATGCCCTCGATCGAGGCGGTGACGGCGCCCTGCAGCGGTCCGGGTTCGGCCGCCTCGGCGGGGATCGAGCAGAACACCGTGTTCCGCATGATCATCGGCGGTTCGACCGGGTTCAGGATGATGATCGCCTTGCCCCGCTCGGCCCCGCCGACGACCTCGAGGGCCTTGGCGGTCGTCGCGGTGAACTCGTCGATGTTGGCCCGGGTACCCGGGCCGGCCGACCGGGAGGCGATCGAGGCCACGATCTCGGCGTACCGCACCGGGACGACACTGCTGACCGCCTTCACCATTGGCGCGGTCGCCTGGCCGCCACAGGTGATCAGGTTGAGGTTCGGCGCGTCGAAGTTGAGGTCCAGGTTCACCGGCGGGCAGACGTACGGGCCGACCGCGGCCGGGGTCAGGTCGACGGCGACGATGCCGGCCTCGGCGTAGCGCGGCGCGTTGGCCTGGTGCGCGCTCGCGGTGGTGGCCTCGAACACCAGGTCCGGTCGCGGCTCCTGGCGCAGCAGCCAGTCCACGCCCTCCGGGCTGGCTTCCAGCCCCAGGCTGCGGGCCCGGCGCAGGCCGTCGGAGGCCGGGTCGACCCCGACCATGTACTTCGGGGTCAGCCGTTCGCTGCGGCGCAGCTTGAACATCAGGTCGGTGCCGATGTTGCCCGAGCCGACGATCGCGGCGATCGCGGTCATGGATCCTCCTCGGTGGCGAAACAGGCGGTGACGGTGCCGACCCCGGCGAAGGTCGCGGTGACGGTGTCGCCCGGGTGGACCGGCACCGAGGCGGTGATCGAGCCGGGCAGCACGACCTGGCCGGCCTCCAGCGCGACGCCCTGGCCGCCGAGGATGTTGGCCAGCCAGACCAGCGAGGTCACCGGGGAGCCGAGGACGGCGCCGCCCGCGCCGGTGCCGGCCACTGCGCCGTTGACGTGCAGCACGCAGCCGGACAGCCGCAGGTCGACCGCGCCCACCGCGGTCGGCCGGCTACCCAGCACCACCCCGCCGGACGAGGCGTTGTCGGCGATCGTGTCGGCCAGGGTGATCTGCCAGTCCCGGATCCGGGAGTCGATCAGCTCCAGGGCCGGCAGCACGTAGTCGATCGCCGAAACCGCCTGGGCCGCGGTCACTCCCGGACCGGTCAGCCGGTGCCCCAGCACGAAGGCGACCTCGGGTTCCACCCGGGGCTGCAGGAACGCGCCGGTCGGGATCGGCTGGTGCTCGGCGAAGAACATGCCCTCCAGCAGCGTGCCGTAGTCCGGCGAGTCCACGTGCATCTGACGCTGCATCGCGGCCGAGGTCAGCCCGACCTTGTGGCCGCGGACCCGGGCCCCGGCGGCCCGGCGGTGCTCGACCTGCAGCACCTGGATCGGGTAACTGTCCTCCAGGGTGAGGCCGGGCCAGGTCTGCGTCAGCGGGTCGATGGGCTTACGGCTGCGGTAGGCGGCCAGCAGCGCCTGCGCCACCTCGAGCCGGGTCGCGGCGTCCAGGCTCATCGGCGCTCAGCGGCTCTTGCGCGGGTCGCCGGGCACCGGGCCGGCCAGGGCGTGGGTGGCGGTGGCCCCGCCGTCGACGGCGAACTCCGCCCCGGTGCAGTAGGAGCTCTCGTCGCTGGCCAGGAAGAGCACGACATTGGCGACGTCGTCGGGTTGTCCCACCCGGCCGAGCGCGACCCGGTCACCGGCCGGGGTGACGTCGATCTGCGCCCCGCCCAGCGCCGTCGAGATCATCGCGGTGTCGATCATGCCCGGGTGGACCGAGTTGACCCGGATCCCCGACCGGCCCAGTTCCATCGCCGCCGCCTTGGTCATCCCGCGGATGGCGAACTTCGTTCCGGCGTAGGCGGTCAGCGTGGCCATCCCGCCCAGGCCCTCCACCGAGGAGATGTTGACGATCGATCCGCCGCCGCGCCGGCGCATCAGCGGCACACAGGTGCGCATGCCGAGGAAGGTGCCGAGCTGGTTGATCCGCACCACCCGCTCGAAGTCGGCCAGTGAGGTGTCTTCCAGGGTCCCGAAAAACAGGATGCCCGCGTTGTTCACGAGCACGTCCAGGCCGCCGAAGCGCTGCTCCAGCCCGGCGGCGGCCTCGGCCCAGGCGCTCTCGTCGCTCACGTCCAGGAGCTGGAACCAGGCGGCCTCGCCCAGTTCGGCCGCCAGTTGCTTGCCGTCGTCGGCCCGGATGTCGGCGATCACCACCTGGGCTCCCTCGGCCACGAACCGGCGGGCCGCCGCGGCTCCCTGCCCGCGGGCGGCTCCGGTGATCAGGGCTACTTTCCCGGCCAGCCGTTCCATCGCAACCTTTCCCGGCCATCGGAGGCAAACCGCAACTAAATAGAACTTGTTTCAGAATATCGTGTGGACGGCGATCCGGTAACCCCGGGCTCAGTCGTAGCTGACCCGGACCACGGCCGTGCGGGCCTGCGCCTGGCAGGCCAGGATGTAGCCCTCGGCCAGGTCCTGCTCGGTCAGGGTCTCGTTCGCCTTCAGCGACACCTCGCCGTCCAGCAGTTCGCAGGCGCAGGCCCCGCAGTGGCCCTCCCGGCAGGAGAACGGCGCGTCGAGGCCGGCCTCTTCCAGGACTTCCAGCAGCAGCTTGCCGTCCGGCCAGGGCAGCCGGTGGTGCTCGCCGTAGAGGTCGACCTCCAGCACGGTGTCGCCGGCCGGGGGTGGGTCGGTTGCCGGGGTCGGCGGGTCGGCGGCCGGCTCGCTCACCGCGGCTCCGTGGGCAGTTCACCGGACCGGACCGCGGCGCCGACGGCGCCGGCCAGCACCGGGCAGTGCTCGCCCGGCCGGCCGATCGCGTCCCGGGCCAGGTGGGCGCAGGTCGGCGACCGGGTCCACTGGGTGCTGGTCTGGCCGGCGTGCATCTTGCGGACCAGCACGCTCAGCCCGCAGCCCGGGCAGGTCAGCTCGTGGAAGCCGGCCGACAACTGCTCGTCCCGGTCGGTCCACGAGGGCCGACCGGGCTCGACCGAGCCCGGGCTGATCACCGGCCTGCGCATCTTTCTCCCGTTCCCGTTGCTACCCGGCCCGGCCGGCCCGGCGGCGCAGCAGCAGGGCCGCGCCGGCGAACAGCAGCAGGGCCAGCACCCCGAGCACGATCGAGGCCCGCCCGCGCACCCAGGGCAGAACCACCGTGGCCTCGCGGACCTGATGAATCCGGTGGGCCGGCAGGGACGGGCTCTCCAGCAGGCCCGTGAACGCGGTGACCGGCCGGTTGTTGAAGACGTAGCGCTGGCTGAGCTGCTCCTCCACGTCGAGGGTGGCGCCGGTGTTCGGCTCGACAAAATAGGTCCGGCGGTCGGCGTACTGGCCGATCGCGTTCACCGACGGCGTCTTCAGCCCGAACAGCAGGCCCGGCAGAGCCCGGGTGCCGACCGGCAGCCAGCCGTTGGTGGCCGTGTACTTGTAGACCAGCATGCCGTTACGGCGGGTCGTGCCGGAGTAGACCGCCACCCGGGAGTGGTTCAGGTTCACGTCCCAGACCGTGTAGTTGTGCTTGCGGGAGTTGAACGGGAACGTGATCAGCCCGGTGTGGGTGATCGGCACCCCGGCCGGCTTGTCCAGTTCGGTGGCCAGGCTGTCGCCGCAGCAGTTGGAGGGCCGGGCCGTGCGCTTGTTCAGCGAGACGTCCTCGATCCGGGCCTGCAGCAGGTGGCCGGCGGCGACGATCCGGGTGCCGAGCTGCCAGAGCACGTTGCCCGATGTGGCGTGGTGGCTGCGGTCCTGGCCGATGTAGGTGTTGATGCTGACCGGGATGTGCGACGCCACCCGGGCCCCGGCGGGCACGCTCTGGTCCGGGATCAGCGCGGTGCCGTCGTTCGAGGTCTGGATCTGCATCACGTTCGGGTCGGCCGGCTGGAGCGCGAGTCGCGGGTAGACGAACAGCGGCAGCAGCAGGGCCAGGGCCAGGCAGAAGACACCGACGGCGACCATCTCGGTGGCGGCGAGGGGGACCCGCCGCCTTCGGCGCGCCGATTCGGGGTGGCTCGCCGGCGGCCCTTCCGCGCGCTGCACCGGATCGTCCGGCGCTTCCGCGCGCGGCACCGGACCATCCGGCTCCTCCGCGCGCGGCACCGGACCGCCCGGCTCTTCCGCGCGCGGCACCGGACCGCCCGGCCCGGTCGAGGGCGGGTCGGGTTCGTCCACCCTCGCGCGGGTGCGCTGTGGGGGGCGCGGTTTCGGGTCGAGCTCAACATGCGGTTCCGGGGTTGATGTCACGGTGGCGGCCCCATCCGATCGTCTTCGATCCGGCTGGTGTCGCGCCCGACCGGGTGCCGGGGCGAGCCTGTCCCGAGATTCTGTAACGAGAGTCTAAGTCTGGTCAAGGGCCAGCGAATTATCCCCTATGGTGGAGAAATTCGCATCGACGGGATAGATTGAGTTGGTGATCTGGCCGACATCGGGTGTCCGGTGCCGGCGTCCGGTGCCGGTGCGGTTCGGATGGGAGGCGTCATGGACGGGGTTCGCGAGCTGGATCGCTCCTTCCGGCCCACCCGGTTCGCGCGGGGCTGGCACTGCCTGGGCCTGGAGCGCGACTTCAGCGACGGAAAGCCGCACGCCGTCGAGGCGTTCGGCGGCAAGCTGGTGGTCTGGGCCGACCGCGAGGGCAAGCTCAACGTGCTCGACGGTTACTGCCGTCACATGGGCGGCGACCTGACCCAGGGGTCGGTCAAGGGCGACGAGATCGCCTGCCCGTTCCACGACTGGCGCTGGGGCGGCAACGGTCGGTGCCAGGCGATCCCCTACGCCCGGCGGGTGCCGCCCCGGGCCCGCACCCGCAGCTACCCGGCTCAGGTCCGCAACGGCCACCTGCTGGTCTGGCATGACGCCGAGGGGAGCGCGCCGCAGACCGATCAGTTGCCACCGGTTCTGGAGGGGATCGGCACTCCCGACTGGACCGACTGGACCTGGACCGCGCTCGAGGTGGCCAACTCGCACTGCCGGGAGGTCGTCGACAACGTGGTCGACATGGCCCATTTCTTCTACGTGCATTTCGCCTTCCCCACCACCTTCCGCAACGTGTTCGAGGGCCCGACGGCGTCGCAGTTCATGGAATCCACCGGCCGGCCCGACAAAGCCGGCGAGGGCTACGGCGACGAGAGCACGATCCTCAAGTCGGTGGCCACGTACTTCGGCCCGTCGTACATGGTCAACTGGCTCACCAGCGAGTACCGCGGGTTCAGCACCGACGTCATCCTGATCAACTGCCACGTGCCCACCTCGCACACCTCGTTCCGGCTGCAGTTCGGCCTGTCCGTGCGCAAGGCCGAGGGTGTGGACGCCCGCACCGCCGACTACATCGCCGGCCGGTTCGAGCAGATGTTCGCCGCGGGTTTCCTTCAGGACGTGCGGATCTGGCAGTCCAAGGCGCCGGTCGACAATCCGATGCTGTGCGAGCAGGACGGTCCGGTATACCAGTTGCGCCGGTGGTACGAGCAGTTCTACGTCGACCGGGCCGAGGTCCGGCCCGAGATGACCGACCGGTTCGAGTTCGAGGTCGACACCACCCGGGCCAACCAGAACTGGCACCGCGAGGTCGAGGCCAACCTGGCCTCCCTGTCCGGCCCCATCTCGCCGGCAACGTAGCCGCGAGCTGCTCACCCCGGGCCCCCGGTCAGGGTGAAGCTCGGCACGTCGTCGAGCGAGACCGTGGCCTCGTAGAGGCGCCGGTAGCCGGTCGCCGCGATCCGCCAGCGGCCGTCGTCGCCGCGGTGGTAACGGTCGGTGTAGATGGCCGCGCCGCGCAGCAGAATTCGGTGCTCGGGCACGATCACCGTGTCCTCCAGCGTCCAGCGGCCCGTGGCGTCGTCGCCGTCCACCTCGAGGTCGGGGTGGTGGCAGAGGTGGACGGTGACGATGTCCGCCCCCAGCGAGCCCGACAGGTAGGCCACCACGGCGTCCCGGCCGGTGAACGACAGCCGGTGACCGTAGTCGGCGCGCACGTCCGGCGCCAGGGTGGCGGCGAAGTCGTCCCAGCGCTTGGAGTCGAGCGCGGTCAGGTAGCGGTACTTCAGCCGCTTCAGCTCCTCGAGCGTGGCCAGATCGAGCGCGGCCGTCCCCGCTGTCCCCGCCGTCTCCGCGGTTTCCGGCGTCCCGGGCCGGGTCGTGGTCATCGAGTCTCCGGGGCATCGGTGAACGTCAGCGAGTCGAGGGTCCAGTAGCCGCGCAGCCCGGTCAGCAGCCCGGTCTCGTCCACCTGGTAGGTGAACACGCCCCGGACGGCGGCGACCGCGCCGTTGGGGAACTGGGTCCGCAGCGTCAGCAGGTGCGCGATCTCCCGCGGCGAGCAACTCGGGAAGGACTCGTGGCAGGTCACCGTGAGCTGGTTCGGGCCGATGTTGGCGTCGTAGAACGCGCCGACGGCGGCCTTCCCGCGGGCGCCGGCCCCGTCCGGGTTGGTCACCCCCGGCCCGATCGGGTCCTCGATCAGCACGTCGTCGGCCATCAGGGCCAGCCAGCCGTCCCGGTCGTGGCCCTGGACGCACTGCCAGGATGTCCGGGAGACGGCCAGGGCCAGGCCGGGACTTGCCGTCCCGGCCGGGGATCCGGTGCCGGCCGGGGATCCGGTGTCGGCCGGAGCGGTGGACTGGTTCATCGGGCGCCTCCATCGGTGCTGGTCGCCGGGGCGGCCGCGGCGGCGAACGCGTCCCGGACGTCGGCGGGGGACAGGCCGTAGTCGGCCAGGTCATAGGTGTGCGCGGGCCGGGCCGGGCCGCGCGGCGCGGCGCCGCCGAGTTCGGCGACCGCGGCCGCGACCGGCGGCGTCCAGCCCAGGTCGAACGTCCGGTAGATCCGCCGGACGGTGCCGACCGGGTCGGCGACGAAGGCGTCGTACTCGACGTCCAGGAACTGGTTGCCGGGATACTGCGGCCGGGCGGCCTCGAACGCGGCCCGGCAGCGGGCCAGCAGCTCGAGCTGGCTGCGGCCGATCGCCGGCCCGGTGAACGTCGTCGACCACCCGGCACTGGCCCGGGCCGACAGCGAGCAGGCCGAGGCGACGGCCACGATCGGGTCGCGGTGGGTGACCACGACCAGCGCGTCCGGGTAGACCGCCATCAGCGCGTCGAGCGCGGCCAGGTGGGAGGGGTTCTTCAGCACCCAGCGGCGCTCGTCGCCCAGCCCGATCAACTGGAGGTTGGCCTTGTGCCGGCGGTAGGCCGGCCTCCAGTCGGCCCCGGCCAGCCAGGCCGAGTACCGCGGCACCAGCGACACCGACTCGAATCCGATCGACGTGCCGGACTGCCGCAGCAGCCGCCAGCATTCGTCGACGGCGGCGGCGTCCATGTGGTGCAGACCCATGAACTCGGGGTCGTGCCGCCAGTGAGCGGCGTAAGCCTGCTGCACGGCAGCGAAAACCGGATCCTGGTCACGGGCCTCGCGGTCCGGGCGGGGCCGCGGGAACTCGGTCAGCCACAGCTCGACGCCCTGATGGCGGGCATCGGCCGTCAGCAGCCGGTGCAGCGCCGTGGTGCCGCTGCGGGGCAGGCCGACGACGAAAACCGGTCGCCGGATCACCTGCTCGGCGTACTCGGGGTGCCGGCCGAAACCGTCCTGGCTGAGCAGCCGGGCGACCAGGGCCGAGCGGACCTGGGCCCGGAGCTGATAATTGCCGATCCCGGTCAGCCCGGCCGCTTCCGCGTTCAGGTCGTCCACCAGGATCCGCAGCCCGGTCTCGTGGTCGCGGCCGCCGAAGTCGTCCAGCCCGGTGGCGCGCGCGGCCGCGGCCGCTATCTCGTCGTAACCGCCCACGCTGGAACGGGTCCGGGCCGCCGGATCACCCGCCGCGCCGGTGTCCGCCGCAGTGGCCGGCTCACTGGTCATGGAATTCTCCGCAGTCCACCTTGAGGATCGTGCCGGTCACCGCCCCGGCCAGGTCGCTGGCCAGGAACAGCGCCACCTGGGCGACCTCGTGCGGCAGAGCCAGGCGTTTCAGGTCGGTCGGCTCGGCCCGCTGCCGGTAGATCTCCTCATGGGTCACGCCCTGCTCCCGGGCGAGGTGGTCGAACCAGAGCTTGTTCACGCCCTCGTAGATGTAGGACGGCGCGACGCTGTTCACCCGGATCCCGCGCGGCCCCAGCTCAGTGGCCAGGGCCGAGGCCAGGTGGGCCAGGGCACCCTTGGACAGCTTGTAGCCGGCGTACTCGGCGCTGGAGTGGTAGAGCGCGGCCGAGTTCACGATCACGATCGAGCCCGACGAGGCGGCCAGCGCGTCGGCGAACAGGGCGCACAGCCGCAGCGGGGCGTGCACGTTCGTTTCCTGCGCCGCCCGCAGCGCGTCCAGCGACAGCGCGGTGACCGGTTTCAGCGGGGGGATGCCGAAGGCGTTGTGGACCAGCGCGTGCACCTGGCCGAACTCGGCCAGCGCGGCGTCCCGGATCCGGACCCGGTCGGACTCGTCGGTGATGTCGGCCGGCACCACCAGCGCCCGCCGGCCGTGCGAGCGCACCACCTCGGCCATCTTCTCCAGCCGCTTCTCGGTCCGGCCGACCAGCACCAGGTCGGCACCCATCCGGGCGGCCTCGGTGCCCAGGGCCCGGCCCAGGCCGGGCCCGACCCCGGACAGCACCACCACCTTGCCGGCCAGCAACCTCGGTACTTCGGTCTGTTCGCGCTCAGGCACCCTCATCCCGATCAGCTCAGCATCCGCCGGGCGACCGCGCGCTGGCGGGCACTGATCCGGGCCGCGAAGTCGGCCGGGCTGATCGGCCGGTAGTAGGGCAGCGCCCCGCGCACGTCCTCCAGGGGCAGCAGCCGGACCTGGGGCCCGTCGTCCGGCCCGAGGTCGCGTTCCAGCCGCTGCCAGCGCAGCATGATCGGGCCGGTCCGGTGGCCGGTGGTCTCCAGCCAGTTGGCCAGGCCCGGGTTGCGCTCGCTGATCACGAACCGGATCCGGCCGTCCGGGTCGGTCTGGGCCTGGGCCTTGGTCAGCGACGTCTGGTGGGACTCGTAGTCGGTGGAGATGTACCAGTCGGAGCCGATCTGGATGCCCTGGTAGGCACACTGTGCACATTCGGGCACGGTGACGACGAGGGCCTGGTCCGGCTCGAGCTGGTAATGCCCGATGCTGGAGCGCTGTGAGGCCAGACCGCCCGGGGTGGGCCGCGGCGGGGTCAGCGTGTTGGCCGGTTCCCGGTTCTGGAAGAACTGCGGAAACGCGAACCAGGTCCGGACCGAGCCGGTCAGCAGCCGGGCCGCGACCTCGTACCGGCGGGCGGTCACGGCGGCGTCCGGCGGGCGGGCCGGCCGGCCGAGTACCTCGGGTACCTCGAGCCAGAGCCGGCCGCGCTGCTCGGCCTGCCAGTCGTTGTAGACCTCCCGGACGATCAGCGTGCGGGCGCCGGCCGGCGGCGGGTCGAGTCGCAGCTCGAACGAGCCGTCGTCGCCCAGCTCCAGTTCCCGGTCGTCGAACGCCGCCAGCGACTCCGGCACGCCGTCGCTGCGGTAGCCGCCGGACAGGATCTGGAACGACAGGTCGGCGGTGCTGCCGCGCACGCCGCGCAGCACGTAGGTCCGGGCGTCGTCGAGGTAGGCGTGAAAATAGAGCGCGTCCGGGTTGTCCAGGCCGGCCCGGGCGTACTGGTGGACGGCGTTGATCAGCACCGGCCGGTCGGGATCGCGGTCGAACGCCATCTGCAGGCCGGAGCGGATCAGCCCGGCCAGGTAGGCGTAACCCTCCAGCACTTCCTGTTCGGTCCGCCCGACACCGGCGGTGGCGATGAGCTTCTCGGCCTCGGCGATGGCGGCGGTCAGCGGCGCGGTCAGGTCAGCGCTCATCGGCCCGCTCATCGGCCCGCCGGTCGGCTCACTCATCGGCTCACTCATCGGCTCAGCCCACCTTCGCGATCACCGTCTCGGCGAAGCGCTCCAGGTTGTCGATCTTGGTGGCCAGTGGTTCGGTGTCCGGGCCCGTGATGTAGGGCCAGCGGAACCCGACGATGCAGTCGGTCACGCCGCGGTCCTCCAGCCGGCGCACGGCGTCCGGGTGGTAGGCATCGGTCGACACCACGTGCACCTCGAAGCCGGCCCGGGTGTCACCTTCCTGCGCCCGGATCGTGGCCAGCCGGTCCAGCAGCCGCTCGAGTTCCGCGCCGTCACCGCCGGCGTGCATCCAGCCGTCGCCCTTTCGGACCGCCCGGCGCAACGCGGCGTCGGCGTGGCCACCGACCAGCAGCGGGATCGGCTCGGTGGGCGCCGGTCGCTGCTCCACCTCGTCGAAGTCGTAGAACTCGCCGTGGTAGCCGAAGAACCCGCCCGCGGTCAGGCCGCGCACGATGTCCAGGCACTCGTCCATCCGGGCCCCGCGCCGGGCCCAGGGTACGCCGAGCACGGCGTAGTCCTCCGGCCAGGGCGACAGCCCGACGCCCAGTCCGAGCCGGTTGCCGGACAGGTAGGCCAGCGAGGCCGCCTGCTTGGCCACCAGTACCGGCTGGCGCACCGGCAGCTTCAGCACGAACGGGGTCAGTCGCAACCTGGTGGTGACGGCGGCCAGGTGCGTGCACAGCACCAGAACCTCGGGAAAGTCCTTACCGGAGAGGAACTCCCGGTCGCCGTCGGCGGTGTAGGGGTATCTCGAGTCGGACTCGCGCGGGTAGATCAGGCTGTCGGCCACGGTCATGCTCGTGTAGCCGGCCGCCTCGGCCGCCCGGGCCAGGGGAGCGTAGTAGTGCGCCTGCGTCATTGCCTCGGCGTACGTGAACCGCATGGATTCCATAGTAGAACGTGTTCCACTTCTGGGCCAGAGGGGTTACGGTTTTGCCTGCATCATCGAGCGATTGGGGTACCGCATGCTCAGAGCCGAGTACGTGGTCGTCGGCGCCGGCAGTGCCGGCTGCATCGTCGCCCGGAGGCTGGCCGACGCCGGGCACCGGGTCGTGCTGCTCGAGGCGGGCGGCGGCGACCGCTCCCGGATCATCCGCAAGCCCGGCCTGGTCACCCTGATGCACTCCGTGCCGCAACTGAAACGCCGCTTCGACTGGGGCTTCTACTCCACTCCCCAGGCCGGCGCCCGGCAGCGCCGGATCCCGCAGTTCCGCGGCAAGGTCCTCGGTGGCTCCAGCTCGGTGAACGGCATGCTGTTCGTGCGCGGCAACCGGCGCAACTACGACGACTGGGCCGCCGCCGGCTGCCCCGGCTGGTCCTATTCCGACGTCCTGGACAGCTACAAGCGGCTGGAGAGCTGGGAGGACGGCGCCGGGGAGTACCGCGGCGGGTCGGGGCCGGTGCGGGTCACCCGGGTGCCCGGGCCGACCGCGGCCAGCGAGGGGTTCCTGGAGGCACTGGCCCGCACCGCCGGCGTCGATCGGCTGGACGACTACAACGGCGCCGAGCAGGAAGGCGTGGCTCACTTCCAGCAGAGCGCGGCCGGCGGCCTGCGCTACAGCTCGTCGGTCGCGTTCCTGGACGGCGAGCGCCCGGCCGGGCTGGAGGTCCGCACCGGTGTGAGCGTTTCCCGGGTGCTGATCGAGAACGGCCGGGCCATCGGCGTCGAGATCCGCACCGGTGGCCGGCGCGAGGTCGAGGTCGTGGCCGCGCAGCGCGAGGTCATCCTCTGCGCCGGCGTCTTCGGCTCCCCCCAGCTACTGATGCTCTCCGGCATCGGCCCCGCCGACCACCTGCGCGAGCACGGCATCGACGTCGTCGCCGACCTGCCCGTCGGCGACAACCTGCACGACCACCTGTTCGTGCCGCTGACCTTCAGCACCCGCTCCGGCGTCAACCGGGGCACCGCGCCGTACTTCGCCAAGAGCCTGATCCAGGAGGCGCTGCACGGCAACACCTGGGTGTCGCGGACGGTGTTCGAGGTGGTCGGGTTCGTTCGCAGCTCGATCGCCGGCCCGGTGCCGGACCTGCAGATCCACGCCCTGCCCTGGGCCTACCCCTCGCCCAACCAGGACGCGCCGGTGCGGCACCCGGTCGACAAGCGGCCCGCGCTGACCGTGATGTCCACCCTGATCTACCCCAAGAGCCGCGGCACGCTGCGGCTGGCCTCGCCCGACCCGTCGGCCGCCCCGCTGATCGACCCCGCCTACCTGAGCGAGCCGGACGACGCCCGGGTGCTGCTGGACGGCGTCGAACTGCTGCGCGAGACCTTTCGCTCCGGCCGGGTCGCGGCCGACGTCGTCGAGCTGCACCCCGGGCCTCAGCTCGCCACCCGGGCCGACCTGGCCGCCGACCTGCCGCAGCGGGCGACCACGGTCTACCACCCGGTCGGAACCTGCCGGATGGGCAGCGACGAGCGCGCCGTCGTCGACCCGTGGTTGCGCGTGCGCGGCGTCACCGGCCTGCGGGTGGCCGACGCCTCGATCATGCCCAGCATCACCGGCGGCAACACCAACGCCCCGGCGCTGATGATCGGCGAGCACGCGGCCGCCCTGATCCGGCCGGACGGCCACCCGGCCCCGAGCGCCCCGGCGGAGCCTTTGCGCCCGCCCATGAGCAGACAGGGAGAGCAACCCCGATGACCACCGACGTCGGCCGGCCGGACGCGGCCACCCGTTTCACCGTGATCAACCCGGCTACCCGCGACCCGGTCGGGGAGCACCCGGTGGCCGGCGCGGACGACGTCGCCGGCGCCGTCGCCCGGGCCCGGGAAGCTCAGCGCTGGTGGCAGGAACTCGGCTTCGGCGGCCGGAAACCCTACCTGGTCAACTGGATCCGGCGGCTGGCCCAGGACTGCGACCGGATCTACGAGATCGGGTTCGGCGAGACCGCGCGGCCGCGGGCCGACGTCCAGTTCGAGTTGTTCGCCGGCCTGGAGGACCTGCGCTGGGCCGGTGCCCACGCCCGCCGGGTGCTGCGCCCGCGCCGGGTCGCGCCCGGCCTGGCGATGGCCAACTTCGACG
>Ga0265340_10001104_pt1 | contig 15392 bp, 13 predicted proteins | sample 4CB225metaG_FD_202082 | JGI IMG/M metagenome (GOLD analysis project Ga0265340, IMG submission 202082) | Rhizosphere microbial communities from Carex aquatilis grown in University of Washington, Seatle, WA, United States - 4-CB2-25 metaG | ecosystem: Host-associated > Plants > Roots >...
CTCCACGAACACATCGTTGCCCGGATCACGCGCGAGCGCGACAGGATCGTCGAACCATCGAAACGCCGACAGATCGACCCCACGGTCGCGCTTGCGGTCGCGCGCCGAGACGCCGGAAATGGCGATCTGCCGGCCGGTGCGCACGGCGAGGTCATTGCCGTGGCGGGCAATCAGGGTCAGGAGCGATGCTCCGACGGTGCCGAGGCCGGCAACACCAAGACGAAGAGGCGCATTCATCCGTTGCGAAATCCCAGAAGAATCAAGCCGAAGGCGTCGCCGCGACGGGTTCGGTGAGCCGTTTTGCAACGTCCTTTGGGCTTAATCAAGGAAGCTCGAAAATCCCCGGAGGACCGACGGTCTGCAGGGCGCGGAAACGCTAGAGCAAGTGGGCCAGGACGCCGATCGAATCGAGCAACGGCGGCAACGTGCCGGATGCAGGCGGGCCTCCGACCAGAGCGGCCGCCCCGCGCAGTGCAAACGCGAGGCTGGGAAGCGCAGAAAGAGCGAGCAGCACGGCCGCGATGCGGCCCGTCACCATGCCACGATCGCGCCCCGACCATTTCAACACCTGCACGGCCGCGATGAACACGACCGCCAGGCACAGCGAGACGCAGATCCACGCGAGTACGCCACCCAGCATGGCGGAGACCGGCGACCCTTTGTCGGTGGCGTGGTCCGAGACGAGCGCGGTGACGATCGCAACGATCAGGCCAAGGCAAAGCGTGGTGACGCCGACGAGATACTGCAGCGGCCCCCGGTAGGGGTCGCGCCCGTGTTCGGCCCGGTCGTGGGCAATCGCCGCATCGACGATCCGGCGGATCGTTATCTCGTCCGGCTGGTTCAACATGGCAGCGCCCCGCTCTCTTGCCAGGCGACCGTAGCAACCAGCGACGGTGCGGCGCAACAGGCCGCCGCATTCACCAGACGGTGTAGCCGCCGTCGGCCATGATGACGGTGCCGGTCAGCAGGCTGGCGGCGTCCGACGACAGAAACAGGACGACCGACGCGATTTCTTCCGAGGTTCCCATGCGGTGCATCGGCGTCATGCCGAGCCAGGTGGCGTATTTTTCCTTGTGCTCGGGCCGTTTGACGAACTGGTTCATGGGCGTGTCGATGTAGGTCGGCGCCACGGCGTTGACGCGCACGCCGCGCGGCGCCCACTCGGCAGCGAGCGAACGCGTCAAATGATGAACCGCCGCCTTGGACGAGTTGTAGTGGGACTGGTACTGGGGTCGGTTGACGATCTCGCCGGAAATCGAGCCGACGTTGACGATGGCGCCGGCACCGCGGGCAAGCATGTGGCGTCCGAAGGCGCGGGCGCACCAGAACGTGCCGTTGAGGTTGACGTTCATCACCTGAAGCCAGCGCTCGTCGTCGAGATCCTCAGCCGGGATGTCGCCGCGGGCGATGCCGGCGTTGTTGACCAGAATGTCGACGCGCGCCCGGGCGTTGAGTTCGTCGGCGGCGCGATTGACGGCCGCGGTGTCGGTCACGTCGAACACCGATGCACTGGCGGCGATGCCCTTCGCTTTGAGGTAGGCAACGCCCTCGGCGCAGCCATCGCTGCTGGTGCCGTTGACGACGACCGCCGCCCCCGCCTCGCCCAGCGCTTCAGCGCAGGCCAGACCGATCCCGCGCCAGCCGCCGGTGACGAGCGCGGTGCGACCGGAGAGATTGAACTTCTCCAGATACATCGCCCCCTCCTCTCAACGTGCGCGCGGCGGCTTCATCATCCGCCAGCGCAAGGCTCAGCGCGCGGCAGCGATCGACACGACGTTGTGGAGCGTCTTGTCGGCGCTCTCGAGGAACTTGCGCACGTTGCGGGCCGCCTGGCGAATGCGCTGCTCGTTTTCAACCAGCGCGATACGGACGTAACCGTCGCCGTGCTCGCCGAAGCCGATGCCGGGCGCGACGGCCACATCCGCCTTCTCGATCAGCAGCTTCGAGAATTCCAGCGAACCCAGGGCACGGAACTGCTCGGGGATCGGCACCCAGGCAAACATCGACGCTTTCGGCGAAGGAATGTCCCACCCTGCCCGGCCGAATGAATCGATCAGCGCGTCGCGACGGCCCTTGTAGGTGGCGCGCATGTCGTCGATGCACTCCTGCGGCCCGTTGAGCGCGGCAGCGGCCGCAACCTGGATCGGGGTGAAGGCACCGTAGTCGAGATACGACTTCACGCGGCCAAGCGCCGAGATAAGCCGCTCGTTGCCGACGGCGAAGCCGACGCGCCAGCCGGCCATCGAGAAGGTCTTCGACATGGAGGTGAACTCGACCGCGATGTCGAGCGCGCCCGGCACCTGAAGGACCGAGGGCGGCGGCTCGCCGTCGAAGTAGACCTCGGCGTAGGCGAGATCGGACAGGACGAGCAGGTCGTGACGGCGGGCGAACGAAACGACGTCACGATAGAAATCGAGATCGGCGACTTCCGCGGTCGGGTTCGAGGGATAGCAGAGGACGACTGCGATCGGCTTCGGCGTCGAGTGCATCACGGCGCGCTCGAGGGCGTGGAAATATTCCGGCCCGGGCGTCGCCGGCAGCGAGCGGATGACGCCGCCGGCCATCAGGAAGCCAAACGCGTGGATCGGATAGCTCGGGTTCGGGCACAGCACGACGTCGCCGGGCGCGGTAATCGCGTGGGCGATGTTGGCGAAGCCTTCCTTGGAACCGATGGTGGCAATGACCTGCGTGTTCGGATCGAGCTTCACGCCGAAGCGGCGGGCGTAATAGCCGGCCTGCGCCTTGCGCAAACCGCCGATGCCGCGCGACGCCGAATAGCCGTGGGTGTCTTCGCGGCGGGCGGTCTCGGCGAGCTTCTCGACGATATGCTTGGGCGTCGGCAGGTCAGGATTACCCATGCCGAGATCGATGATGTCGGCGCCGGCGGCACGAGCGGATGCCTTGAGCCGGTTGACCTGCTCAAAGACATACGGCGGCAGGCGCCGCACGCTGTAAAACTCGCTCATGGCTTTCGGTCCTGAATTGCCCCGGAGGTTCCGGTCGTCGCCCTTTTAGCACCCTTGGCCGGCGGCTTCACTCTTCAACTTCGCTTCCGGATTGAGGGCGTTTTTCACGGCAGCCTCGCAGGCGGAAGCGGCGTCCTTGCGGACCTTGTCGACCGCGGCCTCCTGGCTCTTGGCGAGGGCCTCGAGTTCGGAGATTACCTTGGCCTTCTGGTCCGGGCTGAGGAGCTGGGACTTCGGCTCAGCCGGGACCTGGTTGAGGTTCGGGTAGGAAGCTGTGGTCGCCGGCGCGGGCGAGACCGGCGGTGTGGCTGTCGCGGCCTGAGGAGCGTCCGTCGAATCCACCACATAGGTGGCCGGTTTCATGGGCAGCGCGCCGGTGGTGGTGACATCCGCCGGCGTGGCGGTCGCGGATGCACCCCGATCGAAATCGCTCGTCGTATAGGCGCAGCCGGAAGTTGCCGCGGCCGCGGCAACCACCACCGCGGCGGCTATCAACGAACGACCTGAACGGAAAGCAGTCTGGGGCATGATGGACGGAAACCCTGCCGCACCGTGGTGACGAAATCGTTAACCGGGACGAATCGAAATCTGTGAGGCGGAGCTTAACTACTTGCGTATTATGTCGAAATAAGGAGCGAAACGAATTTTGGCTGCGTAGCGTTGATGGCCGACACAAGCACCCTCTGGGGCAACTCTTTTGGAATCCGCGATCCGGAGGCCTTTGCCCGCAACATTGCCCGGGCCCTTGAGGAAGCGGGCGAGGCCGTCTCCGCCTATATGCGGCGGCGCGACGGCACCGAAGCCGACGTCGACCTTGCGCAGAGCATGGCCGAGGTCATCAAGACGCTGGACCAGATCGCGCGCTACTGGCTGGGGGAGCCCGGCCGCCTGATGCAGGCGCAGCAACGGCTGACCACCGCCTACAGCGGACTGTGGATGTGGTCGCTGCAGCGCATGATGGGACTGCCCGCGGCGCCGTTCGCCGAGCCGGAGGCCGGCGACAAGCGGTTTGGCGACGCCGACTGGACCGGGAACCCGACGTTCGATTTCATCAAGCAGTTCTACCTGGTCACCTCACGGTGGCTGCAGACGATGGTCGAAGAGGCGGAGGGCGTCGATCCGCACACGCGGGCCAGGGCAGCCTTCTACGTCCAGCAGATCGTGAGCGCCCTCTCACCCTCCAATTTCGTGGTGACGAACCCCGAGCTGCTGCGCCAGACCTTCTCCGAAAATGGCGGCAACCTCGTCCGCGGGATGCACATGCTGGTCGAGGACATCCAGGCCGGCGGGGGACCGCTGAGTCCGCGGCAGACCGACCTCGCGGCGTTCAAGCCCGGCGAGAACCTCGCCACCACCCCGGGGAAGGTGATCCATCAGAACGAACTCTGCCAGCTGATCCAGTACGCCCCGACCACGCCACGGGTGCTGAAGCGGCCGCTGCTGATCGTGCCGCCGTGGATCAACAAGTTCTACATCCTCGACCTGACGGCCGAGAAGTCATTCGTGCGCTGGGCAGTGGAGCAGGGCCACACGGTGTTCATGATCTCGTGGGTGAACCCCGACGCGGATCAGGCACGGAAGGGGTTCGAGGACTACATGCGCTCGGGCATTCTGGAGAGCCTGGACGTGATCGCTTCGGCGACCGGGGTGCGCGAGGTGAACGCGGTCGGCTACTGCGTCGGGGGTACGCTGCTCGCTGCGACGCTCGCCTACATGGCAACGACCGGCGACAAGCGGATCAAATCGGCGACGCTGTTCGCGTCGCAGGTCGACTTTACCTACGCGGGCGACCTCAAGGTCTTTGTCGACGAGGAGCAACTCTCGGCGCTGGAACGCAGCATGGGCGTGCGCGGCTATCTGGAAGGCCGCAAGATGGCGGCGGCATTCAATATGCTGAGGCCGAACGATCTCATCTGGCCCTACGTCGTGTCCAACTATCTCAAGGGCAAGCCACCGTCGGCGTTCGACCTGCTCTACTGGAACTCGGATACGACGCGCATGCCCGCGGCGAACCACGCGTACTACCTGCGCTGCTGCTACCTCGACAACATGCTGGCCAAAGGCCGCATGGAAGTGGGCGGCGTGAAGCTCGACCTCAAACAGGTCAAGGTGCCGGTCTACAGTCTCGCCACGCGCGAAGACCACATCGCCCCGGCGCGTTCGGTGTTCTACGGCTCGTCGATGCTGGGCGGAAAGACCACATTCGTTCTCGCCGGTTCCGGCCACATCGCCGGCGTGGTCAACCCGCCTGCCCGCAACAAGTACCAATACTGGACCGGCCCGGCGCCCAGGGGCGACGCTTACCGGCAATGGCTGGCCAAGGCCAGGGAGCATCCCGGCTCGTGGTGGCCGCACTGGCACAAGTGGATCACGGGACACGACACGGTGCGCACCAAGGCGCGCAGCGCCGGCGGCGGCAAGATCAAGCCGATCGAGCCGGCGCCAGGCAGCTACGTGCTGGTGCGCTCCTGACAGGCAGCTCGAAGCCGCCTAGAAGCCCAGGCGATAGCCAAGCGAGACGCCGAGCTTGTCGGGATTGAGCCCCTCCCCGACGTTCTTCCAGCTGTATCCGAACGCCACGGATGTCGTCTGGCGGGCGTCAATCTGATAGCTGAGCCCGGTCGTCACGCGCGGCGTCACCCAGACGTGCGCGAACGAACTGCGATAGCGCATGTTGACGATGTTCCATGTCCACTTGTCGTCAAGTTTCACGTCAGCGAGGCCGGTGGCGACGTAATAAAGCTCGGCAGCCGAATCCGAGCTGTATCCCAGCGAGCCTCCGATGCCGAAGGTGAACGCATCCTGCTTGAGGCGGTACATCATGCCAGCCTCGGAAGACGCGGTCGACGCGCCGGCCGCCCTGATCACATCCGTGATCGAGACCCCCATGCTGAAGCCGTTTCCCAGACTGTGAGAGAATCCGATCCTGGCGTAGGAGTCCTTGTACGCGTGGGGCGCTGCGGTGCCCCACTCCGGCGTGATCTCGAACATCAACGTGTCGCCGAGCATTGGCGACGGTGTCGTGGTCGACGCGCTACCGGCAAGCGCGGGCGTTACACAACTCATCAGACAGCAAACAGCCGCCCGTCCCGCTTTAATCTTCATGGATGCGCCCCGTTTTGGCCGGCTGCCCCGATACTCACCATTGCCGGCGTCGGCATAGCGTATACGCAAGCGCCTTCATTCGCGATGGAACAGTCACGCGCGGCCGGCGTTGTTGCGCGGGACTTCGGCGCGTCGTCTTGAAGAAAGCGCCGCAACGGCCTGAAATCCTTCACGAGCTTGACACCGGGGACACGCCAATGGACGCTACGAGCCGAAAGGATTTCACCAGACCGATGGACGCTGCGGACGCCGGAAAGCAGAGCGAAGCCCCGACGCCGCCGGCCCGGATTCCCACTTCCTTGCGCATCGGGGCCGTAGGCAGCTTTCTCATTCTGGCGGTCGGCGCGCTCTACTACGCACGCAGTTTCTTCCTGCCGGTGGTGCTGGCGATCCTGATTACGCTGGTGCTGGCGCCGACCGTTCGGCGACTGGCTCGCATCGGAGTGCCGCCCTTCGTCTCGGCCGCGCTCTTCATCGTCGTCCTTGCGGCCGGATTGGCCCTGCTCTCGATTTCGCTTTCCGGGACGGTGTCGAGCATCATCGGGAACGCGCCCGAGACCATCACGCAGATCCACAATCGCTTCGCCTTCCTGCAGGAGCCCTTCACCGCGCTGAACGACATTGGCCGGCAGATCGGCACGCTGGGGTCCGACATCAAGGCTGCGCCGCAGGAGGCGCCGCAATCGGTGGTGCTGGTACAACCCGGTATCCTCGGCTGGCTGGCGGGAACGGCAGCCGATGTCGGGACCACGATCGGCGCGACCCTCATTCTTTCCCTGTTCCTGCTGGCGCAACGGGACACCCTGCGATTGAAGCTGATCCGCGTGACGCGGGAACTCAGCGACAAGAAGCGGTCGCTGCGCGTGCTCCGCGACATCGAAAACGAGGTGTCGCATTACCTGCTCACGATTACGGCGATCAACCTGGGCGTTGGTGTCTGCGTGGGGATTGCGATGGCCCTGCTCGGGATGTCGAGCCCGCTGCTGTGGGGCGTCGGCGCGGCGCTCCTCAACTACATTCCGTTTATCGGACCGCTTGCCGGCGAATGCCTGGCGCTGATGATCGCGGCGGTCACGTTCCCAACGCCTCTCCACATTGTGGCGCCGCCGCTCGCCTATCTCGCGATCCAGATGGTCGAAGCGAACTTCGTCACACCAACAGTGCTCGGACGACGGCTTGAACTGAACCCGGTGGCGATATTGATCGCGCTGGCGCTGGCGACGTGGATGTGGGGCATTATCGGCACCGTTCTGGCGGTCCCGATGCTGGTCGTCGTCAAGGTTTTCAGCAGCAATTTCGAGGGGCTTTTTGCGCTGGGCGAGTTCCTCTCCGCTGAGACCGCATCGGTCGAGGAGGAGGAAGCGGAGCTGGCAGCGGTCATGGTTCAGCCCGTGTCCGTCGCGCCCGGCGGCGAAGGACAGTCCCTGAAGGGAACGCTACCGGAGCGTTGACTGCGGTGCGCGCGGGCGGATTTGCCGGCGCTCAAAAGAAAGCGGGCGGGATTGCTCCCGCCCGATCAATCCGTGACTGCAAGCTCGAAGCTTAGAAGCCGAGCTTGTAGCCAAACGCGATGTTGTACTTGTCCGGCTGCAGACCGGTCACGTCGTCTTTCGTCGGATTCCAGTAGTCGCCCTTGTCGACCCACGAATAGCCGAAACTGGTGTAGACGGCCTGGCGCGCATCGATCTGATAGGTAACACCGGTCGCGAGCTTCGGCGTGAACCAGCTGCCGGCGAAGGCGTTGCGATAACGGGCGTTGATCACGTTCCAGGTCCACTTGGAATCGAGCTTCCAATCAACAGTCCCGCTGAGGGCATAGTAAGCGCCGCTGCTGTTCGGAACGACGACCGCCGAACTGGTATAGCCGACAGCGCCGGTGATACCAAAAGTCAGCGCGTCCTGCTTCCACTTGTAACCGAGAGAGACTTCAGGCTGGAAGTTGCCAGCGCCCTTATATGCCCCGCTTCCCGCCTTCACGGTATCCTGAATGCTGACGCCAAGACCCCAGCCGTTGCCGAGGTTGTGGGAAAAGCCGACCTTACCATAAGTGTCGGCCCAAGCGCCGGCTTGGTGGGTCGTGGTCCCTGGGTAGGTGGCCGCCAAGAATTCCGGGCTGAACTCGAGCGAGATCGTGTCGCCGAGCGGTGTCGCCGATGGAGCGGGCGCGGGAGCCGCGCCGCCGGCAAACGCGGGGGCAGCAACACCCACCAGAACGCCGGCCATCATGAGACCTGCAATGACTTTCATCTAAATAGACCCCTCTGCTGTTGCCGGCACCCCGAGATGCAGTCCCCGGCCGACGTATTAACAGCTTATACACACCCATTAACGGACGGGTAGTTCATAAACCGCCCCGCGCGGCGGATCGGAGATCAGTGTGTTATTTATGCAACTAATAGCAAGCCGGATAACCTTTCGGGTGCAGAAGCTTACTACCGCAAACGGAATACTTGTTACGATTTTCTGGAATGTCTCGGGTAGACAGCTAAGATATTCTTCTCGCCATCGATCAGGCGATATCTGCGGCCCGCGCGCTTCGCCGCGCAATGCTCCCGTCTTAACCCGGGTCGACCATAGCGGCCCTGCGTAACGGTATCGTGACACTTCGATGACAGGGGCAAGCTGACGCACGCGCCGCAACGGGCGGGGTGAGATTGGTATTCCTGACTGCCGGCTGTTGCCCTGCGAACGCTCTATTTGCAATGAAAGAGGCAGTACCCGGGGAGGTACACCGGGGGATGATTGACGCCCATCAGAGGGGCGCTTACAAGTGCCTCGCGGACATGGGGACGACAGGCCCCGGGCCCGGCGACCGTGGGAGGCGGGCTGGCGGTTTCATCCGCAACATCCGCGCGCCTCAAGTGCGATCAATCTGAACCGACCAGAGGGAGAGAGATATCGTGAAAAAGTTTTTGATGGTGACCTTGGCCGCTGCGGGGCTGCTCGCCTCCGCCGGTCTGGCATCCGCGCAGGTGGTTATCGGCGTGTCGTGGAACAACCACAACGAAGAGCGTTGGGGCAAGTGGGACGAGCCGGCGATCAAGAAGGTGCTCGACGCCGCCGGCGCCAAGTACATCTCGACCGACGCCCAGTCTTCGGCCGACAAGCAGCTGACCGACGTTGAAAACCTCATTTCGCAGGGTGCCAACGCGATCATCGTGCTGGCGCAGGATGGCGACGCCATTCAGCCGGCAGTGCAGAAGGCCGTCGATGCCGGCATCCCGGTCATCGCCTACGACCGTCTGATCGAGAACCCGAAGGCGTTTTACATCACCTTCGATAACAAGGGCGTCGGCACGATCATGGCCAAGGCTCTGACGGCGGTGGTGCCGAAGGGCAACTATGCCATCATCAAGGGCAACTCGGCGGACGCGAACGCTGACTTCCTTCGTGCCGGCATGCAGGACGTGATCGGCCCGATGATCGCCAAGGGCGATATCAAGGTCGTCGGCGAGACCTACACCGACAACTGGGCGCCGGATAACGCCCAGAAGGAAATGGAACAGATCCTGACCCAGAACAACAACAAGATCGACGCGGTGCTCTCGGAGAACGACGGCATGGCGACGGGCGCGTCCGCGGCCCTTGCGGCCCAGGGCCTGCTCGGCAAGGTTGCTCTGTCTGGCCAGGATGGTGACCAGGCTGCTCTCAACCGCGTCGCGCTCGGTCAGCAGACCGTGTCTGTGTGGAAGGATGCACGTCTGCTCGGCAGCACTGCGGCCAAGGTCGCGCTCGCGCTGGCCGGTGGCACCGCGCTCGACAAGGTCGACGGCGCGATCAAGTTCAATAACGGCCCGAAGAAGGTCGAGATGAACGCGATCCTGCTGGCTCCGGATCCGATCACCAAGGACAACCTCAACGACGTCATCAGCGCCGGCTGGATTTCCAAGGCCGACGCCTGCAAGGGCGTCGCGGCTGGCTCCGTGACGGCCTGCAACTAGAATCGAGTGGTTTAAAACCAGCCCACGCCGCCTGACTGGCGGCGTGGGTTTCTTTATGATTGGCTTGCCGTGTCGGGCTGCGCGGCGCTGAGATACGAGCTGAGGGCTGCAAGCAACATGGCCGAAACGACGCAGACGGTTCCCGCCTCCCCGGCTCCGGCCGCCGGTCCCAAGGGCGGCATCATCCGCAATTTCCTGAACGCCACCGAGGTGGATGTTCGCCTGATCGGGATGCTGATCGCGCTGGCGGTCATCTGGATCGGATTCAATATCGGCTCGGGCGGCCTGTTCCTCAGTCCGCGCAATCTCTGGAACCTTTCGGTTCAGACGGCCACCATTGCCATTCTTGCGAACGGCATGGTGCTGATAATCGTGTCGCGCAATATCGACCTCTCGGTCGGTTCGCTGCTGGCCTTCATCGGCATCATCATGTCGGTGGTCCAGGCCGACATCCTGCCGGCCGACACGCCCTTCCTGTGGCTCATCGCGATCGTCGCCGGGTTGATCCTCGGCGTGGTCCTTGGCGCGCTCCAGGGTTTCGTCATTGCCTATCTGCAGGTGCCGGCGTTCATCGTCACGCTCGCCGGCCTGCTAGTGTGGCGAGGCGCCACCTATCTGGTGACGACTGGCCGGACCGTCGCGCCGCTCGATACGACCTACCAATGGTTCGGCGGTGGCGCGGATGGAACGATCGGGCCCACAGCGAGCTGGGTCGTCGGCGTCATCGCGTGTATCGGCATCATCATCAGCCTCGTTTCCACGCGGCGGCAGCGGCAGCGCTTCAACTTCCCGCTCCGCCCGATGTGGGCGGAGATCTTTCTCGGCGTGGTGGGTTGCGCCGCCGTGCTCATCGCGGTGCAAGTGCTGAACTCCTACGACATGCCGATCAACCTCGCGAAGCGATATGCGCAGGAGCACAACATCGCGTGGCCGGCGAACGGGATGCTCAACTTCTCGTTCGGCATCTCGGTGCCGGTCATCGTCGCCATCGTGGCGGCGCTCGGAATGTCTTTCATCTCAACGCGCACACGCTTCGGCCGCTACGTGTTCGCGATCGGCGGCAATCCGGAAGCGGCAACGCTCGGCGGCATCAACGTCCGCTGGGTCATCATGATGACGTTCGTGGTGATGGGCGTGCTGTGCGCCATCGGCGGCGTGGTTGCCACCGCGCGCCTCAACGCGGCCACGGCCGGGCTGGGGACGAACTACGAGCTCTACACGATTGCCGCCACGGTCATCGGCGGCACATCATTCGCCGGCGGCATCGGATCGATTTCCGGTGCCATGCTGGGTGCGCTGGTCATGCAGTCCCTGCAGTCGGGCATGGAACTGCTCGGCATCGACACTCCGCTGCAGAATGTCATCATCGGTGTGGTGCTCGTGGTCGCGGTCGGAATTGATACCTGGTACCGCCGGCGGGCGCCGTAAGCCGAACCACGAAGGAGACTGGACATGGTCGACACAACAGTTCCGCTCGTGGAGATGCGCAACATCTCCGTTTCCTTCGGCGGCATCCACGCCGTCGATCACGTGACCGCCTCGCTCTACGCGGGTGAAGTCGTCGGGCTGGTTGGCGGCAACGGCGCCGGCAAATCCACGCTGATGAAGGTGCTCTCCGGCGCCTACAAGGCCGACTCTGGCCAGATCTTCATCGACGGCAAGCCGGTCACGATCAATAACCCGCGCGATGCCAAGGCGATGGGCATCGAGACGATCTACCAGCAGCTGGCGCTGGCGGATAATGTCGATGCATCGGCCAACGTTTTTCTCGGGCGCGAAGTCCTGACGCGCTGGGGAACGCTGCACGATGTCGCGATGGAGGCCGCCACCCGCAAAGTTATGGGGCGGCTCAATCCGGCGTTCCGGCGCTTCAAGAATCCGGTCAAGGATCTGTCTGGCGGGCAGCGTCAGTCGGTCGCGATCGCGCGTGCAATTCACTTCAATGCACGCATCCTCATCATGGACGAGCCGACCGCTGCACTTGGGCCGGCGGAGACTGCGCAGGTGCGCGACCTCATTCGCCAGCTCCAGAAGGAAGGCATCGGAATCTTCCTGATCAGCCACGACATTCACGACGTGTTCGACCTGTCGAACCGCATCAGCGTGATGAAGAACGGGCGGATGGTCGGCACGGTCAACAAAACCGAAGTGACGACCGACGAGGTGCTCGGCATGATCATCGGCGGCACCACGCCTGCGCATGCCAAGGTCACTGATTCCTACGAGCAGACCGTCGCGGCCGCCGCGGCACAATCGACGGTCGCCGCGTAGCCCGCACGCCACGGATTCCTCGCGCGGGCCGTCCCGGCGAAGCCGGCGAGATCAATTCACGATTTTATCGAATCGCGAATTGATCTCGATTCCGTTGCTTTCCGCCATTGCGGACGGAAAGGTGGTGTCCACTTTTCCTGCAATTGCTCTAGCGGTCGCGGAAGCGCGATACCGGCGCGCCGGCGACCGGCGGGTCGGCGACGAGCGTCGCGCCTGAGAGCGGAAAGCGCGCAAGCTGCTCCAGCGAGCGGCCCTTGCGCAGGCTGGTCAGAAACAGGCGCTTCAGGCCGGCGCCGGCGAAGCATGGCATCGTCGGCGATGCGACTGGCACTTCATGCTTTGACACCAGCCGCCCGTCTGGTGTGTAGCGATTGAGGCAATGGGCCGAGACGCCCGCGCTCCAATAAAATCCCTCCGCGTCGGTGGCGCCGCCGTCAGGACGGCCGCCCTCCTCCGTCGGAGTGGCAATGCGGGTGCGGTTGGAAATAGCGCCGGTCGCGGGATCGAGAGCCCAGCGGTCGATCCAGCGCCCGTAGGAATCGGTGTGGAACATGCTGCGGCCGTCCGGCGAGAACGCGAGGCCGTTCGAGGTAAACAGACCCGTCACCTTCTGCTCGACGCGGCCATCAGCCGTGACGCGATAAAGCGCGCCCTTGGGGTCGCTGACCGGGCGCGGTCGCTCGTCCATGCTGCCAATCCAGAAGGCGCCGTCGGGGCCGACCTTGCCGTCATTGAGGCGCGTTACCGGCCCGAGAGCCGTCTCGATTTCGGCGATGGTCCGGCTCGCACCATCGGCGGGGTCGAACAGCACGACGGAATGCCGCAGCGCGACGACCAGCTTGCCGCTCTCGGCCAGACCGATCGACCCCACTTCCGTGGGAAAGGACCATGCCTTCGCATCGGCTCCGTCGGGCGAAAAGCGATACACTTTCATGGCTGCGATATCGACCTGGAAGAGAGCATCGGTGCGATCGTCCCAGACCGGCGACTCGCCAATTTCGCAGCGAATATCATTGAGCGGGCGAAAGTCCATCACACTGATTTCCCTGGTAAATCTCGCGCCGAGGCGGACCATCAGCGAGCGCGCCTGTAAACGACCCTCGATCGGCTTGTGTTGACAAGGATTCGATCCGCCCCCACAGAGAGCCGCCGCGACGTCCGCGGGTAACCCATCTTTTCGCTCACCCGCAGCCGATGAACAAGCCAGCCCCCGTCATTTCCTTCGTCAGCCTCGGGTGTCCGAAGGCGCTGGTCGATTCGGAACGAATCCTCACGCAGCTGCGGGCCGAAGGCTACGAAGTCTCGCGCCAGCATGAGGGCGCCGACGTGGTGGTGGTGAATACCTGCGGCTTTCTCGACAGCGCCAAGGCGGAATCGCTCGACGCGATCGGCACGGCGTTGAAGGAAAACGGACGGGTCATCGTGACCGGCTGCATGGGGGCGGAGCCCGAGCAGATCCGCGAGCGTTTTCCGGACGTGCTTTCGATCACGGGACCGCAGCAATACGAGAGCGTGGTCAAGGCGGTGCATACGGCGGTGCCACCGGCGCACGATCCGTATATCGATCTGGTGCCGCCGCAGGGCATCAAGCTGACGCCGCGGCACTACGCGTATCTGAAAATTTCGGAAGGCTGCAACCACCGCTGCTCGTTCTGCATCATCCCGAAGCTGCGCGGCGACCTGGTTTCGCGGCCGGCGGGCGACGTGCTGCGAGAAGCCGAGCGGCTGGTGAAGGCGGGCGTCAAGGAGCTCCTCGTCATCTCGCAGGACACCAGCGCCTATGGTACCGACGTCAAGTACGCCACCAGTATGTTTCACGACCGCGAGGTGCGGGCGCGCTTCTACGATCTGGTCAGCGAACTCGGCTCGCTCGGCGCCTGGGTGCGCCTCCACTACGTTTACCCCTACCCGCATGTCGACGAGGTGATCCCGCTGATGGCGGAGGGCAAGGTGCTGCCCTACCTCGACATTCCCTTCCAGCACGCGAGCCCGAAGGTGCTGCGCGCCATGAAGCGCCCGGCGGCACAGGAAAAGACGCTGGAGCGCATCCGCAAGTGGCGTGAAATGGTGCCTGACCTTGCCATTCGCTCGACGTTCATCGTCGGCTTCCCCGGCGAAACGGATGCGGACTTCGAGGAGCTGCTCGCCTGGCTGGAGGAAGCGCGGCTCGACCGGGTCGGCTGCTTCCGCTTCGAACCGGTCGCAGGGGCGCCAGCCAACGCCCTCCACGATGCCGTGCCGGACGAGGTGAAAGATCAGCGTTGGGACCGGCTGATGAGGGCGCAGCAGGCGATCAGTCTGCGCAATCTCAAGAAGAAGATCGGCAAGCGCGTGCCGGTGATCGTCGATGAAGCGAACGGCCGCACCGCACGCGGACGCACCCAGTGGGACGCACCGGAGATCGACGGCGGCGTGCAGCTGAGTGGGCGGCTCCCGATCCGCGCCGGCGAAATCGTGACGGCCCGCATTACCGGCTCGTCGGAATACGATCTGGTGGGCGAGGTCGCGTAGATCAATTCACGATTTTATTGAATCGCGAATTGATCTCTCGATTCCTTTGCTTTCCGCAATTCCGGACGGAAAAGTGGTGTCCACTTTTCCTGCAATTGCTCTCGGAATCAAACAGGCGGCCCGGAGGCCGCCTGCTTCAATATGTACGGCGCGTTCAGCGCGAGATACCGCGCGTCACGGTTTGCGGACGCAGGCACCGTTGCGGGCGCGGATTTCGTCACCCGTGCACCGCTGCACGCACCTGTTGCCAAGAAGCTCCTGATCGGGACCGCAGACGAGCTTGTTCCGGGGCCCGACGTTATCGTTCAGCAGCGGCTTGAAGTTGTTGTTGCCGCCGCCCTGCTGGTTGTTCTGGCCGCCAATCGGGGTGCAGACACCGTTCACGCGCTGCGTCCCGAGACGGCACTTCAGCACACAGTGGCCGTCGAGGAGCTCCTCGCGCGGACTGCATTGCGGCTGAAGCGGCAGCAGTCCCGGGTTCGGCTTCAGTGTGATGGTAACGCACTGCAGCGTCCGACGATCGCGGGTCTGGTCGAGACCGCACTTCGGCAGACACCTGTCGCCAATCTTATCGAAGTGCTGCAGATCGCATGCGCCT
>Ga0265340_10001107_pt1 | contig 15370 bp, 15 predicted proteins | sample 4CB225metaG_FD_202082 | JGI IMG/M metagenome (GOLD analysis project Ga0265340, IMG submission 202082) | Rhizosphere microbial communities from Carex aquatilis grown in University of Washington, Seatle, WA, United States - 4-CB2-25 metaG | ecosystem: Host-associated > Plants > Roots >...
CGATCTAGCGTGGGAAGTGCTTGCCGCGACAGTATTAGGGCTGCTGGCTCATGCTGCAATCGTAGGATCACCCGCCAGGCCTCAACGACTTCATTGGCATCGGCTGGGCGGACCGTAAGCAATCCTGGTGTGGCTCTGAGCGAGGCCAATTGCTCCGCAGGTTGAAGCGTTGGGCCATCCTCCCCAACGCCGATTGAGTCGTGGGTGAATATGTATACTACTGGTATGTCCATCAGCGCAGACAGGCGCACGGCGGGTCGCGCATAGTCGCTGAAAATCAAAAACGTCGAACCCGCAGCCCGCATTTTCGAAAGAGAGAGCCCATTGAGAATCGCAGCCATGGCGTGCTCGCGGACACCAAAATGTAAGTTGCGCCCCGCTCTATTGCTGGCACTGAAATCTCCAGCATCCGCAAACATCAGCCGTGTTTTTGTTGAAGGCGCAAGGTCAGCCGAACCGGACAGCAGCCAGGGTACCCGATTGGCTATTTCGTTCAGAACCTCAGCTGAGGCGTCTCGAGTGGCCATGCCCTTGTCATCTCTGGGGAACTTGGGCAGATCATGGTCCCAATGTTCAGGCAAATTGCGCTGCTGTATCAGTTCGACTTCAGCAAACAAGTCAGGGAATTCTCGACAGTAATCGGAAAGCATTGACTGATAAACTGTGTATTCGAGGAGGGCACGTGTCCCAAAATTGTCGTGAATATGCCCGCGTACTACGTCGGGCACGAAGAATTCTTCGTCGTAGGGCCAACCATAGAATTGTTTCGCGGCTCGCGCTTCTTCGACCCCAAGTGGTTCACCGTGAGCCGCGGAGGTAACCCGTTTAGTTGGGGATGAAGCATTGAGTATAACAGAGTCGACGCATGCCCAGCCGAAAGCACGAAGCGGTCACGATTGGGCCAAATGGGATCTTCGGGATTGTAACTCAAGAACTTTTGCCAGAGCGCGTAGATTACTGGCGCCATCGCCATGGCCGTTCCCGGATGGCCGGAGTTGGCTTTCTGAACTGCATCAATGCAAAGTGTTCGAATCGTGTTGATGCACAATGTGTCGAGATCCGCAGCGCTCGTCATTCAGGGTTCCTCAGAGATGAGCCGAAGCTTCAAAGCTGCACGTATCGTGCCGTTTGCGCAGCTTGCCCGAGCGGAGTTGCACCCTCCCTCCGGATGCCTCACAGTGTTTCGATTCGCAGAATGCCACAGCACTTCATGAGAGGAACTGAGCTTGTCTATCGTCAAATCCTTTCTCCAAGCATTTATCCCGCTGTTTGTCGCTATTGATGCGTTCGGAGTTCTCCCGCTGTATGTGGGCTTGATCGAAGGCCTAGATGAAGCCAAAACGAAGCGGCTGCCTCGTGACGCTACGCTTACGGCGTTCTGCATTTCACTTGTATTCCTGATAGCTGGACAACTTGTGTTTTCTTTCATGGGCATTACCGAGAGCGACTTTCGAGTCGGTGGAGGCGTAGTTCTGCTGGTCTTGTCAGTGCATGATCTCCTTTTTACAGAAGCTCAACAACGCAGTCCTGAGCCACTCCTTGGCGTGGTTCCTATTGGCATCCCCTTGATCATGGGGCCAGCGGCCCTCACAACAATCATGCTCAATGTAAACTCCTACGGATACGCATGGACCGTGGTGTCACTGGTGGCCAACATGGCTCTCGTATTTCTGGTGTTCACCCTAGCAAGAACAATAACGCGCAAACTGGGAAAGGCGAGCATGCGCGCCGTGGCGAAAGTCTTTTCGCTTTTTATGGCGGGAATTGCGATCATGATGATTCGCAGTGGAATCGAGGGAATGATCCGCTCGCCTGTGTGGCACTTTGGATGAGCAGATTGAAGCAAACGCAAGCCGTGCACCAAATTTCTTCGCTGCCTTGCAAAGTGCGAAACGTTGTTGCCAAGTGCCAAAGTCGCAAGTTTCATCGGGATCGCCTGTGCGCTCACTTCCATGGAAATTGAACTGTTGGATCGAGTCGTACAGAGGCGGGCCATGACGCTGTCGTCGCGCAAATCTGGTCCGTGTCTTGCACCCCACACGTAAATTCCAACGTCATATAATGTGCAAACGAAAGTGGAACGGACGGCTTGAAGCTCGAGCAAACTGACTTGGAGTCTTGTCAAGCTGTACGTAGTTAGACAGGAAATAGAGCGTGAGCGAACCGAATCAAAAATCCAGCGCGATGCCCAACGAAGGCGCGCTTGCTACCAACACTGTCTTGAACTTTGGAGACCTTCTTGGACTAAGTGAGAACGATGCTCGCATGCGGCTGCAGCAGGAGGGGCTAAACGAGCTTCCAACTCAAGCCAAACGGAGCTTGTCGTCCATCGTGCTTGAGGTTGCTCGCGAGCCCATGTTTCTGATGCTCATCGCCGCGGGCAGCCTGTACCTGCTCATGGGTGAGCCCGCTGATGCCCTGATGCTCCTCGGATTCGTATTTGTGGTTATGGCCATCACCATCATCCAAGAGCGGCGCACGGAACGATCGCTGGAGGTACTGAGAGACCTTTCAAGCCCGCGGGCCCTCGTCGTTCGCGGAGGCGTCAGCCGCCGAATCCCGGGTCGAGAAGTCGTTCGGCGTGACATCCTCTCACTCGCCGAGGGCGACCGTATTCCAGCCGATGCCATTTTGCGGCAAGGAATCAACCTTTCGGTGGACGAGTCGCTGCTTACTGGAGAGTCAATACCGGTAGGCAAGACCGCATCAAATGCTGAATGCGATCTAGAACGTCCGGGTGGCAATAATAGCTTCTCGCTCTTCTCGGGCACACTGGTTACCGCCGGTCAAGGAATTGTAGAGGTCGTGAACACAGGTATCCATTCCGAACTCGGAAAAATCGGCAGAGCACTGCAGCAGATCGAGCCCGAACCGACGCTGTTGCAAAAGGACGCCGGGCGAATGGTCCGCATGTTCGCTCTGGTTGGGGTCGCGGCGAGCGTCGTGGTTGTTCTTGGCTACGCGCTCACTCGTGGTGGAAGCGCATTAGTGTGGAAACAGGGGCTCTTGGCGGGCATCACAATGGCCATGTCAATATTGCCCGAGGAAATACCGGTTGTATTGACGATCTTTCTGGCCCTGGGAGCCTGGCGCATCTCACGCAACCGAGTGCTGACGCGCCGGATGCCGGCGATAGAGACGCTGGGAAAAACCACGGTCTTATGTGTCGATAAAACGGGGACGCTCACGCTCAATCGCATGACTCTCAAGCACCTCTTTGCTGGGAATCAATCGACGGTCGTTACAGCTGATGCGTCGCAACTGCCCAAGGGACTTCACTCGCTGCTCAAGTATGCGATTCTGGCGAGTGCACGCGAACCCTTTGACCCCATGGAGAAAGCCCTTCACGCGGCGGGAAATCGGATGCTTGGGCAGACCGACCATCTTTACGCAAATTGGTCTCTCATCCGCGCATACCCGCTCAGTCCTGAACTTGCGGCGGTAAGTCAGGCATGGCGGTGCAGCCAGAACAATGAGTTCACCGTTGCATCGAAAGGGGCACCGGAGGCGATTGCCCAGCTCTGCCACATGTCTGTCGAAGAACGCGAAGCGATAGCACTGCACGTCAAAGCCATGGCCTCCAAAGGACTTCGAGTTCTCGGCGTTGCGCGAGCAACCCTGAATAGCGACAATCTTCCCGATAACCACGGTGATCTCCAGCTCGAATTCATGGGGCTGCTTGGCTTCGAAGATCCGGTGAGGCCTGATGTGCCTGCCGCGGTTTGCGAATGCCAGACAGCCGGAATTCGCGTGATCATGATCACGGGCGATTATCCGGTAACAGCCCAGTGTATCGCTCGCCAAGCCGGGATCGCCAATTTCGAGAACATCATCACAGGACCCGACCTCGAGAAACTCTCAGACCAGGGTCTCGCAACACAGGCGAAAGAAGTCGGAGTATTTGCGCGCATTCTGCCCGAGCAAAAACTTCGAATTGTCAATGCACTCAAGGCGAATCTAGAAATCGTGGCAATGACGGGCGATGGTGTCAATGACGCACCAGCGCTTAAGTCCGCTCATATTGGCATTGCGATGGGCGGTCGCGGCAGTGATGTGGCTAGAGAGGCAGCTGACTTAGTCCTGCTCGACGACGATTTCTCGTCCATAGTGGTAGCAATTCGGTTGGGTCGAAGGATCCATGATAATATCCGCAAAGCGATTGCATTTACCTTTGCCGTCCACGTTCCCATCGCCGGACTTTCGATGTTGCCTGTGTTTTTTGCAGGTTGGCCGTTGCTGTTGCTGCCGACGCATATCGTGTTTCTCGAGCTCATTATCGATCCGTCGTGTTCTCTAGTTTTCGAAGCCGAAGCAGACGAGGAGAACGTCATGAAGCGACCGCCACGTGGTCTCAAGGACCGCTTGTTTTCCTTCGATACAGTGGGCCTCGCAGTACTGCAAGGACTGAGCATACTTGCCGTATGTACCGGGGTATTCCTATTTGCACGGCAGAATCACACGCCAGAAGCGGCTCGCGCTCTCACTTTCAGCACTCTTGTGGTGGCTGTGGTAGTCGTCCTGCTTGCTAGCCGCTCTTCGACTGGCACGATCGTCAGGGGCTTGCGTACACCGAACATTGCGCTTTGGTTCGTTCTCGGAGGTACTGCCACTTTCTTGCCCATCGTTTTGCTGCTGCCGTTCGCGCAGAGATTATTTCGTTTCGCTCCACTCCACACGGTCGATCTCGTCCAATGTGCTACAGCTGGGCTCGCCTGCGCGCTTTGGTTTGATTTACTCAAGCTCGGCAAACGCTGGACTAAGGCATACCTAGCGGCTCGCAACGCGAAAACGATTCGCGCACCAGCCGTTTCGTGAAAACGCGTTTGGCCGTGACTGCAGGTGCGAAGATTCGCCCAATTGGCAGCCTCAGTGGCCAACGAGTCGCGTTCGAGCTTGACGGTTCGATCACGCTCGCTCTTGGCTCCAAACACAGTTGCTTGTGCGCTGGTCAGATTCGACTCAGCCTGCGCGAGTTGGGCGGTAGCCAGCGACAACTGGGGGGCGCTCGAATCGCGCAAATCGACGACCATTTTGCATATTGCGAACATGTTGCTGCAGACTGCGATTTGCCGCCGATTCCTCGTATCCGTAGTGCAGCAGCGGGAGCCTTAGGGAACGCGCGCTAAGCACGATAAATCGTGAAGGCCCTTTTTGCGGTTGGATACGATTGTCGGCACGCGTTGTGCACTTTCTCTGAATACGTTCACGTTTGTCATTCAACGAGAAAGGGGGCAAAAGAGCCACTATGAATCAGGATGCACAACAAACCGCGGTCGTTGCGATCTTCGACTCGCGCTCTGGCGCCGAAAACGCAGTTGTGGAGCTGAACCAAGAAGGGGTTGACATGAAGCGCATGTCGATCTTCGGCAAGAACTCTCACACTGAGCACCAAACAAGCCGAGCCTCAGGAACGGAACAATTCTTTGTCCTCGTGCACGGAATTGCCGAAATGATTGTGCACGCGCGTGCCGTTTTGGGGACGACCGACTCTTGGCATCCTAAGCCTTTTGTCACCAGCTAGAGCTCGCATATTGCGACTGGCTCGGCATGAGTAAGTTGGTCGAGAAATGCCTCCGCCCTTAACACCCTAACCAGGCTAGCGGTCTGAGGTAGCTGATACGCCATGAGTCCACTCAACTTGAGTCGTACACCCGAGACGGCCCAGGGCGTGCATAGATCGAATCATGATCCACCGAGCTTGGTCAATATTTAGTAGAGAGTCGCGGGCCGGGTCGTGACGCCATGGGAGTACGCTGTCGCGGCGTCGTCCGTGGAAACCATTCACGCGACCTTTATGGTCGCCTATTTCGTTGGTATCCCGTTGCTTTTCTTTCACCGCTGGCCACGTGTTTCGCGCGTCTACGCGGTGTACGCGGTGTCGTTTGTGATCTTCTCGCAGGGTTCGAAGTTGCTTTGGGGACACTGCTTCCTAACCCCGCTCGCAGGCGAGCTTTGGCATCGGAGCGGGAGCGCGATCGCCGCCAATGAGTGGTTTACCGTGCGCCTATCGAATCTCGTTTTCCATTCTGCACCGTCGCACCGAATCATCTCCTGGATCGGCGATGCTTTCGTTCTCGTTACGGCTATCGGTGCGGTTCTGCGACTCCGCTCGCACGCCGATAGGCACCCGTCGAGCCAGAAAGACGCGATCGGCGCCGCCCCCGCTGTGGTGCCGCTAACCGCCGGCGTGCACCTCAATGAAAAGGCCTGGCGCGAATCATGAGTCGTTTGGCACAGTCCAAAAACACAACCCAAAGCGCAAATAGAAGACCCGCTCTGCACGGGGAGACGCACAAAAGTGGTCGCTCCGACTGGCTACGAGCAGCAGTGCTCGGGTCGGATGACGCGATCGTGTCTACTGCTAGTCTCATGATTGGCGTCGCAGCATCGTCGGCTTCGAACAGTGCCGTTCTTGTCGCTGGCGTGGCAGGACTTGTCGCGGGATCGATGTCCATGGCTGTAGGTGAGTATGTTTCCGTGAGTTCGCAGCGCGATGCGGAACAAGCGGACATCAAGCGCGAAAAGCGGGAGCTTTCAGGTCAGCCGCAAGCCGAACTTAGTGAACTTGCCATGATCTACGAAAAGCGAGGTCTCGAAAAGGAGCTCGCGTTGAAAGTCGCTGAACAACTCAGTGCGCACGACCGATTGGGAGCACACATGCGCGATGAGCTTGGAATCGATCAATTGACTCTGGCTCGCCCAATGCAGGCGGCTTGGATATCGGCCGCAAGCTTTGCGCTCTTTGCATTAGTTCCGATTGTGGCTCTTCTCACCGCGCCCACGGCATGGCGTATGCCAGCGATTGCAGTACTGTCTCTCGTGAGCCTTGCGGCACTCGGTGCGCTTGGTGGTCATCTCGGGGGCGCCGCGCTCGGTCGCGCCTCGTTGAGAGTTACCATTGGCGGTACCCTGGCGATGGTCGTGACTGCCGTAATTGGCAGGATTCTCAGTGTTTCAGTGGGCTGAGGCAGGGTAGAGCTCACTACGTTGCAAGTTGGGGATACAATCGAGCACCAATAAAGACGAGGACTGTCGTACACAAAAGGACAACGGCATAGTCGTAACCCAACCCAAAGGAACTTGCGCTGCCGACTAGCATGGACGTGCGCAGGCCATCAACGACGTATGTCAGCGGATTGAGATGCGACACTACCTTTAGCCAGCCAGGCATGATGGCTGTCGGGTAAATGGCGTTGCTCGCGAAAAAAAGTGGCATGGTGAGCACCTGGCCAACCCCCATGAAGCGTTCGCGTGTTTTCACAATACATGCAATGACCAGTGAAAACGTGGAGAACAACGTCGCCGCCAAGATAATGATGAGCAATACGTTGAGGAGTGCGAGTGGGCTCCAGTTCAATTTCACGCCAAGTATCAACGAGAGACCGTAAACGACGATTGCCTGTGAGAGAGTACGGACGCCAGCAGAGAAACCCTTGCCGAGTACCAGCGACGCGCGCGGAGTCGGACTGGCGAGAAACTTTTGCACAATTCCGAGATCGCGTTCCCAGATGACGTTGATGCCATAGAATATGGCTACGAAAAGGACGCTCTGCGCCAATATGCCCGGCGCAATGAAGTCCAGGTAGGGGATGCCACCCGTGTGCATCAACCCACTGCGTGAGAACACTTGACCGAATATTAGGAGCCAGAGCGCAGGCTGAAGCGCCCGTGTGATGAGTTCGGTAAAGTCATGTCGCAATTTCCGAATTTCAAACTCCGTAATTACGAACGTCTTTTCGATGAAGCCGACCAGAGGACGCATCAAAGTGGTAGTCATAGCGTTTGAGCCTACCCAAGACGCTCTGCTGTGGCGCGTTCCGCCGATACGTTGCGAAACGTGCTACCGGAATCCAAAGCACTGCCTGCATAGTGGACGAAAACCTCATTTAGCGTATGGCCAGTGTTGCCAAGCGACGTCTCAAGTTCCTTGCAAGTACCAAGCGCCGCTACCTTGCCGAGGTGCATAATCGCGATGCGATCGCAATGGCTTTCCGCCTCCTCAAGGTAGTGTGTGGTAAAGAACAGGGTTGTGCCGTAGTTGGAACGCAAATCGACCAGGTGTTTCCAAACCGCGTCACGTGCAATGGGGTCAAGGCCAACTGTCGGCTCATCGAGGAAAAGGACTTGCGGTCGATGCAGCGTTGATTGGGCGATCTCGAGGCGACGGACCATTCCACCCGAATATTCGCTCACCAATCGAGAACCGTCGGCAGTCAAACCCATAAACGCCAATGCTTCGCCAATGCGGGCCTGTTGCTCATGACGTGGCAAGTCGTAAAGCTTGGCGAAGATCAATAGGTTCTCGTAACCCGTGAGCGAACCGTCCACCGAGACTGACTGCGGGACATAACCAATGGCACGCCGAACTTCCACAGCTTGAGTAACGATGGAGTAGCCGGCGACGCTGGCCTCTCCCGAGGACGGTGGCAAGAGTGTGGTCAGCATCTTGATTGTAGTGGTCTTGCCGGCTCCATTGGAGCCAAGCAATCCAAAGACCTCGCCGGCGTTGACTGAAAGAGTCAGGGAATCAACCGCCGCAAACCCGCCAAAATGCCGAGTTAGGGCCCTAGTGTCCAAAACAACGTTGATTGTGTCCAATGTCTTCACGCTTATGTTGCCAAGACGCAACTTCCGAGCGTTGCGACAATTGTGAGTCGCGCCTTGGTCAACATCTCTTTCTATCTGAGCTCGCACTGCGCACTCGCTCGTCTTTGGTGCGCGATCTAGTTACTTCGTTGGGTTGGTGCCGTTTGGCTGGGTTGGGTTATCTTGAAGTCGGGCTTTGGCAACTTCATTAGGATTTTGCTCCAAGTATCTTGGTGCACAGCCTTTCTTGGTAGCACGCGTCCCATGGGAGTAGGTATTGACGGCGCCCGCCGTACCCCTTGTTCGAGCTGCTCCAAGTCGAGGTATTCATCGCCGTCCGCGAGCTTCTGTGCCGTCTCTGCAGTGCTTACGCTGGCGACTTCGTCGTCGGACAACAGATTCATGATTCCGTCACGTAGGACGTATGATTCTCGCTGTGTGTCTGTCATGAGTAGCTCCCAATTCATTGCAGCCCCGACCGGCTTGCAATAGTGCCGTGTTGGTCGGGACAATGTGGTAAGACAATGCAACTCGTGTGCCGGTCAGCGGCAGGCACATTGCCGAGCACCGAGCTTGTTCTGTCAAGCCGATTCGCGATGACGGCGGGCAATTCGCTGCTTCGTTGGTTCAATGCGAACGAAGCATACCGACAAGAGCAAAGGTGTCTGCGCCACACTGTCGCACAGTTCGCTTTCAGAAAATCATCCTCGCAATCTGCCAATGCCCATTTGCAAATCAGACACCACTTACGTGAAAGGCATCCCTTTCAACATTGGGCACCTTAAACTGTCATTGCCTGGCCGAAGCCCAGACAATCAGCAAGATTAACATCCGAGCGGTCCCCTGCGTCCGATGAGCTATCCAAGGCTTCGGTGCTCTGCCTGCGGAATAAGTCCCCTTTACTCCGCGGCCGAGTCCCTCGAAGAAATCGCCGATTGCGCTCTTTGCGGTCCTCATATCTCGTTTAGAGCATAACGGTCGTTCCAGATGTTCTGTAGGTGAGCAAGAACAAGACGACCCGCCACCAGGCACGATGGTTCGGAGAATGCTTCGGGTTGAATCGCTGCGTCACGATGTTGACCGAATTGCGGAGGCTACATTTGATTACGACGTGTCCCAATTACGAGTATGTCCAAGAGCGCGTCCTGAGATGGAATATGTGGAGATTGACGCTTGTCACTTCCCTTTGAATGACATTCGTCTGAGCACAATTCGGAACTTTGCAAAAGGTCTATCTTTGACCGGTGGCGACAAAGACGTTGGCGAGGAAGTCCGATTTGGAGCGCTGATTGAAAGCATTCGACTTTCATTTCAACAACCCTGCCAACACATTCCGCCGTGTTCGGGCTTCTGATCTCGCGCCGTCTGTCGTGGGTGTAAACGAGGAGTTCCACACGAATGCTTGCGCCATCGACTCGATATCGTAAGACTATATGTCGCAAGATGTTCCAATTCAAAAGCGCACGCCTCTCTGGACTATTCTTGTTGCTAGGTTGTGCGACTGCAGGAACACCGGGTGCCCGAGACGCCACAGGTGGTCTTTCAGGCGCAAACAACATGACCACGTCCGATAGTGCCCTAGCGAACAATGGCAACGTCAATACGGGCGGAGCTAGTGCAGCTACCGGCGGCACGCTTGTGGGTGGCACTACTGACGTTGCCACAGGTAGCGTCATCATAAAGGCTGACTTTCAGCAACGTACACCAGCTACCTACAGCGAATCGATGGTTACCGGTGATTTTGGTAAGGACGGTGGGTGGAATAACGGCCTCGATCAGGGCCGCGCAAGTATCGTTGACGAGGACGGCAATCGGTTCTTGCGCGTTACGTACGTGGGCGGTGCTTATGGCCCCGATGATGGCGGCGTGCAGTTCAAGGTGCCGTTTGGTATTGCCTATGACGAGCTCTATCTCGCTTACCGAATCCGGTTTGCAGTTAACTTCGACTTCGTCAAAGGCGGCAAAGTGCCGGGGCTCGTGGGTGGAACGGCGCCCACTGGCTGTGTGTCAGACAACGGCGGATTTTCAGCGCGCGGCATGTGGCGTCCGGGCGGCGCAGCGGTTCAGTATGTTTACTATCCCGAGAAAGTGAACACTTGCGGTGACGACTTTGCGTACGCAGTCGGCGCAACCGCGATTTCATTCTCGCCGGGCGTATGGCACACGGTTGAGCACCACGTGCGCATGAACAACGCCGGGCAACATGATGGAGTACTCGAGGCTTGGTTCGATGGGCAACAAGTCCTGAGCAACAGTGCATTTCTCTATCGCATCGTGGGCGCCACATTCGGCATTGACACGCTCTACTTCTCGACGTTTTTTGGCGGCAGCGATACTACCTGGGCGCCAGCTGCGGACCAAGTCGCGGACTTCGACGACTTCATGGTATCGACAGTACGCATCAACCCGTGACAATTGCGTTGACGCTAACCAGTCGCCAACCCGCTACCGACTAGGCTCATCCCGATGCCGGCGCCGTGAGCAAATTGGTGCGTGTTTCTGTGCGTCGCTGTCGCTTTTTATGCCGTTGCGACGTGAAAAGCCGATTTTTCCTGCGGGAAATACGAATTAGGTTCACCCATTGCTGCCGGTCCGTTTACCCAGGGAGGCGCCGCCGACGATTTCGATGTAACGTTGCGCTCCCATGCGCGAAAAGAGTTTCTTTGCTGATGAAGCGAGGCGTCGAACCACGCAAGCGATCCAGGCGGTGGAGGCCCAGACCTCCGCAGAGGTCGTGGTTGCGGTACGGCGTCGGTCAGGCAGTTACGCAGTGGCTGCCTACCACTGCGGGCTAGCCGCCCTGTTGCTGGTGACCCTGTATCTACTCGTCACGCCTCGCGTGGTGAGCATCGAAGCGATCGCGCTGGATGGGCTACTGGCATTTTTTCTTGGCGCCCTGGTCTCGGCAAACGTGGACACATTGCTGCGTGTCGTGACGCGACACAAGACGCGTCAAGCACACGTCGATATTACTGCGCGTGCTGCCTTCTTCGACCTGGGGATATCGCGCACCAAGGGTCGCAACGGTATCCTGATCTTCATCTCTACGTTCGAGCGCACACTGACGGTTCTCACCGACGTGGGCATTGATGCGCAAGCATTGGGCATTCAGTGGGCGCAGTCACACGCGGCGCTGCGTGAGGCATTGAGCCGCATGGACTTTGCTGAATTCATCGCCGGTGTCGAAGCACTGGGGCCGGTGCTCGGTGCTGCGATGGCCCGGGCGGCTGACGACGTCAACGAATTGCCGGATGAGGTTCAATGATGTCGCGCATTCGTTTTGGGTCCCGCAAAACACAACTGGCGCTTGCGCTCGGTGCGGCCATCGTCATTTGTGCAGCTGCGGCAATGGCACGGCCCGGCAGTGGACAGTCCTACTCGGGCAGCTCGCGGTCCCGCGGTGGGTCGTCGGGCAGTGGGGGCGGCGGTGGTGGTGGGGATGGCGGCATCATCTTCGAGCTCATCTTCTGGCTCTTGATTCAGAACCCCGTCATTGGGGTGCCAATTATCTTAGTCGCCATCATCTTCTTCATCGTCAAATCCCGAGCGACGGCCAGCATGAACGAATGGTCGACTACATCGGCGCAAGTCGCCGATGTGCGGCAGAGCGACGCGCCAACCGTCGTCCCGCGGATCGAGTTGGCTCAAATCTGCGCCATCGATCCTGAGTTCTCATTGGTGCTTTTCGAGGACTTCGTGTACATGCTGTACGCGGCACTGCAGCGCGGCCGGGCCACGGGTATGAGCTCGATTGCCGCTTACGTGGCCCCGGACATTGCGCAGAGCTTGCAGGACCCCGCGCTCAGCGATGTTCAAGGGATCATCATTGGCGCCATGCGCTACGTGAGTTTCTCGGGCGTGCGCGATGACAGCATCGAGCTCGAAGTCGAAATCGAAGCCAATTTCGTCCAGGTGCTGCGCAGCGGTGGCGAACGCCGGTTCTATGTCATTGACCGCATCGTGCTGACCCGCGCGGCGAGCGCTCGTTCGCGGCCACTAACGCGGTCGCGCACGCTCGATTGTCCAAGCTGCGGCGCTCCGCTCGAAGCCATGCGCGGAACCCAGTGCAGTTATTGCAAGCAAGACGTCAGCCACGGTCGCTTCGACTGGATGATTCAACGATTCACCAACGTGACCGGCGAGCCGCGCGGGCCGCTGTTGACAAGTGATGTGGAGGAGACTGGCACCGACCTTCCAACCATCATCGATCCAGGTGCGACGACTCGCCTGCAAACCCTTGAGCAACGCGACGCAACATTCACTTGGTCTGCGGTCGAGTCGCGCATTGCCCACATTTTTGGCGAGCTACAGCTTGCGTGGACTGAACGCGACGTCAAGCGGATCAGGCCTTACATCTCCGATAACCTGTTTCAATCGATGGTCTACTGGATTGACCTATACGTGCAGCAACATTGCCGCAACGTTAATGAGAACACGCGCATACTAGGCATCGAGCTGTGCAATGTTCTGAGTGATGCGCACTTTGACGCGCTGACCGTGCGCGTATTCGCAGAAGGCCTCGACTACACGCGATCCGATGATGGCCGCGTGCTGAGTGGAAGCCGTTCACGACCGCGCCAATATTCCGAGTACTGGACGCTGATTCGTGCCGTCAACAGCAAGGGTGCGCAAGCGGGCGAAAACGTCTGCCCCAACTGCAGCGCGCCGCTCAATATTGGCATGGCGGGCAATTGTGAATTCTGCCAGGCCAAGGTCACCAGCGGCGAGTTTGACTGGGTCTTGTCCCGCATCGAGCAAGACGAAGCGTACAGCGGGTGAATGGGTGCATATGAAACGGCGAATGGCAGGCCGGACTGTGGTGCTCATCATGCCGGTTTGTGGCGACCAAGGCGGCTTCCAACTTGGCAGCGGGTAACGCTTGGGTGAGCAACAATGAGCTTGGGCGAGCGCGACATGGCACGAGCTGCACAGACAACTTCGAGTCGCCCGTCGAACCAACCGCTGTACCGACGGGACATCTTCGAGATGCTCGTCCATACAAGCACGCGCAAACGTTAGACCGTCCGGGTCTCACCGTCGATGCCAACATTGTCCTGACGGCGCCTGAGCCAGTAGCTCTTTCGTCAATCCCGTATTGCGAGAGATTGGGAGAGTGGTGCGCCTACGAACAATCGCGGACTGCTACCGAACTCAGCTACTCGGCTGTGCTCCATTTCCGCCACGGACCGGAATGCCCACTTTAAAGTACAATTTCGCAAATCCGAGGAGTTCCGAGTCGTTCGGATCTCTAATGCTTTCAATCCCCAATATTCGAGGATCGATTGAGTGATCGTTCTTGTGCATGTACTTGACGAAATCCTCCTTGGTTGAGGATGGCCCCACAATGAGAATCTCATCGGCCCAATCCAGTGCGCGGGCCACGCGGTGAAAGAATCCGCTCGGGCTGTTAGTAACGGCGTCGCCGACGGAAGGTTGCGCTGAAACCTCCAACGCCCGAATGGTCGCCTTTTGGCAGAGCCCATTGTCGACGCTCAAGACGCGCGCTTCCTTTTCGTCAATCCAGACTATCGACTGATTTAGACCCACGATTGTCGCAACCTCAGCGGAACACGTATTCGCAATGTTCACCACAGTACCGCTATGGTGTAGCGTCGTAGCAACATCATTCGTTCAACTCGACCACGGCCACCCAGTCGCACACCGAGGAAGTCCCCGGCCACTGCGCACTCCACGCGGACTGTGTGCATGCTTCGAGTCGCGAGGGTTGCCATCACAAGAGTTGCCCTGCGGGATATGTGCCAGATTCTACATCGCGATTTGCACCGTGTCTGAGGTGCCGCTTGCGCGGTTTCCTGGCATTGTGCAAATCTCGCAGGTAACTCGCGAATAGTTGGACCGAAGTCGAGGCAACTTCACGCGCAATAGGTCCGTTTGTCTCGGTGTTCGCGTCAGTATTCACAAGGTCACATTTCACTGATGGTGCTCCATCATCTCCGGCTCAGTGCGACGAATTATTTCTTGGGCACTCGTCGTGTCTTCCACTGTGCCGTGAGCAATGAGCACGAATCGACCGCTCTTGATGGCTGTCTCGTAGCGCACAATGCTGTCCTTCGGAATGCCCAAGCTGAAAAGACCAGCGCCAAGGGCACTTACCCCGCCAACAACAGCTGCGCCTTCGATTGCTCCTATGATCCACGCAACGAGCGGTCCGGCCACCAGAAGAGGCCCGAGCCCCGGAACCCAGAAGAATGCAGAACCGAAGAGCATGCCCCAAATGCCGCCCCAGAATGTACCTAGTTTTCCCCAGTACTTCATGCGGTCGCCGGCATTGTAGTACCCAACGACTTGTTCGTCGGTGTGATAGTCACGCCCGACGATTGAGAGCTTCTTCATGTCGAAGCCGGCTTGCTGGAGCTCCTTGACTGCTGTCTCTGCTTCAGCATGAGACGAGTACGTCGCGACGATAGAGTTGTTTTTGGACATCTGCTCGTGCTTACTGCAACGCACGTGCCGTTCGGGCCGCCACGCACAGCGAACAGCAGAATAAGCTCCTGTGCGATCAGTGCACGACTCACACACGAAGCATGAGTTACCTGCAGCGTGCTGCAAACAACTCACACTTTGCATTGTGCCAATTGAGGCACTCACTATGCACAACGGGACGTCGAACCATGCTTATGCCGCTGCAATAGCTTCCTTATCTGCCGATTCGGATGCCTGACATCGCCGGAAGAATGCCGAATACGCTGAGAAGCCACAGGATCACGACGATGATCACCACCACGTTCAAGATGGATTTGATTCGGGCCTCCATCGGGATGTA
>Ga0265340_10001109_pt1 | contig 15368 bp, 7 predicted proteins | sample 4CB225metaG_FD_202082 | JGI IMG/M metagenome (GOLD analysis project Ga0265340, IMG submission 202082) | Rhizosphere microbial communities from Carex aquatilis grown in University of Washington, Seatle, WA, United States - 4-CB2-25 metaG | ecosystem: Host-associated > Plants > Roots > Rhizosphere...
ATCATGTGGTGGCGTACCCGTACGGGGCCACGAGCGAGCGGAATTTGGGGTGCCGATGTCGGCGGCGGCATCGATTGAAGCATGAGGGTGGATGGCGCGACGAGCCGTCCACGAACCTTGATGATCCACCCGGAACGTTCACCGCAACGTCCCCGACCGGTCACACCTACAAGTGGCACCCGCCGGCCATCGGACCCATCCACCGCCGGCCCGCCCCCAGCGGCCGAGCTTCAGGAGGTGACCAGCCGTCAGCCGGAGTCCAGTCGTCAGCGGGGGATCCGAAACCAGAAGATGATCACTCTCGGCTCGGCAGTCACTCTCGCCCCGCTGAATGGGTCCCTCCACCGTTCTGATTGGGACATCTTCTGTGCCGGTCAGGTCGATGGTGGGGTCGGTGCCCACCAGGCGGACCCAGAAGGTCTACCGCCGGCATCGCCCGATGGTCGAGCGGTCCATCGCCTGGCTCACCCGCGGCAACCGGCGGGTACCTCACCGTGGCGTCGTCAAGAACGACGCCTGGCTGCACCACCGGGTGGCCGCGATCAACCTCCGACGCCTCCTCGTTCTGGGTCTGACCCACCATGACGGGGCCTGGGCCCTGATCCCGGGGTGATACGGAGGGCAGCAGGCCCGCCGGCCGCCGCCAGGGGCCCGGTCTTGACCTCCAGCACGGCCCGCGTCAGGCTTATTCACGGCGAGGAGTGCGAACTCGTGTCCACCCACAAGGGCTGTGACCGCCGCTCGATGGCCTCTTGAGACACCCTCCCGCCGCCTACATCCCCAGAACCCGCCTTATTCAGCAGGGTCCTAGCGGTGGATCCGGCTCTGGACCTCACTGACCAGGTCGAGGTCGGTGGGGGCGGTGCGCAGAGCGGTCACGACGGAGGCGGCGACCATGGTCCAGGCCCGCTTGGACGTCTCGCTCAGGGACGCGAGGGTGATCTCCCCACCCAGCCTGATCGCCGGGTCGAACGGTACCTCGATCACGGTGGCGACTCCGAGTTCCTGCAGCCGGGCCCGGAGCGCGGTCGCGATCTCGGTGTCCTCGGGGCCACCGTCGTGACCGAGCACCACCACGACCCGGTTGCGCAGGCCGTCGTAGAGCGCGGGGTCGTCATGCATCACGGACAGCGCTTCCTCGATGCCGGCCAGTGCGTCGATCGAGACCAGGCACGGCAGCACCGCGGCGTCGGCGGTGTTCAGCGCGGCCGAGTAGGCCTCGTGGCCCGGGTTGTTACCGGTATCGGTGACGGTGATCCGGTAATAGGTGTCGAGCACCCGCCGAACCGCGACGACGTCCGAGGCCGTCAGGACTTCCCGCCGGGCGATCGAGCCGATCACGTCGGCGTGCGAGGTCTGCGGCGCGGTGTATCCACCAAGGTTGCCAGCGGAGCGGATATCGCCGACTCCGGCCAGCAACTCGGCCAGTCCACGTGACGGCCGGCCCTCAGCGCGCCGATTCAGGCTGCCGATCGACTCTGCGGCTTCCCAGGTCACGACGTAACCGCCACGGTAATGGCCCAGGATGCCGGCCAGGATCAGTGACGTCGGGGTCTTGCCCGTTCCGCCCTTGGGGTTGGTGACGATGATGTTGATCGACCGGGTCCAGGTGGCCTGACGGATCGTCGTGATGGCCTGGCGATAGGCCAGCTCTTCCGCGCTCGGAGCGGGCTTGACCAGACCGCCGCTGACCTTCCGGACTCGTCCGCGCCACCCCCACCGGGCCGGAAGCTCGGCCGGAGCGACGGCGGCGCCCAGACCGCGACGGGTCTGCTCGTCATTGCCGCCGTCCGAGGGCTGAACTGAGAACGACGCCGGAGCCGTCGTCGGGTACACCGGGGCCTCGGCCGGGTAGTTGCCGGTGTCCGCCGCGTAGCCACCGGTTTCGGTCGGGTAGCTACTGGTCTCCGCCGCGTAGTCGTCGGTTTCGGTCGGGTAGGTACCAGTTTCGGTCGGGTAGGTACCAGTTTCGGTCGGGTACGCCTCGTCCTGGGTCAGGTACGCTCCCGGTGCCGAGTTGAATGATGACGGCTCCCGGCCCATGGACTCCGCCGAGAACAGGGACAGCGGCGACGGTGCCGGAATCCGGTCGGAACGAGTTGACAGCCAATCGTTCTCGTCAATTTCCGGCTGCGCGTCCAAGGCCGAAGTCTCGTGGAGCAGTTCTGCGTCTGTCTGGTTGCTGCCCATCATGTCTTCCTCTTCCAACAGCCGAAACTTATCGAGAGCAATGAGGAGCGAGCGTTCAGACGAAAATTCCGCCGACTTCGGCTCCGGCCGAAAGGGAACCGGCATCCGCCGGGGTCATCCGCAGATCGGCGACCAGCAGAGTACGGGATGCCGCGGTGGCGGAAACCCGCCGGGCCAGTTGGTGCGCGGTGTAGACGGTTCCTCCCCGCTCGGTTGCCAGTTGACGTGCGAGTTCCTCCTGCACGTCGGCGGTCACCTCGTGACCGCGTTGCCGCAACAGCCGGACTGCCACCTCGGCCAGGCTCTCGGGGGTGTACTCGCTCAGCTCCCAGCCCGCCACGAAGCCCGTGTTCAGGCCGGGCACCAGAGGAAACACCATGCTCACCCGGGCCTGTTCACCGATCAGCAGGACGACCGGATCGCCGGGCCGATGCCGGATCGCACCGACCAGGATCTCCAGCAGTTCGATCCCGGCGCCCTGACCCCGCTCCGTCCAGTCGCCGTCCAGGTCAATGGCCAGCACACCGCCGGAGGCTTCCTCGAGGGCAGCGGTCAGCAGACTCTCGGCCTGACCGGGCCAGCGGGGCCAGAGCCGGTCGGCCACCGAGGCCCGGACCAGTTGGCCGACCGGAATCAGGTCCAGTTCGGCCAGGCCCTGCGTGTACAGCTTGGCGATCTCGGCTCGGCCGCTCCCCGGCACGCCCATGATCACGACATTGGCCCGGTTACCGAGGGCCTGCTTCGCGCGGCCCAATTCGCACAGTCCGACCAGGTTCTGCTGGATCGTGTTCAGCACCGCCTCCTGCCCGACCAGTTGCTGCAGCCGCCGGAATCCGGCGCTGCCCCGGACCGCCTCGACCGGGTCGCCGGCCGAGTTGCTCACCGGACGGGCGGAGGCCGCGGCCGGTAGCTGCGCCAGCTCGCCGGCCAGATCTTCCGCGGTGAGCCGACTCATCTCCGATTCCTTGCCGGGGTTCACCGCGAGCCGGGACGCCTGACTGTTCACCATGGACTCGAACAGTTTGCGGGCCACCCGGCCGTTGCCGAAGGTCTCGCTCTTCGGGACCCGATCGAAATACTCGTGCAGGCTGTCGAGTCCGTCATCCGTCATCTCGTAGTAGTGCTTACGGCACAGGCCGAGCGTGATCGTGATGAGTTCGTCGGTGCTGTAGTTCGGGAACTTCACGGTCCGGGTGAATCGGGAGGCCAGACCGGGATTGGACTGAAGGAAGCGTTCCATCAGCTCGGAGTACCCGGCGACGATGACGACCAGCTCGTCGCGGTGGTCCTCCATGATCTTCATCAGGGTCTCCACCGCCTCCTGCCCGAAATCCGGCCCGGACCCGCCAGAACTCGCGGTCAGGGTGTAGGCCTCGTCGATGAACAGCACGCCGCCCAGGGCCTTGGTGATCACCTCAGTGGTTTTGATCGCGGTGGATCCGACGTACTGCCCGACCAGGTCGGCCCGTGACACTTCGACCAGGTGACCCTTGGAGAGGATTCCGAGCTCGGCCAGCACCGTGCCGTAAAGCCTGGCCACCGTGGTCTTGCCGGTTCCGGGTGGCCCCGCGAACACGAGGTGCCGGGTCATCATCGGCATCGGCAGGCCCATCAGCATGCGTTTCTGAGCCATCATCAGCAGATTGATCAAGGCGGTGACTTCTTGCTTCACGCCCTCCAGGCCGACCAGTGACTGGAGTTCGGCGAGCGGTCCGGTCAGTGCTGGAGCCGCTTTCGGTGGTTCCTCGTCGGAGCCCGGTTCGTCGCGATACCCTCCGTCGAGATAGCCGCCGCCCGACGAGACGGCCTGGCCGGAAACGCTCGTCGCCGGCAGTGCCGCGAATTCCGGGACGCCCGTCAGGCCCGTCGCGGCCGCGACGGGCCTGGCCTCGTCGAGGCTGACCCCGGTCATCGATACCTGACCGCCGGCGCGGGGATGCCGGAGGGCGCCGTCCCGGTTGCCCTTGATCGCACCACCGGTGATGACCACCGGCTCGGAGGTATCCACGAAAATGCCGCTCGCGCCGCTGCCGAGCACCTCGCAATCGCTGATCGAGAGCTGGCTTCCCTCCTCCAGCATGATTCCGTTCCCGCCGGCGTCGCGGATCCGGCAGCGCACGGCCGTGATTCCCGCGCTGGAGCTGAGCCGCAGTCCGTGCGCGCGGGCATCCACGATCTGGCAGTCCGTCAACGTCGGCGCCGAACCACCGGTGACGTGTAGACCCCCACCTCGCAGCGTGACCGCGCTCAGCACACTGACGGACGGATCATGCAAGCTCAGACTAACCTCAGCGGTGGAGATCAGTTCGGAATCGGTGAGATCGATCCGGGACGACCCACTGCTGCTCACCGCGGCCGAGTCACCGGCCTGGATCACGGCATCGGTCAGCCTCAGCCGGCTGTTCCCGGACAGTTCGATGCCCTCACCGCCGGCCGTGGTCAGTCGCAAACCGGTGAACCGGGCGGCCGACTCGGCGGCCAGGATCACCCCGGTCTGGGACGACCCCTCGATCGTCATCCGTTCGAACTGGGCCGAACTGCCGTTATCCACCAGAACCGCGACCGGGGCGGCGGCGATGGTGCAGTCGAAGAACCGCGGCCTGGACTTCTCGGTGACCTGAATCGCGGTGTTCTGCGCGCCGGACACCGTGCAGGAGCGCAGTTCGGGGGCCGAGCCGCCGGCAATGTGAATCGCCTGCCCCGGCGCGCCGATGACTCTGGAGTCGGACACCGAGACGGTGCCGCTGCTGGTCAGGTAGAGGCCGAGGTTCGTGCTCTCGCGCACGGTCAGCCCGGTGATCGTGGCCGACCCCTGGTGTTCGACCACCAGGGCCGGTTTGGTGGCGGCGGTGATATCGCATTGATCGACGATGATGCGGCCGGTGCCGTTCACACAGATCCCGTTGCCCTGGACCCGCAGCGCCGAGCAGCGGCGCAACTCGACCATCCCACCGTCCACGACCACGACCCCGGACGACGCGGTGTCGGCGATCACTGTGCTCTCGATCGTGCTCGGTCCCGGCGAGGCCACCACGATCCCGGCACCGGCCGAGTTGGTGATCTGGCATCCTCGCAGCGCCAGCGTTCCCGTCCCGCGAACCAGCAACGCGGCCCAGGCCGAGCCGATGATCCGGCATTCGTCGAGCGCGGCCTCACCCCGGATCACGTCCACCGCCGGGACGGCCTCGTCCGTGCCGCTGAGCACGAACCCGCGTAACTGTACGCCGACGGCGTCAATCACCAGGGTGCTGCCGGTGGCGGCGGAGATTTCCACCGTTCCACCGGCGGAATCGGCCTCCAGCCGGACGGTCCGGCTGATCACCAGGTTCTCCTCGTACCGGCCCGGGCCCACGCTGATTGTGGCTCCGGGCTCAGCCTGGGTCAGGGCCGCCCCGATGGTCGAGAACGCCTCCCGCTGATTCTGGCCCACCACGAGCAACTGTCGGCTCATCGTCCGGTCCCCTAACCCTCGCTCAGCCATGCCTACATCAGTCCGGGAAGAGCACCGAAGTGCGTGCTCTGAACTGCGGCCGGAGGGCTGCTACGAGTCACGCCCGACCAGCTCTCGTGTTCGCGGCGCATCGAGGTCAGCGCCAGTTCGTCGAACGACTTCTGGACGACGTCGACCTGGCCGCTGTCGTCGAGATCCCGGGAGGTGAGTTCGCGGATCATGATCAATCCTCGCTTCCCGGGCCGGGGCTCGGCCAGTTCGAGGACCTTGAACTGGGTTCCCGGAACGAACAGCACCCGGTTCGGGACACCGCCCGGTTCGGGTTCGAGCAACCGGGTCCGCCGTCCGGTCATCGACCAGATCAGGACGTCGGTGTCGCCGGACTGGTCCGTGCCCGGACCCGAGACGGCGTTGACGAAACCCCATTCGGTGACCAGCGGATTCTCCCGGTACAACGTCCAGTGCCCGGGGCTGGGGGTGGAGGCGAAGGACGTCGGGCCGCGGTGTGACGGAAGCCGGCTCAGACCGGCCACCAGGCACCGGGCGAACGGGATATGGGGCCCGGCGACACCGGTGCGCAAGGCCGCATCGAGCCGGGCGCCGCGGGGGGAGAGATAGAGGCGGACCGCGACCGCATCCGTCAGGGCCGCGGACGTACCGTCCCGCAGCCCCTCGAAACCGGGGTGTTCGGAGAGTACCCGGGCCACCGAGTTCGACATCGTGCCGAAATCGCGGCCCAGCGACTTGCGCAGCCAGGCGCGCTCCTCTTCGATCGGCCGGGCGGGCAGAATGCCCCGGGCCTGCGGGGCCGGGGTGGGCTGGAGCCGGGCTTCTGGTCGGCCGGGTGCCCGTGGGTCCAGGATCTTCAGCGGCCCCTGGGTCTCCAGCGGTTCTTGTGTTTCCAGCGGTTCCTGGGTCTCTAGTGGCGCCGGGATCTCTGGTTGTTTCTGGGTCTCCAGTGGTTTCCGGGTCTCTGCTGGTGCTTGGGTCTCTGGTGCTGTCTGAGTCTTCGGCGGTGCCTGGGTCTCCAGCGGTGCCTGGGTCTCTGGTGGTGCCTGGATTTCTGGTGGTGCCTGGATTTCTGGTGGTGCCTGGGTCCTGGGCGGGTCCTGGTCCTTGAGTGATTGCTCGATTTGCTGGAGCTCCTGGGCCGGCGGAGGCTCCTGGGATTGCTTTGAGAGCTCGGTCTGCGGGCTCGGGAGCTGGATCGATTGGGGTGCGGGCCCGGTGGTGACGGTCGGCCAGGTGCGCGCGACCGGCATCGGGGCTGCATGCTTGGCCGACCTCGGGGACCGCTCCGGAGCGATTGGCCAGCCGGATGCCGGAAGGTTGGCGGTCGTGCTCGGCGCGGCGGAGCGACTGGACGCAACGGCCGGGGCCGGGACGAGCCGAGCGGGACCGGCTGAGGTGAGACCGGACCGTACTCCGCCGGGCATCTCGGCCGGGATCGTGATGCCGGGGCTCTCCAGCCGGAACCGGGCCGGCTCGAGCCGGCTGACTGGCCGGGGTTCCTCGACGGCGACCGGGGTTTCGACGGCGGCCAGAGTTTCGACGGCGGCCGGGGTTTCGACGGCGGGCAGGGTTTCGACGGCGGCCGGGGTTTCGACGGCGGGCAGGGTTTCGGCGGCGGGCAGGGTTTCGGCGGCGACCGGGACCATCGCGACCTGTGCCTCCCTCGCCTCCAGGCCGGCCTGGGCCAGCAGTTCCCGGGCGGACACCACCTGGGTCACCTGGCGGGTCGATTCGTCCAGGTGCTCGAGCAGGTCCTGGGCCAGCCCCCGCATCCGGAGCAGGACGTCGGCATCGTCGCCGTCGGCCACCACGAACTGGCCGTTCTGGTCGGCTCCGACCTGCCGCACCGCGGCGGTGCAGGAGCTTTCGGTGACCGGGCGGACCAGCAGACCGGACTGCACCACCTCGACCAGCGTGTCCGGGCCGTGCTGGTAGATCGCCGGGCGCAGCTCGGCCAGGCCCTCGGTCGGTCGGCGATGAGTGAAGACCCAAGGCACCGCCGGTGTCCCATCCGTTCCGGTGGGCCGATATCCGAGCTCGGTCGCGAACGGCCAGCTTCCGCCCCGCCCGTCCGGCTGGACCTGGCGGACGTCGGGAGACCGGGTGTCACCGCCGACCGGGATCCCGTTGTAGCAGAGCAGTTCCTCGCCGGTCAGGTCGGCCATGGCCTGACCGAGGGTGGCGCCGGCCGGGAGCGAGACCGGGCCGAGCGGGGCGAGCCGGGAACGGCGCCGGACCGCGGGCGACAACCCGCTGCGGACCCAGCGCACGTCTTCCAGGGATACCGGGTCGCCGCCGGGCGATCCGACCACGATGGTGAGGTTGTCCGGTCGCAGCGGAACTGTTTCGATCAGGCGGGCGCGATATTTCCGTAATGACGACTCACTGCCGGCCGGCCGGATCCAGAGCCCACCGGGTAACGGCTCGACAACCGCGAGCGAACTGGCCGGTACCGCCATCGGCGGGGTCTCGGATTCCCAGGACGGGCGCGGGAAACGTTTGGACTCCCACTGCGGCGACCGGCCCGGCCGGAAACGCACCCAGCCGGTCCCGGGCCCGGAATCGACGAACAGCACGCCTTCCGGTCCGGCGAACATCTGGCCGTCGGCGGCGATCACCACCCGGTCGAGTCGCTCGCAGAGCCAGCCGGCGGCCAGGGTGACGGTCTCCCGCGGGTGCCCGTCGATCACCAATCTGATCCCGTGCCGATGTCCATCGAACGTCGCGGCCACGCGGTCCCAGAGGCTGATCGGGGATCCGACCGGCACATCGATGACCACCAGCTCGTTCTCATGGTCGCGGGGGAGACTGAGAGCCAGGTCGTAGGTTTCCCGCCGGACCTGGCCCCTCGGGTGAATGACCAGCGCGTTGCCGATGATCTCGCTGCTGATCCCGGGATCGTCCGCACCGAGCTTGACCAGAGAAGGCATTTCAGGCTCGTCCTTCTGTTCGCCACATCGTTGTCGTGGTCTTCGTTGTCGTGGTTTTGGTGGTCGTGCTGGTTGGTGCGGGCACGGTGACGGGGGTGCGCGCGGCCTGGGTCTGGTGCCGGATCAGGCCGAAGAGGAAGAACCCGACCACGATCAATACCGCGGCGGTGGTGCCGACGATGATCCCGAGCTTGGCCCGGCGGGCCGGATACTCCAGGTAGGCCGCTTCCCCGGTGACCAGGGCCGCGGACATCCGGCCGGCCTGAAAGGCGTAGGCCTGGACATGATCTTTCTGGGTCTGCATCAGTCACACCTCAATTCATCAGTCCGCGGGCCCACACGTAGACGCCGAACAACTCCAGCACCAGCGGAAGGGTCACTGCCGCGCTGAGCAGCTCGAAGTAGTTGGCCACCTGACCCCAGATCGGCAGCAGGCGCCGGTGCGGGGGGCGCACCATGGCTTTCTGCAGCGCGACCAGCACTCCGGACAGGACCACCAGCATCACCGCCTGCTCGGTCGGGGTGATGACCCCGACCAGGGACATCACCGCCTGCGCAACTCCCCAGGCCCCGGTGGCGGCCAGCGAAACACGTTGCCAGATACCGTGATAGCCACCAGCCCGGATCAGCACGGTGACGGTGATCGCGATCTCCAGGGCAATCGCGAACGACCCGCCCCGGACCAGGATGGGCGCGGTACAGGCCAGCACCACCGCGGTGGCGATCGTGACCATCACCAGGCACTGCTCGGCGAAGATGGTGCGCGCGGTGACGTCGGAAGCCGACGCCGGCTGGATGTCCTGCTGCATCTCCTCGGCGTTGCGGGGAAGCTGGGGGACCCGCAGGCCCGCCACCCGGATCACCGAGCGCGGCGAATACACCAGTACCAGCAGCATTGTCGCGGAGATCGAACCGGCCACCTGCAGTGGTGTCCAGCGCGTCCACAGGTGCAGGAACTCGGCCAGGACCCCGACTCCTCCCACCGACAGCAGCACTCCGAACGGGACGAACGGCATCTCCGGCACCCAGGCGATCTTGGAAAGGATCAGCACCCCGGCGCTGATTCCCGCCGCCAGAGCGCCGGCCATCATCGGCTCGGGCCGAAGATGCACCGCTCCCGCCACCCCGCCGTCCCCGACCGCCGCCGCGATCGCGGCAAAACCACATCCGGCCAGACCGAACAGGATGACCATCGAATCCTGGCCGGCGTTGTAGGCGACGATCACCGAACTGATCACCAGCGCGCCCGCGACCGTCGCCGCCGTCATCCAGGAGATCGGCTCGGTGTCGGTGTCGAGCAGGATCCGGGCGATCAGCAGCAGCAGCGCGACCGACAGCGCGAGGAAGAGCCCCTGGTTGTACTCCGACCGCCATCGGCCGGGCTGAGCCGTGATCGTCGTGGCCATCCCGTCCGCGACGTCGTCGAAATCCATCTCCGGGAAGGCCCTCCCGGTCGAGCGCAGGTAGAGCTGTTCGCCCTCGTTCCAGTTCAGGGTCTGCGGGGTTTCCGTCGGCCCCATCGGCTCACCACCGAGGCGCTGCAGCACCCAGGACGGCCCGAGTTCGTTGCGGGTGGCCGGTTCGCTGGTGTGCCGCAACAGCACCGGCAGCAGACTGGACACCGAGATGGAGACCGGAACGGCGAGATCGACGCGGCGGTCCGGGCCGAATACGGTGATCCGGCAGAGGTCCGCGGCCGGTGTGGTGGTCATATTCGCTCCATCAATCATGGTGACGTCCGCAATTGCCGGGTGTCGGCCGCGGTCACGGTCTGGATCAGCCGGACTCCCCGCCGGGTGACCAACTGGGCCCGGCCCGCGGGCAGTTTGCGGGGCACGGCCTCGCCGATGAATTTGCCTTCTTCCTTGGGATAGGAGAAGACGACGCCCGGGGCGCCGAGCTCCCAGAGCCGGCGGACGGCCGGGTCCATCATGGCCCGCATCGCGCCCGAGGTGCTGCGGGCGATGATCAGGTGCAGGCCGATGTAGGTTCCCTGGGCCAGCAGCGACACCATGGGATCCAGCGGCGACAGTCCGCTCCCGGTGAGCAACTGGTAGTCGTCGAGGACGATGAAGAGCTGCGGCCCGGTCCACCAGTCCCGTTTCGCCAGCCGATCCGCGGTCACTGCCTGGTTCGGGATCCGCGGAGTGAGGGATACCACCGAGGCTTTGGCCAGCGCCCGCAACGACTCCTCGTCGACCGCGTAGCCGGAGCGATACTCCGGCGGGACCTCGACATCCAGTTGCCGGCTCGGGTCACCGAGCACGATCTTGGCCTCGGACGGGGAGTAACGACTGATGATCGACTGCAGGGTGTGCCGGAGCAGGTTCGTCTTGCCGGTCTCGTCGTCACCGAAAACCAGCAGGTGGGGGGTGACCTCGAAGTCGTGCCTCACCGCGGCCAGTCGCTGCTCGTCCTGGCCGAGGCAGATCCGAAGATCGCCGTCCGGGCCGGGGAGTGCCGTCGCGGCCAGATTGGTCGGAAGCAGGCGGACGGCCGGGGCCCGGTCGCCGGGCCAGAACATCTGCGCTTCCTCGGCGCTGGCCCGGGACGCCGTCCCAAGATCACTGGTCTCGCCGATGCCGTCCATCCGGGGCAGGGCCACCAGGAACGGCAAACCGGCCGAGGTGAGGCCATGGCCGGGCCGTTCCGGCACCCGGGCCGCCTTCCTGGATCCGACCTCCGACTCCATGGTGTCACCCAGCCGCAGCTCGAACCGGGTGCCGAGCAGATCCCGCAGCCAGGGCCGGATCTCCGACCAGCGGGTCGCCGCGATCATCAGATGGACGCCGAACGACAGCCCCCGGGAGGCCAGTTCACCGATCTTGGCCTCCAGATCGGCGTAATCGTTCTTCAGGCTGAACCAGCCGTCGATCACCAGGAAGACGTCGCCGTGCGGGTCCTTGACCTCACCTCGGCGACGCATCTCGCGGTAGGCGTTCATCGATTCGACGCCGCGCTGGGAGAAGGTGTTCTCCCGGTGCTCGATGATCTGGAGCAGTTCTTCCACGGTCCGGACCACCCGGTCCCGTTCCAGCCGGGTGGCGACCGAACCGAAATGCGGCAGCCCACTGATCGACATGATCCCGCCGCCCCCGAAGTCGAGTCCGTAGTACTGGACCTCGTCCGGGGTGTGGGTCAGCGACAGGGCCAGCAGCAGGGTTCGCAGCAGGGTCGACTTACCCGACTGCGGGGCCCCGACCACGGCCACGTGCCCGGTCGCACCGGACAGGTCCGCGACCATCAGGTCACGTAACTGCTCATGCGGCCGGTCGATCAGGCCGATCGGAACCCGCAGGACACTCAACTGCGCTGGGTCCGACACCGTCATGCCCCGGACCGGGTCCGGCAGGATGGTCGGCAGCAGCGAGTCCAGAGTGGGGGAAACGGTCAGGGGCGGTAGCCAGACCTGGCGGGCCGCCGGGCCGGCCTCGGCCAGCCGTTCGATGAAGATGTCGGCCAGGGTCGGGCCGGCTTGGGTGCCGGTCGGGCCGGCTTCGGCCGCTACCGCATCGACCGGCTCTGAACCGGGCGGCGGCGGGACGGCGGCCTGGGCCCGGGCCGGCAGCCCCGGATGGGTGTCGGTGTAGAAGGGCACGACCTCGGTCCCGAATTCGAGCTCGCCGGCGGTGTCGGCTCGTCCGGTGCTCGATTCGGGTGCCGGTCCGGAAACGTAGGCGGCCTTGAACCGCACCAGGTTGGTGGTGTCGATCTTCAGGTAACCGTGGCCCGGCTCCGACGGCAATTCGTAGGCGCTGGCCGCGCCGATGACGCTGCGGGACTCCATCGAGGAGAAGGTCCGCAGCGCGATCCGGTAGGACAGGTGGCCCTCCACCCGATGGATCCGACCCTCGTCCAGGCGTTGCGAGGCCAGCAGCAGATGCACGCCGAGACTTCGGCCCAGCCGGCCGATGGAAACGAAAAGTTCCATGAATTCCGGCTTGCTGGCCAGCAGTTCGCTGAACTCGTCGACCACGATCAGCAGCGTCGGCATCGGCGCGAGCTGCTTGCCCGCCGCCCGGGCCCGCTCGTACTCGAACAGCGACGGGTGGCCGCTGCGCCGCAGCAGCTCCTGCCGGCGCACCATCTCGCCGTTGATCGAGTCCTGCATCCGGTCGACCAGGGTCAGCTCGTCGGCCAGGTTCGTGATCATCGCCGAGGTGTGCGGCAGCCCTTCCATCCCCATGAAGGTCGCGCCGCCCTTGAAGTCCACCAGGACCAGGTTGAGGATCTCCGAGGAATGGGTGGCGGCCAGGCCGAGCACGAGGGTCCGCAGCAGTTCGCTCTTGCCCGAACCGGTGGCACCGATCAGCATGCCGTGCGGACCCATCCCGCCCTGGGCGGACTCCTTCAGGTCGAGTTCCACGACCTCGCCGTTCTCGGTCACCCCGATCGGCACGCAGAGCCGGGCCCGCTGGGCGATCCGCGGCCGCCACTTGGCCTGGAGGTCGTAAGTTCGCACGTCCTGGATGCCGAGCAGGGTAGTCAGCCCGAAATCACTGTTCAGTGGCTGCTCCACGAAGTCGATGGCCCCGCTGGTGCGCTGCGGAGCCAGCAACCGGGCCAGTTCCTCGGTCGCGGTCAGGCTGAGCTGATCGACGTGGGCGGAAGAGGTTCCGGCGCCGGAGGGGTACTCGATCTGGTCACCCCCGACGGTCAGCCGCAGCACCATCGGCCCGCCCCGCAGCAACCCGGTGACGTCGAGCAGCAACACGTTGCGAATTCCCGCTCCCAGCAGCCGGGACGACTGCGGCACGTGGGCCAGGTGGGCCACGATCACGACCAGGGGTTCCTGAATGCTGGGCGGAACCGACGGATCGTGATCCGGCCGGTCCAGAATGTCCGCTCCGAGCAGGTCGATCAGGTCCGAATACTCGCAGGCCAGCATCCGGAACGGCCCGGCCGCGTCGCCTCCGGTCGGGTGGGCGTTGTGCGGCAGCCATTTCACCCAGTCCCATTCGGGGCGGCCCACCTCACTGGTGAGAATGGCCAGCCGCATCTCGTCCGGGGCGTGAAACGTGACCAGTTGGCCGATCATGGAGCGGATCAGGGCCACCGCGCCGGGCAGCTCACCGGCGAACTCGACACTGGAATAGTGGCGAAGGCTGACCACCGTCGGGATGCCGGAGACCCTTCCGTAAGCCTCGACGAACCGGCGCAACGAGATCGCCGACAGTGGCTCGAGACTCTCGATCGGCTTGCTCACCGGCGGTTCCAGGACCAGCGCGGCCGGCTGACTACCCAGGCCGATTCGGACCTGCCCGTAGTCGTCATGACTGGGCCGCCGCTCCCACAGCCGGGACCCCATCACGAACGACCACAGGTCACCCGGCTCCGGGTTGTTCCAGGCCACCGCCTGGCGCTGTTCCAGGCCGGCCTTCTTGGCCTTCACCCGCAACTGGGCGATGTAGCGCAGGTAGTCGCGGCGTTCCAGAGCAAGTTTGCGCTTGCGCTCACCGGAGGCCCGGCCGGCCTGCCCGAGGCTCATTGCGATCATGGAGACGCCCATGCCGCCGCCGAGCAGGTAGGTCATCGGCGACGATCCGGCCGCCCCGGAGAACGCCATCACCATCAGCACCGCCCCGATGCCCATCGGCAGCATCATCACCAGCGAGCTCATGTCCTGGACCGGAGGCTCCGGCAGCACCGGCGGTTCCTGTAGCTCGAGCCGGCCGGTGGGTAGTTCCGGGCCGGCCAGCCGCAATCCGCGCTTGACCGTGATCGTGCTCACCAGAACACCCGCTTCGCCCTCGTCGCCGAAGTCATCACGCAGTCCCGGAAGGCGCTGACCCTCCGCCGCCCCAAGCGGACTCGTCGACGTTCAGGAAATCGACCATCGAGACCGGCTTCTCCTCGGTGCTCTCACCTTCGGCTTCGGCTTCGGCTTCCGCCTGGGCCTGGGCCTCGGCCTCATCGTCGATCAGCGGGACGTCATCGTCGCCATCGGCACAGGTCGGCTGGAAATCCGCCGGTCCGAACAAGCTCATCGCCGCGACCGGGCGCCGCTGGTAGATCTTCTGATCAGCGTCAGGCTGGACGAAGGCCGCGGTCGCGGAGTAAGGGCCGGCCGGGTCGGGATCAGTGGCCGGGGTCACGGCCATGGAGGCGGTATCCGGATCGCTCACGACGAACGAGCCGAGGAAGTCGGCACTGCCGATGTCCCAGCTCGAGAAGTCCTCCGACGGCTCAGGCTCGGCCGCGATCTCGGCCGCCCAGATCGGCGCCTCCTCGGTCTCAGCCTTTCTCAGCCACGGCTGGGCGTCGCCGATGAGCAGACCGGAGGCGTCGGAATGCTCGGCGCTCGCCGATCCGGGGCCGGCATTGCTGCTCGCGCCCATCGGTGGTAACGGCATCACTGGACTCGTTTCTCTGATCGGCGTCATTGAATTGGACGGCGTGGCTACTGGGGAATCCGGGGCCCAGGAAGTTGCCGCGATTCGACCGGCGCCCGCGCTGACCGTGCCCGGGCCGGCCGGATCCTGGCCCTGCCAGGGCTGAGCATCGCCCTCGAGCAGCCCGGAGGCATCCGAACGCTCGGCCCCCGGCGTCCCGGCCGCGGCGCCGGCCCCGCCGCCCATCGGCATGCCGCCCGGCGACACCTGCTGCCCGGCCGGCTCACCCACCCCGGCACCCCCAGTCAGCTCACCCACCCCGCCACCCCCAGCCGAACCAGCATTCGCGCCGGTCAGACCCCCGACCGCGGCCAGGTCAGGCGCCGACGTGTCCAACGCCGCGGATCTGATCGCGCCGACCCCGGAAACCTCCGGGGCCCATGACGTCGCCAA
>Ga0265340_10001115_pt1 | contig 15336 bp, 10 predicted proteins | sample 4CB225metaG_FD_202082 | JGI IMG/M metagenome (GOLD analysis project Ga0265340, IMG submission 202082) | Rhizosphere microbial communities from Carex aquatilis grown in University of Washington, Seatle, WA, United States - 4-CB2-25 metaG | ecosystem: Host-associated > Plants > Roots >...
GACCCAGATGGAATTCTGATCTCCTTTTACCCCGAGCGCATTTCCACCATCCGCGTTGGAGGTGGTGACGATCATTGCCGGATGTATCGCTGCGATCCGGGCCAGCGCCCGGTTACGCCAGGTCACGCATTCGTTGTAGGCTCGTTTCACCGGCGGCAGATAGATCTTTACGTCGGCGGCACTACAGGCCCCCTTGGTGAACACCGCGAGCCGCCAGTGCCGCTGTTTCGCGATCAGATCAAGGGCCGGAAACCACTGCGCGGCATGCGAATCGCCGAAGAGCACCACCACCGTTCTGGACTTGCTGTCGGCAAACTTCTCACAGTGCCGGGGGGTGGTCAGGCCTTCAAAAGGAAGGTGACAGCCGTCCCTGTAAATCACCGGATCGTCCTTGGCCGCATGGGCCAGCGACGGTCTCAGATTTCGGGGAAAGCTCGTCACCAGCGTCGCCGCACTGAGTTTCCTGGCCAGCGCAATGGTCCGGGCCGAACCGTGCCCGCCGAGGGTGACGTCGGCGATACTGCCGGTCCCCCGGGGTAAGCGCGTGGGCAGCACCGGCAGCAGCAGGGCCAGCGCAATCACCGCCGAGGTCAGACCGACGCCGACCAGCCCGGCCCGCAGGGGCTCGGCCCGCAGGACCGGATGATCGCGAAGCGGCCGCTCGACGAAGTGATAACTCAGCGCGGCGAATCCGAAGGCCACGGCCACGGCCACGAGTTTCTGCGCCGGCCCGAACTCCTGAACCACCACATAGGGCGCGATCAGCAGCACCGGCCAGTGCCAGAGGTACCAGGAGTACGAACGCGCCCCGATCAACTGGAACGGCCAGGCCGAAAGCATCGACTCGGGCCCGGCACAGCCGGCGGCCAGCACGGCCATCGCCCCACCGACCGGCAGCAGGGCGTGATAACCGGGGAACGGGGTCAGCTCGGTGAAGCGATGGGCACTGAACAGGATCGCCGCCAGTCCGAGCCAGCGAAACGGGATCGTGAGCGGGTGCGGCAACCGGGTCAGAGCGGGTACGGCCAGGGCCACCAGGGCCCCGGCCCCGAGTTCCCAGACCCGCGTCGGCGCACCGAAGTAGGCCCACGTCGCCGACTGGCCGGTGTACCGGATGGACCAGGCCAGGGATCCGGCGGTGACCAGGGCGACGATCGCCACGAAGGCCCCCCGGCGCCGTAACAGCACCATGGTCAGAACCAGCAGCACGGGCCAGAGCAGGTAGAATTGCTCCTCGACCGCGAGCGACCAGAAATGCTGCAACGGTGACGGCGCCGCCGTGGCCGTCCGGTAGTCGGTGCCGAGCAGAGCCAGCCGATAGTTGATCACGTAGCCGGTCGCGGACAGGGCGTCCAGGCTGATTCCGCGTAGCCGGGTGACCGGCAGCCAGTACCAGCTCGCCAGCAGGGTGGCGGCGATGGTCAGGCTGGCGGCCGGCAGCAACCGCAGGGCCCGCCGGGCATAGAACCGCCCGACGAGCAGCCGCCCGGTCCGGGACACCTCACGAACCAGTTGCGAGGTGATGATGAAACCCGAGATCACGAAGAACACGTCGACCCCGACATAACCACCGCTGACGGCGGACAGACCGACGTGGTAGGCCACCACGAGGAGAATCGCGACGGCGCGCAATCCCTCCACATCGGGCCGGAACCCGGGCCGGTTCTCGAGTGGGGTACCAGCTGTCCAGTCGTCGGCGACGGCCGTCGCCGCGGGTCTCCCCCGCGCCGCCAGAGTGCTGCTCACAGCCACATATCGGCGGCGGGACGAAACTCCTGAGCCAGCGACGCCCGGTGGTTGTGCCTGCAATTGATCGCGCGATTATCATCTAATCCACTTCGTATACTGCAAAATACAGATGTAGAACCGAAATTATTGGCCCAACCAGCCCTGACAAGTCCCCAGCCGCGGCTCCACGCCGACCTCGGCCGGTGCAAGGGCCGCAAGTGGCTTGCAGCAAGGGCGTAGGATCACGTCATGACACGACGTCTCGCCGAAGTGGCCAAGAAAGTCGGAGTCAGCGAGGCCACGGTCAGCCGGGTACTGAATGGCCGGCCCGGCGTTTCCGAGGCCACCCGCCGCTCCGTACTCACTGCCCTCGATGTGCTCGGTTACGAGCGCCCCACGCAGTTGCGCGGGGACCGGGCCCGGCTGGTGGGCCTGATCCTGCCCGAGTTGCAGAACCCCATCTTTCCGGCCTTCGCCGAGGTGGTGGCCGGTGGAATCGTCCATCGGGGGCTGACCCCGGTGCTGTGCACCTGCACGGCCGGCGGGATGACCGAGCCGGCCTACGTCGAGATGCTGCTCCAGAAACAGGTGTCGGGCGTGGTCTTCTTCGGCGGCGCGCAGGCCGAGGCCGACGCCCCCCACGATCACTTCGCCCAGTTGCACAAGCGGGGCGTTCCGGTGGTGCTGCTGAACGCCTCCGTCGAGCACCTGGGCTTCCCGACCGTGTCGACCGATGATGTCGCGGCGGTCGAGCTGGCCTTCGCTCACCTGCGCTCGCTCGGTCATACCCGGCTGGGGATGGTGCTCGGGCCGCCCGATCACGTTCCGTCCCGGCGCAAGTTCGACGCTTTCGTCCGGCTGGCCGGGGCTGCCGGCCTGTCCATCGACGACGCCGTCGAACACACGATGTTCACCGTCGAGGGCGGCCAGTTGGCCACCTCGGTGCTGCTGGAGCGCGGGATCACGGCCGCGATGTTCGCCAGTGACATGCTGGCGCTCGGCGGGGTCAAGGCGGCCCGGCGGGCCGGGCTCAACGTGCCGACCGACTTCTCCGTGATCGGTTTCGACGACTCGTTCCTGATGAACTGCACCGACCCGCCGCTGAGCACGGTCCGGCAGCCGATCGAGTCGATGGGCCGGGCCGCCCTGACCTTACTGATCAACCAGATCGAAGGCGGCCTGACCATGGCCCGGGAACTGCTGTTCGAACCGGAACTGGTGGTGCGCGCCTCGACCGGCGCGGTCCCCCGGCGCTGACCAGCCCGCCCGTCGCTTCAGCCCGTTCGGTCGACCTTGACCTCCGCTCACGCTGCTGGTGAGCGGAGGTCTTCTTTGCGTTATCCAGTCGAGATATTGCAGAGTCCAACTGGCGGCAGGGCTGGCATTGGCGGGCAATTGTCCCAGAACGGCGCCACCGCTGCCCGCCGTTCCGAGGAATTGCCGGGCCCGAACGGCGCGAACCGACCCGATACGTCCGCGCTGGTCAGACTGCTGGTCAAGGTAATGATTCCGACCTAGCGCCTACTTTGGCAGCCGCTCTGACCAGCATCGAAACGGTCTTCGTCCGACTTTGGCACGTCGGCCAGTTCACAAGATCCACACCTCATCGAGCGTCGTCAATCGATTTTCTGCAAAGATCGGTTCGAGTCTTGCAACGCAATGACTCTACGAGCTACGGTGAAGGCGCTTGCGCAGCTCCTTCCGAGTGACCGCAATCACGTTCCGGCAATCCCAGTCAACGGGACCGCTCACCGGCCCCCTACTTTCAGGAGGTAGGCGTCTAGTGACGAACCTGCACGCCCTACCCACCGAGGACACCGAGCGTGCCCAGGCCGTCCAGCCCCCCGAGGACGCCAATTGGTGGCGCAGTGCCGTCATTTATCAGGTTTACGTACGCAGCTTCTTCGACGCCAACGGCGACGGCGTGGGTGACCTCGCCGGGGTCCGGGCCAAGCTGGGCTACCTGCACGACCTCGGTGTGGACGCGATCTGGTTCAACCCGTGGTACCCCTCCCCGATGGCTGACGGCGGCTACGACGTGGCCGACTACCGCAGCATCGAGCCGGCCTTCGGCACCCTCGAAGAAGCCGAACAGCTCATCGCCGAGGCGCTCGAACTGGGCATCCGCACGATCATCGATGTGGTTCCGAACCACATCTCCAACCAGCATCCCTGGTTCGTCGCGGCGCTGGCCGCCGGGCCCGGGTCGCCCGAGCGGGCCCGGTTCTGGTTCCACCCCGGCCGCGGCGAGGACGGCGCGCAGATGCCGACCGCCTGGGTCTCGAGCTTCTCCGGGACTAGCTGGACCCGCACCACCAACCCGGACGGCTCCCCCGGCGAGTGGTACCTGCATCTGTTCACCCCCGAGCAGCCCGACCTGAACTGGCAGAACCGGGAGGTCTGGACCGAGCACGAAGAGGTCCTGAAGTTCTGGTTCGACCGCGGCGTCGCCGGGATCCGGATCGACTCCGCGGCGCTGCCGGTCAAGGACCCGCGACTGCCCGAACTCGAGCTCGACCCCGAACCAGGCACCCATCCCCATCTCGACCGGGACGAGTTGCACGACATCTACCGGAACTGGCGCTCGATCGCCGATTCCTACCCGGGGACCCGGGTGCTGGTCGGCGAGCTCTGGCTGGAGGACGCCGGGCGGTTCGCCCGCTACCTGCGCCCGGACGAGATGCACACCGCCTTCAACTTCGATTTCATGGCCCGGCCCTGGGACGCCAAAGAACTGCGCTCCTCGATCGAGGCCACCCTGGCCGCCCACGCCCCGGTCGGAGCGCCGGCCACCTGGGTGCTGTCGAACCACGACGTCACCCGTCCGGTCACCCGCTACGGCCGGGCCGACTCCTCCTTCGCCTTCACCACCAAGCGTTTCGGGGTCGAGAGCGATCTGGTGGTCGGCACTCGCCGGGCCCGGGCGGCGGCCCTGCTCGCCGCCGCCCTGCCCGGTTCCATCTACATCTACCAGGGTGACGAGCTCGGCCTGCCCGAGGTGGAGGACATCCCACTGGAGTTGCTCCAGGACCCGATGCACTACCGCTCCGGCGGCATCGACCCGGGCCGGGACGGCTGCCGGGTACCCCTGCCCTGGGCGGCGAGCGGGCCCTCCTTCGGGTTCTCGCCTGAAGGGGTGAGCGCTAAACCTTGGCTGCCGCAGCCGCCCGGATTCGGCCCGCTCAGCGTCGAGGCCGAACTGCACAGCGCCGAATCGATGCTCTCCCTGTACCGCGACGCGCTACGACTGCGCCGGAGCCAGGAAGGACTGGGCGATGGCCCGCTGAACTGGATCGTCCCCTACCCCAATGACACCGACCCCGCCGATCCCCATGACACCGTCCCCAGTGACGTCCTGGCTTTCGCCCGGGGCGAGCACTTCATCAGCGTCACCAACTTCGGCAGCAGCCCCGTCCCGCTGCCCGAACACAAGCAGGTGCTTCTGGCCAGCAGTGAACTCCAGGACAGCCTGCTTCCGCCCGACACCACCGCCTGGCTTCGCCGCTAACCGATCGCCGAGTTAGCTCCGCCCCCGGCCCAATCCCATCCGGCCCAATCCCATCTGGCCCAATCCCATCTGGCCCAATCCCATCTGGCCCAATCCCATCCAGCCCCTGAAATATCCACGCACCGAGGAGCGACAGTGACGTCTATCCGAAAGACCACGATCATGGCCCTGGCCGGCCTGACCGGGCTGAGCCTGCTGGCCGCGTGCGGTTCCAGCAGCAGCGCCGGCGGCAAGGACGCCACCGGCCCGGTCAAAATCACGGTGGCGATCGACAGCGGCCTCCAGCCGGATGCGATCAAAGTCTTCGACGCTCAGATTGCCCAGTTCGAGCAGAAGTACCCCGACATCTCGGTGACCCACCAGGAATACACCTGGACCGCACCGACTTTCGCCGCCCGGCTCGCCGGCGGGACGCTGCCGACCGTGTTCACCACGGCCTTCACCGACGGCCGGGCCCTGATTGCCCGCCGGCAGGTCGCCGACATCAGCTCCGAGGTCGCGAAACTGCCGTACGCCGCCAAGTTCAACAAGAACGTGGTGGCCGAGGGGCAGGACCAGGCCGGCAAGATCGACATGGTCCCGATCTCCGCCTACGGCCAGGCCCTGCACTACAACCGGGCACTTTTCAAGGCCGCCGGGCTCAACCCGGACCAGCCGCCGACCACCTGGGACGAGATCAAGGCGGATGCCAAGCAGATCTCGGACAAGACCCACCAGGCCGGCTACGCGGTGATGACCACGGGTAACACCGGCGGCTGGATCCTCAGCACCGAGAGCTACGCGCTCGGCGGCCGGATGACCCAGGCCGCCGGCGACAAGCAGACCGCCACGGTCAACAACCCCGCCACCCAGCAGGCGCTGCAGATGTACCACGACATGCGTTGGAACGACAAGTCAATGGGGCAGAACTTCGCCTACGACTGGAACGGGATCAACCAGGCCTTCGCCGCCGGCAAGATCGGGATGTACATCACCGGTGGTGGCACCTACACCAACCTGGTGACCCAGAACAACATCAAACCCGCGGACTACGGTCTGACCGTGATCCCGTTGCAGGGCGCGGGTGCGGGCGTACTGGGCGGCGGCACCCTGGCCGGAGTCAGCGCCAAGGCGACCAAGGCCCAGCAGGCCGCCGCGGTCAAGTGGATCGACTTCTACTACATGCAGAAGCTGACCACCCAGGCCGGCGCCCTTCTTGACGCCAAAACCCTTACCCAGCAGAAGTTTCCGGTCGGCGCCCCGCTGCTGCCGGTCTTCGACAAGGCGACCTACGACCAGGTCCAGGTCTGGATCAAGGACTACATCAACGTTCCGCTCAACCAGATGACCTCGTACACCACCAACGAGTTCACCCAGCCGCTGGTCCCGGAACCGCCGGTGGCGACCCAGGACGTCTATCACTCGCTTGACTCGGTGGTTCAGTCGGTGCTGACGGACAAGAACGCGAACATCGCCGACCTGCTGACCAAGGCCAACACCAAGGTGCAGAGCATCCTCGACAAGAACAGCTGAGCCGCGCGGCCCCCTGATCACCTGAGGCACCACCCGTCATAACCCCGAACGTCCGTGGCGGCCGGCGAATCGCCGACCCGGCCGCCACGGACCTCCACCGCCGGGCTGTAAAGGAAAGGCTGACAATGAGTGTCATCGATCGGCCCGCCGGCGCGCAGCCGCCGGGCCCCGCTACCCCGGCCGCACCGGCCAGTTCCGCCCGGCCCGGCCGATCCCCGATCACCTGGGTCCGGGGCGGGGGGCTGGCCAGCGTCGTCTTCCTGCTGCCGATGCTGATCGCCTTCGGGGTCTTCTCCTGGTTCCCGATGGTGCGGGCCCTGGTGATGAGCGTGCAGCAGACCAACCTGGTCAGCCCGGCGACCTGGGTCGGCTTCAGCAACTACAGCAACGTCCTGCACGATCCCGACCTGCTCACGGCCATCAAGAACACGGCCTATTTCGCTGTGCTGGCACTGATTTTCGGCTATCCGATTCCGCTGGCCCTGGCCGTGGTGATGAGCGAGGTCAAACGCCTGCGGGGGGTTTACACCGCGCTGGCCTACCTGCCGGTGGTGGTGCCGCCGGTGGTCTCGGTCCTGCTCTGGAAGTTCTTCTACGACGCCAGCGGCACCGGGGTGTTCAACAGCATCGTGGGCTGGGTCGGCCTGGGCCCCTACCCCTGGCTGCAGTCGGCCACGACGGCGATGCCGTCCCTCGTGCTGGAGGCCACCTGGGCCGCCGCCGGGGGCACCGTGATCATCTACCTGGCCGCCCTGACCGGCGTGCCGCCGGAACTGTATGACGCCGCCGAGGTGGACGGCGCCTCGATCCGGCAGAAGATCTGGCACGTGACCATGCCGCAGTTGCGCGGCGTCCTGCTGATCACCCTCATCCTGCAGTTGATCGGCACCGCTCAGGTGTTCCTCGAACCGTACCTGTTCACCAGTGGTGGTCCGGCCGATTCCACCCTCACCATCCTGCTGCTGATCTACAACTACGCCTTCGGCAGCAGCCTCAGCGGAGACTTCGGCTCGGCCACCGCGCTCAGCGTGATGCTGGCGCTCGCGCTCGGCCTGCTGTCCGCCGTCTACTTCCGGTTGACCCGATCCTGGAGCACGTCGTGACTGTCACCACGCAAGCCATGGTTCCCGAGGCGGAAGCCACCGTCGTGCCCGCCGCCGCCGCGACCGGCTCGCGGTGGCGACGGCGGCCGCCGGAGCGCCCGGCCGAGCAGAAGGACCGCGGCATCATCTCCCCGGTGGAACGGCGCCGGCCCGGGATCGCTCGCTCGCTCCGGCTCACCGAGGTGCTGCTGCTGATCGGCCTGGTCATCGTCGGCCTCGGGCCGCTGCTGTGGCTGGCCAAGTCCGCCGTCACCCCGACCCAGGACACCCTGCGCGACCCGATGGCGCTCTGGCCGCACGGCACCGACTGGGGCGCGCTCTGGACCGCCTGGACCACCGAGCACCTGGATCGCTACTTCCTCAACACCCTTGCCGTCGCCGGTGGGTCCTGGATCAGCCAGATCGTGGTCGCGACCACCGCCGGGTACGCGCTGTCGGTGCTGCGGCCGCGCTACGGCCCGATCCTGACCGCCCTGGTGGTCGGGACGCTGCTGGTGCCGGTCGTGGTGCTGCTGGTGCCGCTCTATCTGACCGTGCTGAACCCACCGGTGATCCACCACTCGATGCTGAACTCGTGGTGGGCGATCTGGCTTCCGGCCGGGGCCAACCCGTTCAACGTGGTACTGATGAAACGGTTCTTCGACAACCTTCCCCGCGAAGTGTTCGAGGCGGCCAAGGTCGACGGGGCCGGGCCCTACCGGCTGTTCTGGTCGATCGTGCTCCCGCTGTCCCGGCCGATTCTCGGCGTGGTGTCGGTGTTCGCCATCATCGCGGCCTGGAAGGACTACCTCTGGCCGCTGCTGGTGCTGACCGACCCGAACAAGCAGCCGTTGTCCGTGCGGCTGCCGATCCTGGCCGATCTGATCCAGCTCAACATCCTGCTGTCCGCGTTGTTCATCTCGACCGTCATCCCGATCCTGCTGTTCCTCGTGTTCCAGCGACTCTTCCTGAACGGCGCCGGTATGAGCGGCGCCGTCAAGGGCTGACCGATCTGTTCAGGACCAGATCACCACCAGATCACCATCAACTGGGGACCGGGCGCGCTCGGGGTGATCCTCGGCGCCCTAAACTCTTCCTGTGACCATGGATTCGGCAGGAAACGCCCTCGGCGCCAGCGGAAATGCGGCATTCGCGGCGGAAACGGACCGGCTCCTCGAGTTCGCCCGAGGGTCCCGCACCCGGGGCGGTTTCGGCTGGCTGGACGACGACGGCGGGCTCGTGGATCGCCCGCTGGAACTGTGGATCACCTGCCGGATGACGCACGTGATGGCCCTGGGCCAGCTGCTGGGCCGGCCCGGATTCGACGACCTCACCGACCATGGCGTGACCGCTCTGCGGACCACCTTCCGGGACGACGTGAACGGCGGCTGGTACGCGGCCGTCGACAGCTCGACCGGGGAACCCACCGACCCGGCCAAGCAGGCCTATGGTCATGCCTTCGTGATCCTGGCCGCCAGCAGCGCGACCGCGGCCGGCTGCCCCGGCGCCACCGACCTGCTGGCCGAGGCCCTGGCCGTGCACGAGCAGCGGTTCTGGGACGAGTCGGTGGGGATGGCCCGCGAGTCGTTCGACCGGACCTTCACCGAGTCCGAGGACTACCGCGGGGTCAACGCCAACATGCACACCGTGGAGGCCTACCTGGCCGCGGCCGACGTCACCGGGGACCGGCGCTGGCTGGAGCGGGCCGCCCGGATCGCGACCCGGGTGATCGACACCTTCGCCCGGGGTAACGACTGGCGGATCCCGGAGCATTTCAGCGCCGACTGGTCGGTCCGGCTGGAGTTCAACGCCGATCAGCCGGCGCACCCGTTCCGGCCCTACGGTGCCACCCCCGGGCACGCGCTGGAATGGGCGAGGCTGGCCCTGTCCCTGCGGGACGCGCTCGATCAGGCCGCCGGTTCCGGCTCCGGCCCGGCACCGGGCTGGATCACCCCGGCCGCCACCGCCCTGGTGGAGCGCGCGATCGAGGACGGCTGGGCGGTGGACGGGGCCGACGGCTTCGTCTACACCACCGGCTGGGACGGCAAACCCGTCGTCCACGAACGGATGCACTGGGTTCTGGCCGAGGCGCTGAACGCGGCGGTCGCGCTGCACCGGGCCACCGGTGAACCGCGCTGGTCCCGCTGGTTCGGCACCTGGTGGGAATACGCCGAGCACTACCTGATCGACCAGGAGCGGGGATCGTGGCATCACGAACTGAACTCGCGGAACCAGCCGAGTGCGATCACCTGGGCCGGCAAACCGGACGTCTACCACGCCCTCCAGGCGATGCTGCTGCCTCAGCTCCCGCTCAGCCCCACGTTCGCCACCGCGCTGCGAACCAACCCGCCTACGGGGAAAGTTTGAGACTCTTCTTCCAGACGCTGATGTGCTGCTTCTGAGCGGTCAGCATGGCCGCCCCCTCGGACGCGCTGACCCCGACCCGGTGGGCGAAGCCGGCTGAATTCTTCCGGACCGGGGCCCGGAACGAGACCGTGTCACCTTTGCGCACCTGGTACGGCGATTCGGGCGGCGGCCCGACCAACTGCACCCAGACCCGGTCCCGGGTGCTGGTGCCGATCCAGAAACCCTCATCGGCGACCACCGACTGCACCCGCACGGAGACGCCGACGGCCTCGTGCCCGCCGAAGGCGGACAGGTCCCCGCCGAGCCCCACGTCCGCGGCCGCCGCCAACGGCAGCATCGGGGCGCCGTCGACGAGCACCGTCCCGGCGCTGCCCTCGACCGACCGGCCCTCGACCGGCTGGCCCCCGCCCACCGGCGGCCCGCCGGCCGGCGGCGGTCCGAGGCCGGCCCCGCTGCCGGTCCCGGGCACCGCGCCGACGATATTGCCGCCGACGCCGTGCCAGCCGAGCACCACCAGGGTCAGCAGGACCGTCACGATCAGCGCCGGGATCAGCAGGACACGGCTGATCCCGCCGGACTCAGACATCGGCGTCACTCACGCCCCAATGAGATCATGAGACCGAACTGTGCGCTTAAACCCGCCCTCGTGGCATTGATCCGACCTGATCCGATTTCGGGTTGAAGAGTTGCCCTCCGTGATGTCTTCTTAGACTGTGCTGGCCGTCGTCCCGCTGGCGTTGGCCGCTGCTCTGCTCTATGCAGTGTCCGACTTTCTCGAGCAGCGTGTCGCCCAGACCACCGCGGTCGGACTCAACGGTGCCGATCATGGCGGGGTGCTGGGCGTCTTTCGCGTGGGCGCGGGCCGGATGATCCGCAGCCGGGTGTGGCTGCTCGGCTGGGCCGTGGGCACCCTCGCCTACCTGATCCAGGCCGTGGCCCTTCATCTCGGATCGGTGGCCGTGGTCCAGTCACTCCAGGTGACGACCCTGCTGTTCACGCTTCCGCTGTCGGCGGTCGGCCGGCCCGAACGACCGCGGACCATCGACTGGCTTGCCGGTGGCGCCGTCTGTCTCGGGCTCGGGCTGTTCCTGTTCGCCCGCGGCGATCCGATGAACTCCCAGCCGCACCGGTACCGGATCCTGCTCCTGCTCCTGCTGCTGACCGGGGCCGCGGTCACGCTGGTCTCGGCCGCGCTGGGCCGAAACGGCGCGGTCCGGTCCACCCTGCTGGCGGTCGCGGCCGGAATCGCCTTCGCCTCCAGCGCCACCATGGTGAAATTGACCACGGGGGAACTGGCCGATCAGGGAGCGGCGGCGACGGCCCGGGACTGGCCCGGATACGCCCTCGCGGTGCTGGCGCTGGCCAGCGTGGTGCTCCAGCAGGCCGCTTTCACGTCCGGGCGGCTTCCGGCCGCGACCAGCGCCATCGTGGTGACCAACCCGCTGTGCGGCACCCTGATCGCGGTGATCGGTTTCGACGAGGACCTGCCCTCGGGCCCGGGCCGGCTGGCCCTGTTCGCCTGCTCGGCCGCACTCCTGGTGGCCGGCTTGTCGGTGCTGCCCCGCTCGCCGCTGCTGCATGAACCCGAACTAGCGCCGGAAAGCCGGTAATGGTGGCCCCCACCCGTCCGGCCCCGGCCCGTCCGGCCCCGGCCCGGGAACTCGCCATCGGTCTGACCACGTTCGCGCTCTACCTGGTGGTGGACCTGACCAGCGGGCCGGGCCGCCGGGCCGCCGCTATGGCCCACGCGCAGGACCTGTTTCGCCTGGAGACCCGGCTGCACCTGGACCTGGAACCGGCCGCGAACGCCTGGCTCAACCTGCATCCGGTGCTGCGGACCCTGGCCGACTACGAATACGGAAGCACCTACATCATCGCCGCCTTCGGCCTCCTGGCCTGGCTGTATGTCCGCCGCCCGGAGGAATACCGGCCGGCCCGCACGTCCTTCATTCTGCTCAATCTGATCGCCGTCGGCTGCTTCGCCGGGTACCCGGTGATGCCGCCGCGGTTGCTGTCCGGCCTGATCCCCGGGCCGGGTTTCATCGATACCGTCACCCGCGGCCACACCGTCGGATCGTGGGGGTCGCCGCTGGTGACGCACGCCAACCAGTTGGCCGCGATGCCCTCACTGCACGTCGGCTGGGCGTTGTGGGTGAGCGCGGTGCTGGCCCGGATCTCCGGGCGCTGGGGTACTCAGTTGTTCAGCGCGGCCCACGTGGCCGTCACGGTCTGGGTGGTGGTCGCCACCGCCAACCATTACGTGCTCGACGCCGTCGGGGCGGTGGTCGCGGTCGGCGTCTGCCGGCTGGCCTTGCGACTGGAAGTCCTGATAACTAGAAGCATGCGGACCAGGACCAGGACCAGCCGGAGGCGGGGCGCCGTCGTTCCCGCCGCCGACGCCTTCTTCCTGCACATCGAATCGCCGAGTTATCCGCAGCAGGTGGGCGGGGTGGTGCCGCTGGATGTCTCGGACCGGCCGGCCGACTCGCCGGCCCGCAGCGACGTGGTCGACCTGATCCGGGACCGGCTGGTGGATCTCCCCCGGTTCCGGCAGCGACTGGAGTGGCCCCGGTCCCGCTGGGGGCGGCCCCGCTGGCGGGACGCGGAACAGCTCGACTGGGACTGGCATGTGCCGTTGTACGACCTGACCACCGCGCCGGGCCGCCCGGGTGGACAGCCGGCCTTCGATCGGCTGGTCGCCGAGCTGGCCGCGACCGCGCTGCCGACCGACCGGCCGCTCTGGCGAATGGTCGTGGTGCACGGGGTGGAGACCGACCGCTCCGCCGTGGTCCTGATCGTCCATCATGTGATCGCCGACGGGATCGGCACCATCGCCCAGGCCCTGCGCCTGCTGGAACCCCCGCTGCCCGATCTGGTCACCGGGAACGGCCGGGTCTCCCCGCTGCGCCGGGCCCTGGCGATCGGTGCCGGGCTGGGCCAGCTCGCCACCGACGGCCGCGCCCAGCCCCTGATCCAGCCCCAGCCCGCACCCGCAGGAACCGCACCGGCAGAGGCGGGGGCTGAGGCCGGTCGAACCTTCGCCCAGGTCGCGATCCCGCTGCCGGCGGTCCGGGCCGCGGCCGCGGCCGCGGACGCGCGGGTCAGCGACCTGTTGCTGTCCGCCGTCGCCGGTGGCCTGGCCCGGCTCGAGCTGCCGGCCGGGCGGCGGCTGCCCGATCGGTTGCGGGTCGCGGTGCCGCTGATGGTCCGGGAACCGGGAGCGGCGGCCGAGGGCAACGTGACCGCGGCGGTGATGATCGACCTGCCGGTGCGGGCGATGCCGGAACCGGAACGGCTGCGGGAGATCGCCGTTCGCAGTCGCCGGTTGCGAACCGGCAGCCGGGCCCTGGCCTCCCGCTTCGTGATGGCGCGGGTGGCCGGCTGGATGCCCCCACCGCTGCACGCCTGGTTCGCCCGGACGGTCTACGGGGCCAGGTTCTTTCACGCCATCGTGTCGAACATGCCAGGCCCGGCGGTGGCTCTGAGCCTGGCCAAGGCCCCGCTGATCGGTGCCTTCCCGCTCCTGCCGCTGGCCCCGGGAACGGCCCTGACGGTCGGAACCCTGGGCTGGAACGGCTCACTGTGCCTGGCCGTCACCACCGGCGGCTGGCTGGATCAGCAGGCCCAGCCCCTGATCGACGGAATCCGGGCCACCCTGGGCGAACTCGGCGTACCCGACGCCTGAGGCCAGACCACCTGAGGCCAGACCACCTGAGGCCAGACCACCTGAGGCCAGATCACCTGAGGCCAGATCACCTGAGGCCGGACCGAGTCCCTTCGGCGCGGCTCCGGAGAGCAGGGCGATGGTGAACCTGGTCCGGGTCCGTGGATCGTCCAGCGCGTCGCCGAACAGCTCGCGCAACTGGCCCAGGCGGTAGCGGACCGTCTGCGGGTGGATATGTAGTTCGGCGGCCATCGCCCGGCGATCGCCCATCTGCCGCAGCCAGGAGGCCAGGGTCTCGATCAACCGCTCCTGGGTGGCCGGTGACACCGTCAGCAACGGGGCCAGCACCTGGTCCCGCAGGGCCTTCAGCGGCCGCGGATCCCGGTGCACGATCACGGCGTCCAGGTGATCCTCGACGAACAGCAGGCCATCCGGACCCGGCTCCTCCTCCAGCAGCTCTTGCTGGCGCAACCTCGCCGCGGACGCCACCACCCGGATCGCCGACGGCAACCGTTCCAGCGGTATCGAGCGGCCCACCACGGCCCGCATCCCCCGCAGCATGGTGATCTTCGCCTGCCGGGAGGCCAGCTCGGGCCGGTCGGGCCAGATCACCACCATCCAGTCGCCCCACCGGGTGGCCAGCACGATTCCACCGACCCGGCCCAGCACCAGCAGGCTGACCTCGTCTTCCGGATCAAGCAGGATCAGGGACGCGCGGGGCGGCAACGACCAGCCGGCCCGGCTGGAGGCGAGCGCGATTGCCGTACTGTCGCAACGATCGCTGAGCAGCCGGGCCGCCAGCTCTTCCCGTAATCGTTCGTGTTCGGCGGCCGACTCGGACTGTTCACGCACGTATCCGCGGGCCGAGGCCGCGGTCAGGGCATCGATGAAACTGAACAGGGCCTCGGCCAGTTCGGTGATCACGGCCGGGGGAAGCCGTAGCCGCAGGGCCGTACTGGAGACGAACCGCCAGGCCGCATGGGCGCCGATCTGATAGGCCGACAGCAGCCGGGCCAGATCGTGCCCCTGCCGGCACTGCATCCGGCCGATCACCTCGAACAGGTCGACCTGCACCGCCGGCAGCTCCAGAGCCGGGGCTTTCTCACCCTCGACCTGGCTTTCGACCCGCTCGACCAGCCGGCGGATGGCGTCACCGGCGAGGCGGATCATCTCCTGCCGGTTCGTGGCCAGGAATTCCGCGTAGTCCGGGGACATGATCAGATGCTGTTGCACCGTGTCAAGGAGTTCGGGCAGCCGATCGACGAGTTCATCGGCCAAATTCGTGGGGACCTGAGCTGAAGGCGGCAGAGGCTCGGCGACCATTCCTCTTGGGTACCCCCCTGGCTGGCGATCAACACATTCAGGTTGCTCCATTATGCGCTCCGTATAGTTTGGTGCGCCAACTTTTAACCACTGGCGATGAGACACCGTCGCCATCGACGGCGTAAATATCAGTACATGGTGAAAGCCCAGCC
>Ga0265340_10001118_pt1 | contig 15315 bp, 11 predicted proteins | sample 4CB225metaG_FD_202082 | JGI IMG/M metagenome (GOLD analysis project Ga0265340, IMG submission 202082) | Rhizosphere microbial communities from Carex aquatilis grown in University of Washington, Seatle, WA, United States - 4-CB2-25 metaG | ecosystem: Host-associated > Plants > Roots >...
GTAAAGTAATTATTGCCGCCGAAATTGTCCTGCAGCCGGTAGTCGGACGTGAGGCTGACGGTGCGGATGTGATCATTGTAGATCGGGCCGAACACATCGCTCTCGGAGACATTGCTGAAGCCGGCCGCCGCGGTGAGCGTCAGTGCCGATCTGATTGACTGCAACGGGACGATGCTGGCGCGCACCTCGAAGGAATCGGTCCTGGTGACATCCTCGTTCAGCCGCCTCTCGTCGCCGGGCCGGACCTCGCTGTGCAGGACGGATGCGCCGATCCGCATGCCGTCGACACCGACGGGGACATCATAGGACAAGCGGCCGAACGCAAGCTCGCGCGGATCGCCGGGCGTGGTCGACAAATTGAGGGCCAGCGTATCGCCGGGCGCGAGGTAGGAGTTGAATGCGCCGGTCGCGTAGCTTTGCCAGGGGCCGACCGACGACGATCCCAGATTGTCGATCCCGAACGAGGTGTAGATGTGCCAGGTGTTGACGAAGACGATCAGGCGGAAACGGCCGGTCGCGTTGCCGATCTCTTCCAGCGCGGTATCGGCGATGCGCACGCCTGGCCGGCCATTGATCAGCAGGAGCTGGCGCTCCAGCGTCGGCAAGCGTGACGGAGATTCCGCAAGCACCGGGTCGAGCAGCGGCCTTATGCCGAACTGCTCGGCGCCATCGCCCTTCAGCGCCACTTCGGTGATGGCGCCTTCGATCACCTGAATGCGAACCCTGCCATCCCTTATGTCCTGCGGCGGAACCATCGCCCGGCTCAAATGAAACCCCGACGCGCGGTAGAGGTCGCCGATGCCGGCGGCGATCGCCGCGAGATCGGCCTGAGACACGTTCTTTCCAAGATAGGGTTGATAGACGCTTGTGATTGGCTCGCGCGGGATCGCACCGGCGCCGCTCAGCGAAACGCCGCGCAGCACGAACATCGGTTTGGTATCGGCGGCGCCTTCCTGACGCGACACTCTCGGCATCCGCACGCCGGATCGGGAAGGCGATTGGCCGGATTGCGGTGCGTCGAATTGTCGTTCGGTCTGCCGGGGGTCGAAACCCTGCTGGGCTTTTGCCGGCATCGAGACGATCACGGCCAATAGCAGCAGCACAGCAGCTATTCGGCGGTGAACCGGTCGGGGTTCTGTCCGCGATGCGACACAGCAGAATGCAACCCTCTTCGGCACGACCAAATCCCTAGCTACCTGATATTTCGTAGATTTTTATGGTCAATGAATCGTTAACGCGGACCGTAGAACTGCGGACGGACGCTCACTCAATGTTGAAACTTTTCCGGTACGCCTGTCGGTCGGTGACGGGCAGACGGAGTTTTTCATGGCTTGGAACGGCAGGTTTTCACGCCTCCTGACGGCGGCCTTCATGCTGGCTGCGGCTTCCAGTGTGGCCGCCGCCGAAGATGGTGCCTGGCGGGTGGGCAAGTCGTCGGGCGAAGTCTGGATGACGACCTCGGGCGCCCAGCAGGCGTCGCTGACCCAGGAAGAGGTTTTGAAGCCGGGCGACACCATCCGGACCGGGCACAACGGCCGCGTCCTCTTGGTCCACGGCGAGGAAACCATCATGGTTTCGCCGAATTCCGTGATCGCTCTTCCCACCGAGAAGAAGGACGGATTGTCGACGACTATCCTGCAGCAGGCCGGCTCGATCCTGCTGGACGTGGAGAAGCGCAACGTCAAGCATTTCGAGGTCGAGACTCCGTACCTCGCGGCCGTAGTCAAGGGGACGCAGTTTCGTGTCTCGGTGAACGCCGGCTCGACCAGCGTCGACGTGCTGAGGGGGCAGGTCGAAGTCGCGGATTTCAAGTCGGGACAGATCGCACAAGTGATGCCGGGGCAGCATGCAACCGCTTTCGCGCAGGGCAAGCCGGGCCTGTCCCTGGGCGGATCGGGCGCGCTCAATCCGATTGAGCAAGGCAAGCCGCGCCCGTCATCGATCGAACGGATCATGGTGCCGAAGACAGGACTCTCCGCTCCGCTCCGCGCTGCGAACGGGCCGCAGGTGCACGCGCTCGGCCAGCTCGCCGCCGCCGGCAAGGGCGCCACGCGGCCCAGCGCGATGCGGATATCGGCCCCGCTCGGCGAAGTCAGGCTCAATTTTCTGAAGGTCACGCATGGTCTGGCCCATGCAGCGATCTCGGCACCGGGGTCGACGAAACACAGCGCGGACAAGGATACGATCTGGAACTCGCACGAGGCCAAAGCGAGCATGGGTATCGGTGATGGCAATTCCAGCGACACCAGCGGCAGCGGTGGCGCTGCTGCGAGCACAGCCGCGACGACTAATTCAGGTGTAGCGGCGCAGGTCGCCGCGACCACCGGGGCGGCGGTCAATTCCGGCAATGGTAACGGCAACGGCAATCCCAACGGTAACGGCAATGGCAACGGCAGCGCCAACGGAAATGGTCACGGCAATGCTAATGGAAACGGCTCCGCCAACGCCGGCGAGAACGGCAACGGCAACGACAACGGCAACGGAAACGGCAATGGCAACGGCCATGGTCACGTGCATTAGAGGGTGAGAGACGCTTGGGCTGGACGAATTATTCGACCGGCTGACGGACATGGGGGTACGCCGCGTTTGTTTGCGAGGCGTGCGGGATGGAACGCTGTGAAACACTATCGGCCGCATATCTTTGTCGTGGTTGCGCTGGCGATCGTACTGTTGTCCGGCCTGCACGGCGCGCTGCGCAATGCGCTGACCGACCTGCGGTTTGCCTGGCAGCAGCGCCAGGCCAGCGGCGATATCGTCGTTGTCGCGATCGATGCCCCCTCGATCGAGCGAATTGGCGTCTGGCCCTGGCCGCGCCGGCTGCACGCCGACTTGCTGCGGCGGCTGAACGGCGCCGGCGTGCGGGACGTTGCGTTCGATGTCGATTTCTCCTCACCTTCCGACCCTGCGTCGGACCGCGCGTTTGCCGAGGCGCTGGAGAGCACGGGCGGAAGCGTGGTGCTGCCATCCTTCAAGCAACCGGGCGCGGACGGAACGGCGATCCACATCAATCGTCCGCTGAAGCCATTCGCCGATCATTCATGGTCGGCGGTCGTCAATGTCGCGGTTGAGCCGGACGGCCTGGTCCGGCGCTACCAATTCGGCGAGACGTTCGACGGGCAGTATTTTCCGGCGATGGGCGCGGTTCTGGCCGAACAATATTCCGAAAAGCGCGCGCCCTTTCTGGTCGATTTCAGCATCCGCGCCGCCTCGATCCCGAGAGTATCCTATGTCGATGTCTTGCGCGGTGACGAGGCGACGCTGGGCAAGCTCAGGGACAAGAAAGTCATCATCGGCGGCACCGCGCTGGAACTCGGTGACCGCTTCAGCATTCCCAATGGCGGCGTGGTTTCCGGCCCGATGCTGCAGACTCTGGCCGCCGAGTCGATCCTGCAGGACAGAACCCTGCATTTTACCTCCGATGCCGTCACGCTGGCGGGGCTATGCATCATTGCGCTGATCATGATGCTCGCATGGCGCCGCGCCGCCGCCGGGCTGCGGGTTATCATCCTCGTCGGCATGGCCGCCGCCGTTGAAGTCACCGCAGTCCTGCTGCAGGCAAAGTTTCCCCTCATTCTCGATACCTCGCTGTTCCATACCGCGATCGTGGTCTACATGGCCGCGATTGCGCTCGACGAGATCGATTTCCGGGATCTGCTGGGTCGCATCGCCGAGAGCCGCTTTCAGCGCATCGCGATGTCGCTGGGCGACGGCCTGATATGCACCGATCAGGACCACCGGATCACGGTATGGAATCCGGGGGCGGTGGCGATATTCGGTTACGAGCCCGCCGAGATGATCGGTCGGCGGTTCGAGACGATTTGTGCCGGCAGCCCCGACATTGCCGCCGTCTCGAATGCGGTCGGCGAGGCGGCGCGCGCCCGGTCGCAATCGCCCGGCGGCCTGGTGATGGAGTTCGACGGCCGCCGCAAGAACGGCGAGATATTTCCGGTCGAGGCCTGTTTCTCCGGCTGGCAGGGCACCGAGAGCTTCCAGCATGGCGCCATCCTGCGCGACATATCGGTGCGAAAGCGCGAAGCCGAAAGAATTCGCTATCTGGCCGAACACGATTCCCTCACCGGGCTCGCCAACCGCAACAGCCTTCACGCCGGTCTGGCTGCGATGATTTCCGCGGCGGAAGCGCAGCGGCGCGAGGTCGTGCTGCTGGTCGCCGGCCTTGACGCCTTCCAGCAGATCAACGATATGCTCGGCCATGCCTGCGGCGACCTGGTGCTGTGCGCCGTGACCGAACGCTTGAACCGGGAAGCGGGAAATGCCGCTCTGGTCGCGCGCCTGAGCGGCGACGAATTCGCCATCGCGATCCCGCGTGCCGATGCGGACGAGACGGTCGCGGCCTTGTCCGAACGCATCGTGCGTGCGTTCGACACCCCGGTTTTAACCGCAACGCGGCAGCATCGCATCAAGGTCAGCCTGGGGGCGGCGGTCTATCCGGAGGGGGGACGGAGCGCCGGCGAGCTTCTGGCAAACAGCCATCTCGCTTTTTGCCGGGCCAAGGCGACCCGGCGCGGCAGCTACGTGATCTTCGAGAACGCGATCCGGCAGGAACTCGAGGCCCGCCTTACGCTCGAGGCCGAGCTGGTGCTTGCCGCCGAGCGAGGCGAATTCGAATTATTCTACCAGCCGCAGGTCCGGCTGATCGATGGCGGCGTGTTCGGCGCCGAAGCGCTCATTCGCTGGCGCCATCCGGTGCGCGGGCTGGTCTCGCCCGCGGAATTCATGCCGGTCGTCCACACCTCTTCGATCTCGGACCGCATTGCGGCCTGGGTGCTTGAGACCGCCTGCCGCCAGGCTCGGGTATGGGAGAGAAGCGGCCATGCCGTTCGTGTCGGCGTCAATCTCTCGCCCTCGCAATTCCAGTCGATCGACCTCGCAGCCGCGGTGGCGGAGATCCTGAAGTCCACGGGTCTGACGCCGTTGCTGCTCGAACTCGAGGTGACCGAGGATATTCTGCTGCTGGACGAGGACAGCGTGCTCGACACCTTCCGGAAGATAAGGGCGCTCGGCGTTCGCCTCGTGTTCGACGATTTCGGCACCGGCTATGCGAGCCTGAGCTATCTCAAGAAATTTCCGCTCGACGGGCTGAAGATCGACCGCACCTTCGTGTTCGAACTGCTCTCCGATGCCGGCGATGCGGCGATCGTCGGCTCGACTGTCGCGCTGAGCCGGCAGCTCGGGCTGTCGGTGATCGCCGAAGGCATCGAGAACCGCGCGACCGCCGATCTCTTGCTCAGCATGGGCTGCGAAGAGGGGCAGGGTTATTTCTTCGGCCGGCCGGTGCCGGCCCAGGCGTTCGAAAGCCAGTTCCTGGCCGGCAGCGAAGCGGTCGACGCGACAGGGGCCGGAAGAGCGGCCTGAGTGGCCGCTTGCTTGCGCGGGAGACGGCGGCGCTAGAGGTGGTTGTCCCCGGGTGAAGCAGGCTGCGCCCGCTGATCGGCCTTCTCTGCATCCCGCTTGTTGGCCTCGTGATGGCCGATGATGCATCCGGCAACGACGCCGACCTTGCCGTGCCCTGCCATGTGGCCGGCGATGCCCCCGACGATGGCGCCTTTGATGCATCCCTTGGCCTCGGCGGCGGCCGGAGCCAACACCAGGCCCAGAATGGCAGTAGCAAGGATCAGCGGTTTCATGACGGACCTCCGAATAAAACAGGTGCTGCGACAATCCGGGGCCCGGCAATTGGTTCCGCGACAGGACCCGACAAAGACCTATCCGCCGCCGATACAGACAATGGCCGCCGAATCTGCAACATGACGGTCGCGCGGGGGCGTGAGATGGACGATGACTCCTGAGGTCGTAACCGATCCTTTGCCGGGGAGCGGCAGTGTCGCCGCCGTACAAATCGATGGCGATCGCCGTGATCTGCGGCTGGACGCGTGCCGCGGGCTGGCGCTGTGGTTCATCTTCATCGATCACATTCCCGATAACGCGTTCTCCTGGCTGACGCTTCGCAATTATGGCTTCAGCGATACCAGCGAGGTGTTTGTGTTCGTGTCGGGCTACACCTGCATGCTGGCCTATGGCGGCGCGCTGCCACAGGAAGGCTGGCTCACGATCGTGACGCGCGCAATACGGCGGAGCTGGGAAATCTACGCCGCCTTCCTGCTGCTGCTGATCGCCTATTTCGTCTTGATCCGGGTGGCCGGCGGCGGCAGCCGCTATTTCGACGAAACCAATACGGCGTTCTTTTTCAAGGATCCCGGTACCGCGCTGCTCCACATCGCGATGCTGCAATATACGCCTCTCAATACCGACATATTGGCGACCTTTGTGCTGCTGCACCTGGCCTTTCCCGGCGTGCTGTGGCTCATGACCCGGAGCGCCACGCTGACGCTGGCCGCGTCATTTCTGCTCTATCTCATGGTGCAGCTATTCAGCTGGCATCTGCCCTCATGGCCGAGCGGCGAGTTGTATTTCAATCCGTTCGCGTGGCAGCTATTGTTCGTATTCGGCGCCTGGTATGCGTTCGACGGTACAGGGCGCTTACGGACCATCGTGCAGTCGCGCTCGGTGCTGGTGCTGGCGATACTCATTCTTGCCGGCAGCCTCGTCATTACCTTGAGCTGGGAGTTCAAGGCGCTCGAAGGGTTGATACCCGAAGCGGTGTCGAAACTGATCTACCCGATCTACAAGAGCCATCTGGCGCCAGTACGGCTGCTGCATTTTCTCTCGCTGGCCATCGTTGTCGTGCGCCTGACGCCGCGACACTGGCACGGGCTGCCGAAACCTCTGATTACCGCCTTGATCCGTTGCGGCGAGAACTCACTGGCGATGTATTGCTTCGGCGTCTTGCTGGCCTTCATGGGCTTTGTGATCTTCACCCTATTTTCCAGCAGCTTCGCGATGCAGGCCGCCGTCAGTTTCGCCGGGATCGCGCTGATGATCGCGGCGGCGGATCTGCTGACCTGGGAAGCCAAGCTGGATCGGCACGGACCTAAGCTGTTTTGAATCAAGGCAATTTGGTGGCGCGGCAGCAGAGCTGATCGATCTCGGTTGTGGGCATCGTGGAGCCTTCGTGCCTTCGTCAAGGGCGTGTCAACCGGGTGTCATGGATGGCGCTCTAGGTTTCCCGCGCACTATCGGCTTCGCAACATTTAGATACATTGAGGAGAGGGCCATGCGTCATAAACGCATTTTCGGCGCTGCAACTCCGTTGCTGCTCGGCGCCGCGCTGCTTTTCGGAGGATCCGCGACCGCGCAGGCGGCATGCGGACTGCAGTCTGCCGACAACAAGATCAAGCATGTCGTGCACATCCAGTTCGATAACGTCCATCTGCGGCGGGATAATCCCAACGTGCCATCGGACCTCGAGCAGATGCCCAACCTGCTCAACTTCATGCAGAACGATGGCACGGTGAGCGGCAATCACCACACGCCGCTGATCTCGCATACCGCGACCGATATTCTCACCGTGCTCACCGGTGCCTATGGCGACCGCATGGGCGTGCCGGTATCGAACAGCTACGGCTTCTTCCGCAACGACGGCTCGGTCGGTTTCTCCAGCTCGTTTCTGTACTGGACCGCGCTTGGCGGCGACGGCAAGCCGCAGCTGATCAATGAAAACGGCAAGATCTTCCCGGCGCCGTGGGCGCCGTTCACCCGCGCCGGCTGCGACGTCGGCGCGTTCTCGATCGCCAATATGGAATTCGAGAGTGTGCCCGCCGACGTGCGCACTGTTTTCGGCACCGGTTCGCCGGAGGATGTCGCGGTCTCGGCGGCGCTGGCGTTACCGCGCACGCCTGCGAACGCACCCGCCCGCCAGGCGCCGAGCACCGACTATCTCGGCATCGCCGTGCATTGCGCCCTGGGCAGCCCGCTCTGCAACAACAGCCATGCCCGCAGCGATGCATTGCCCGACGAGCCCGGCGGTTATTCCGGCTTCAAGGCTCTCTTCGGCAACGTGAATGTCGCTCCCGTGATCTGTTCGGCGGCGCCCGCCGGCTGCAACGGCAGCGGCGCGGTCAAGGACACCGACGGCGGCGTCATCGCCGACGCCTACGGGCGGCCCGGCTTCCCCAACTCGTTCAGCCCGCTGCCCAAGCAGTCGTTGGGCTATGCCGCGACCATGCTGGAAGCAGGCATTCCCGTGGTCTATGTGTATCTCGCCGATGCGCATGACCGAAATCCGCTGCCGCTCGATCCCGCCACGAATCTGCCGGGTGCGGCCCATGCGTTCGGCGCGGGCGAAGCTGAGTACGTCGCCCAGCTCAAGGCCTACGATGTTGCGTTCGGCAAATTCTTCGCGCGTCTTGCCGCCGACGGCATCAACAAGGACAATACCCTGTTCTTCGTGACCGCGGACGAAAACGACCACTTCGTGGGCGGCGCGCCGAGCCCGGCCAATTGCGATGGCATCCATGTGCCCTGCACCTATGCCCAGATCGGCGAAGTCGATACCTTCCTCGACCGGCTGCTGCTCACGCAGCGCAACAACACGACGCCGTTCGATATTCACTTCGACGACGCGCCGACATTCTATATCCACGGCAATCCGGGGCCGCAGGATCCGCTGACGCGGACGATGGAGCATGACGTCGACGCGCTGCAGGTAACGAACCCGATCACGGGCAACCTCGAAAAGCTCAACGTGTTCCTCGCCGACCGCGCCGAGATGTCCGTCCTGCACATGATCACGTCGAACCCGACGCGCTCGCCGAGTTTCACGATGTTCGGCAATCCCGACTATTTCAACGAGACGTCGAGCTCATCGACCGGGCAGGGCCATGATTGCTCGCAGGCGCCTGCCTGCGTCTTCGAGGCCCCGGGCTTCGCCTGGAACCACGGCGACGTCCAGAAGCAGATCACCCGCACCTGGATGGGGATGGTAGGGCCCGGCGTGATCCACGCCGGCCGCAACGACCGGGTGTTTTCGGACCACACCGATCTTCGCCCGACCATGATCGCGCTGGCCGGCCTGAAGGACGACTATGCTCACGACGGCCGGGTCCTAGTCGAGTTCCTCGACGATCACGCACTGCCGAAATCGCTGCGGCGGAGTGAGAATTTTCTCGAGCTCGCCCAGGTCTACAAGCAGCTCAACGCGCCGCTCGGCTCGGTGGGACGCGACAGCCTGGCCTTTGCGAACCGGTCGATCCTCGGCAACGACGCAGGCTATGCCAGATTTCTCGCCACCATCGCCGACATTGCGGCCAGGCGCGACGCCCTGGCCGCCGAGATCAAGCCGCTCCTGGACGCGGCTGCTTTCGACAACCGGCCGATCGACGAGCGGCAGGAGGATCAATTGGTCCGCCGCGCTCGCGCGATCATCGACCAGGTCGCGGTTCTTGCTCATGACGACCACGACCATCACTGAACGGGACGTGGTCCCGGTTTAGTAACGACAGCAGGCCCGCTGGCGAAGCCAGCGGGCTTTTGCGAGAAAATATGGAGCATGACCCTATGTTATCCTCATCGCCGGCTCGGTTGCGTCGGTTGTTTGCATTTGCGATTGTCTCGGGAGCGCTGCTTGCCGTATCGGCTAACGCGGCTCGGGCGCAAGTGCACGTAGACGGATCGCCGGATGCGGTCCATGTCGAGGCACGCGATGTGCCGCTGCAGGAGGTGCTCGCGGCGCTGCAGGCCAAATTCAATTTGAGCTACCATACCGACGACGCGCTCGATACCCGCAAGACCGGGATTTTTGACGGTCCTCTGCAGCGCGTCACCGCGCGCATTCTCGACGGCTACGATTTCGCGATGAAGATCACGCCGCAGGGTATCGACGTGTTGGTTCTGCGGCAGGACCAGGCCGGCGGCAAGACCGTCGCTTCGGCGGCGCCCGCCATGGCAGCGCCGAAGGCCTCGCCGGCGCCGGTGATGACGGCGGCGCAGGCCAACCGCCACGAACGCGAACACTATCGATAGAGCGTTCGCACCGAGCCGCGAACCAGGATGGGATTAGCGCCGCCGCGCCACGGCCACGCCGAACAGGAAGGCGACGAACAGGCTTGCCAGCGGCGCCGCCCGCGTGATGGCGCTGATGGTCGAAAGCGGTTTGCCCGGCTGCCGCGCGGTCACGATCGCCTCGCTCAGCCGGCTGACCGCGGCCTGGAGTCCTGCGGAGATGTCCGTCAGCGTGCGCGAGACGTCGGTTGCGGTATCGATCGCGCGTTCCGCCATTCCCGGTTGATGCGCCGGTCCGGGTACTTCGAAATCCACCATTTCCACGCCCTCGGAGCCTTGCGGAGTCTTGCGCAGTCTTGGACCACCGTGCGATGAGGCCGCCACCTTTGGCTATCCGCGCGCGCGCTCGTTTTGAACAGCGGGTCTTGCGACCTTTGGCTATCCGCGACAGGCGCCGTGTTGAACGGCGGGTGGCGGCCTCACGGGAGCAAATGCTGCGCCCGGCGGTTTGTTCCGTCGCAGGAAGTGGATTGCCCGTAAAATGGCCGGGAAAGCGAGGGTCACGGCCGGCATGAGGGGCCAAAGGGCTTCGCTCCGTCTTTCCCCCGCCATCCGTCGCGGGTAGTTTATCACCTCAAGGGGATTCGTTTGTGAGCGACATTTCGAGACCGGATTTAACGAGAAAGATAGCGCTACTCGGCGCGCCCATCGAGATCGGCGCGTCGCAGCGGGGAACCCTGATGGGGCCGGCGGCGCTGCGGACGGCAGGTCTGTCGACCGTGCTCGGCGCCCTCGGTTTTGAGGTGGAAGATCACGGCGACATCGCAATCGGGGAGGCGGCCGGGCTGACCGATGCGCCGCCCGACAACGCCCGGCATTACCGGGAAATCCAGCGCTGGATCCGGACATTGAGCGCGCGGGCCTACGAGCTGGCGAACTCCGGCGCGCTTCCGATCTTTCTCGGCGGCGATCACTCGCTTTCGATGGGGTCGGTCAACGGGCTTGCCCGCCACTGGCGCGCGAGAGGCCGCGAGCTCTTCGTGGTGTGGCTCGACGCGCATGCGGATTACAACACGCCCGCCACCACGCTGTCCGGCAACATGCACGGCATGTCCGCGGCTTTCTTGTGCGGCGAGCCCGGACTCGACGGGCTTTTGGGCGACGAGCCGCGGGCATCGATCGATCCCGACCAACTCGAACTGTTCGGCGTGCGCTCGATCGATAGACTGGAAAAGGACCTGTTGCGCGATCGCCGCGTCAGCGTCGCCGACATGCGCCAGATCGACGAGTTCGGCGTCAGCGTCCTGATGCGCCGCGTCATCGACAAGGTGAAGGCCCGCAATGGCGTGCTGCATGTCAGCTTCGACGTCGATTTTCTCGATCCGAGCCTCGCCCCCGGCGTCGGCACTACGGTGCCCGGCGGAGCGACCTATCGCGAGGCGCATCTGGTGATGGAGATGCTGCACGATTCCGGGCTGGTGCAATCGGCCGATATTGTCGAGCTCAACCCGTTTCTCGACGAGCGCGGCCGCACCGCGCGCATCGCGGTCGAACTGGTCGCCAGCCTGTTCGGCCAGCAGATCACCGACCGGCCGACGCCGACCAATGCGATCGAGCCGGGCGAGTGAAACGGAGAGGGATCTTCAGCTATTTTCCGGATTCAGAACTCTTCATGAGGTGAGGAGGCTTATGTTGCCTACTTTCCTCGGCTACGTTCAGGTCACCCGCTGACTCCGCTTTCCCGATGCAGCCCATGTCCGCCGTCGAGACATCCAGGACCAGAAATCTTCCGGCTTTGTGGCGCGAGGGCGCCGCATGGCTCCTGCTCGCCGTCTATCTCGTGCTGGTTGTTCGCTTCGCGTGGAACCCGACGCCGTTTGCCGAAGTTCTTGCGGCGCTCGGGATTGCCAGCGCCCTGGCTCATTGCACCCTGACCTATGGCTGGAAGAACACGTTGGCATTTTTTGCGATCTGCCTCGTCGTAACCTTCGCCCTTGAAAATTTTGGCAGCCTGACCGGCAGGCTGTTCGGCCGTTACCATTTCGAGGTCGGTGCGCAGCTTCCCCACGTCGGTGTCATCCCGATCATTGTCGGTCCCCTATGGTTCGGTATGGGCTATTTCGCATGGATCGTCGCCGGCACTTTGCTTGGTGGCGCCGACCAGAACCTGAAGCGGCAGCTCAACATCATCGCGCAGCCGGTCGTTGCCGCATTTGTGATGACGCAATGGGATTTCGTCTTGGACGCACCGGCGTCAACGATTTCCAGGGCGTGGATCTGGCATGATGGTGGCGCCGTTTTTGGCGTTCCGTTCACGAACTACATCGGCTGGCTTTTGACGTCGTGGACATTCTACCAGTTGTTCGCGCTCTATCTTGCCAGTCGAGGTCAGGTACGCCGGATCAGACGAATCCGCGCGCTGCGCTTCGCGGCGATTCTGTTTTACTTATCTTCAGGAATCACCCAGCTGACGCCCTGGTTGATGGGGCAGGGCGGGGAGGTAGCCGATGCTGCGGGCCATGTCTGGCGTGTCCAGGATTTGCGCGAGACGACAGTCGCGGTCATGTTGTTCACGATGTTTTTTACCTCGATGCTCGCAGCGCTCCGGCTGACGAGAGATGAAGTGCAATGATGGAATCGCGAGCGGCCGTTTTTCGTGAAGTGGGCGCCCCGGTCTCGATCGAGCGCATCGTGCTCGATTCGCCCGGGCCGACCGAGGTGCTGGTGCGCATCGCGGCGGTGGGCCTGTGCCGTACCGACTACCATGTCATGCGCGGCGAGCGGCGGGTGGCGATGCGGCCGATGGTACTGGGCCACGAGGCCGCCGGCGTGGTCGAAAGAATCGGTGAGGCGGTCGGGGGCATCAAGCCGGGCGATCACGTCGTCCTCACCTTCATCCCGGCCTGCGGAAAATGCCACTGGTGCCGGCAAGGCCTGCATCATTTGTGCGCCGAGGGGCCGCGCATCACGCAGGGACCGCAGCTCGACGGCACGTACCGCCGCCACGACCGCGACGGCCAAGCGGTCGGGGCCTTTTGCATGATCGGCGGCTTTGCCGAACGCACCATCGTCGACCAGGCGTCCGTCATCGTGATCGACAAGGATATCCCGTTCGACCTGGCGAGCCTGGTGGCCTGCGGCGTGCCGGCCGGTATCGGAGCGGCGCGCCAGCGCGCGAAAGTGCAGCCGGGTGAGAGCGTGCTGGTGGTGGGCTGCGGCGGCGATGGCATGAACGTGGTGCAGGGCGCGCGCCTGTGCGGTGCCACGCAGATCATTGCCGCCGATATCGTGCCCGCCAAACTCGACTGGGCGCGGCAATTCGGCGCGACGCATGGCGTCAACGCGGAAGGAGAAGCCCTGACCCGCGCCGTGCTGGAACTGACCGGCGGCATCGGCGTCAATCATGCCTTTGTCTGCATCGATCCGCCCGCGACCTTGCTGCCGGCGTTCCGCGCCACCGCCAAGGGCGGCAATGTCGTCGTGACCGCACTGACGCCGGACACCGTGACCGACATCAAGATCCCGCCGCTAGAGCTGTTCGTCACCCAAAAGGCGATCATGGGCGCGGTTTACGGCTTTGCCAGTCCGCGCCTGCAGATCCCGGAATTGCTCGGGCTCTATCGCAAGGGCGCGATCAAACTGCGCGAGCTGATCACGCGGACATATCGCCTGGAAGAGATCAATCAGGGTTATGCCGATCTCGACGCTGGCAAAAATCTGCGCGGGGTCGTTGTGTTCGATGGTTGAAAGATCCGGCAAGCCTCCGGACCGAAACCGGGTTCCGCGCGTTAACCGGCCACTCGCTGAACCCTGGCAGGGTCACGCCGCCGGCGTTGCCCCGACCGTCTTGTGGCTGCCCCCGTGGAACAGGCATCGAACGAGTCCCCGTCGACCGGCCCATGGCCTCTGCTGTCGCTGAACTTCTTCATGGCGGACATGCAGGCCGGTATCGGTCCGTTCCTCGGCGTGTTTCTGCTGGTACACGGCTGGGAGAGCGGCTTGATCGGCACGGTGATGACGGTCGGCGGCGTCGCGGGAATGCTGATGACCACGCCCGCAGGCGCGCTGGTTGATGCCAGTCGGCACAAGCGGCTCTACGTGATTATCCCCGGCATCTGCACGGTGATCGCTTCGGGCATTGTTTTGCTCTCCCAGAGCTTCTGGCTGGTCACGTTGTCCCAGGTCGCAACCGCCGTCGCCGGCGCCGCGATCGGACCCGCGGTCTCGGGCATGACGCTCGGGATCGTTCGTCAGGCCGGCTTTGCCAGGCAAAACGGCTACAACCAGGCCTTCAACCATGCCGGCAACGTGGTCGGGGCCGGCCTGTCAGGGCTGCTCGGATGGCAGTTCGGGTTCACCGCCGTGTTATGCCTGGCCGCGTTGTTCGGAGTCCTTTCGATTGTCTCCGTGCTGATGATTCCCGGCGCATCGATCGACAATGACGAGGCGCGCGGCCTGCACCGGGACAGCAAAGACGATGGAAAAATCGGCGGCTTCACCGTGCTGCTCGAATGCAAGCCGCTGTTGATCCTGGCCGCGGCGCTGGCCTGCTTTCATCTCGGAAATGCGGCGATGCTGCCGCTCTACGGGATGGCGGTCGTCTCGGCCAAACAGGGTGACCCGGCCGGGTTCGTCGCGATCACCATCGTGGTGGCGCAAGGCACCATGATCCTGGCATCCCTGATCGCGATGCGTCTTGCCATCAGAGAGGGATACTGGCTGGTGCTGCTGATCTCCTTTATCGCATTGCCGATACGGGGCGTCATCGCCGCCTATGTGATCGGCAAATGGGGCGTTTATCCCGTCCAGGTACTTGACGGCATCGGCGCGGGATTGCAGAGCGTTGCGGTACCGGGCCTCGTGGCGCGCATCCTCGACCGCACCGGCCGCATCAATGTCGGCCAGGGCGCGGTCATGACCGCACAGGGTGTCGGCGCTTCGCTCAGTCCCGCGCTCGGCGGGTGGATTGCCCAGGAGATCGGCTACAGCGCGATGTTTCTCATTCTCGGCAGTTTTGCGCTCGGCTCGGTCGCGCTGTGGCTCGGCTTTGCGTCGGTCCTCAGGCCTGCCTGCGCGCGGCACGATCGTCCCCGCGATCGGCGGATGATAACCACGTCGGCGGGTGCGCGGTGACGCCTGAGACCAACGCGGCCACCTGGGGCATTGCGGCGCTGGCGACACTGGGGGTGATCGCACGTCCCTGGAATTTGCCGGAATTCGTCTGGGCCATCGCAGGCGCAGCGCTGCTGGTGGCGTTCAACCTGCTGCCGTGGCCGGACGCGCTGGCCGCAGCGGCCAAGGGCACCGACGTCTATTTCTTTCTCGTCGGCATGATGCTGCTGGCCGAAGTCGCACGCCAGGAAGGCTTGTTCGACTGGCTCGCGGCCTGGGCGGTACGGCATTCGAAGGGGTCGGCGAAGCGGCTGTTTCTGATCGTCTACATGGTCGGGGCCATCG
>Ga0265340_10001119_pt1 | contig 15312 bp, 12 predicted proteins | sample 4CB225metaG_FD_202082 | JGI IMG/M metagenome (GOLD analysis project Ga0265340, IMG submission 202082) | Rhizosphere microbial communities from Carex aquatilis grown in University of Washington, Seatle, WA, United States - 4-CB2-25 metaG | ecosystem: Host-associated > Plants > Roots >...
GCACTTGCGCTGCAGCCCGATGGCAATTACGGAAAAGGCCGCTACTTGTTGCGCGTGGCTGCGCCTCAGTTGAGGACCGAATTGGAGGCGTGATCTAGTGGCTACGTCTCGACGCAGACCGCCCCAGCCGACACCGAGACGCCACGCTGGGCGCGGTGCGGTAAAACCGGCATTGCATCACCGCCGCGCCGCAGTTGAAGTCCTATCGCCAGCACTACGAGTGATGGTCATCAGTGGTCCCAATCTCGACCGCCTGGGCCGCCGCGAGCCAAGTATTTATGGCACCGCGACGCTCGATGACATTCACCGTCGGTTGGAAAACGTGGCTCAAGAAAACGGCGCCGTCGTAGATTGCAGACAAAGCAATCATGAAGGAGACCTCCTCGATTGGATCGGTCAATCCGCCGATGGTGCAGCCGACGGAATACTCATTAACCCGGGTGCGCTTACTCACACTTCCTACGCCTTGTATGACGCTGTGCGTTCGGCGCTAATCCCGACCATTGAAGTGCACCTCTCCAATCCGTTTGCGCGCGAAGAATTCCGGCGCAAATCGTTGATTGCCCCCGCTTGTCTCGGCAAAGTTGCTGGCTTCGGTGCCATGTCTTATCAACTGGCGTTGATGGGGCTGCTCGACCACCTCCGAACAGTGGCTCAATCTCGGCCAATTGTCAGCGGTCAACGATAGGCGTCATCAGGTGCCCCCTCGGGGGCCGAACCAATACCAGTCTGGCGCGGCAAGCACCTGCAGCTGTCCTGCGAACGGGCCGAAATGAGTGTAGGCGGAGCGAGCTCTCTCCCTCTTTTCGACTCTTCGGTATAAGTTCTAAGCTCCTTTGCCCGTGTAGTCGTAAGAACACCAGGAGAACGATGTCGGTATCCAATCGCCTCGGTGAGTTGCTGGTTCGCGAGAAGCTCATCAGTTTGCAACAACTTAGGCAGGCGCAGGACGAGCAAAAGGCCTCGGGTCGCAATCTGGGCTACACGCTTGCGAAACTTGGGTACATCTCAGACGAGGAAATAACTAGTTTTCTCAGTTCTCAATACCGCCTCCCTGCCATCGACCTCGACGAATTCGAGGTGGACGCCGAAGTCATCAGGCTGGTCAACCGCGAAGTCTGCGAGAAGCACAAGATCTTGCCCGTATCTCGCTCGGGTTCCGCGTTGATTGTCGCGATGGCTGATCCAACGAATCTGCACGCCATCGACGATATCAAGTTCCTAACGGGCTACAACGTCGAACCGGTGGTTGCCAGTGAGACTGCTATCCATACTGCTATCGAGCGCTACTACACGGTTGGCCCCAACTACGACGAGGTGATGGCCGAGTTCAACATCGATGACGAGGATATCGATTTCTCGGCCACTGATGAAGAGATCAACGCGATGGAGCTTGAGCGTGCAAGCGCCGATGCTCCCGTGGTGCGACTCGTCAATATGCTGCTCTTGAACGCGATTCGCAAGCGTGCAAGCGATGTTCACATCGAGCCCTACGAACGTAAACTGCGCGTTCGTTATCGGGTGGACGGTGTGTTGAACGAAGAAATGACGCCGCCTTTGAAGCTGAGAGCGGCTCTCGTGAGTCGCCTCAAAATCATGAGTAAGCTCGATATCGCCGAGCGACGACTACCGCAAGACGGTCGCATCAAGCTGAAGTTGGGCAAAGGGCGCGAAATGGACTTTCGCGTTTCCGTATTGCCTACTATGTGGGGGGAGAAGGTCGTGTTGCGCTTGCTCGACAAGAGCAACTTGCAACTCGATATGAGTCTACTTGGATTCGATCCAAAGCCGCTTGCCGACTTCCAGTGGGCCATCTCGCAGCCCTGGGGAATGGTTCTGGTAACTGGCCCCACTGGTTCGGGCAAGACGACCACACTCTACTCGGCATTGAGTGAGCTCAACCAAATCGACGTAAACATCAGCACGGCGGAGGACCCGGTTGAGTATAACCTGCACGGCATCAATCAAGTGCAGATGCATGATGAAATTGGCTTGAATTTCGCCATGGCTTTGCGGTCTTTTTTGCGCCAAGACCCGGACATCATCATGGTCGGCGAGGTCCGTGACTTCGAGACGGCCGAGATTGCGGTAAAGGCTGCACTCACGGGCCACTTGGTGCTTTCCACGCTGCACACCAACGATGCGCCTGCGACAATCTCTCGTTTGCTGAACATGGGTGTCGAGCCCTTCCTCATCACGGCAAGCGTCAACCTGGTTCTGGCTCAGCGTCTTGCACGCAAGATCTGTACAGAGTGCAAGAAGCCAATTGAAGTGGACCCCCAGACACTCGTCGATATGGGTTTCACCAAAGAGCAAATGAAAGATGCGGTCGTCCAAAAAGGCGTGGGGTGCACCAATTGTAACGGTTCGGGCTACAAGGGCCGAATCGCTCTTTACGAAGTCATGCGCTTCACGGACGAGCTCAAGGAAATGGTGCTGCAGGGGGCGTCATCAGCCGAGCTCAAGGTGGCGGCAGCGAGATTGGGCATGAACACGCTTCGGATGAGCGGCATCACCAAGATCCTTGATGGTGTTACGACACCCGAAGAAGTGCTTCGTGTGACGATGTCTGACTGAACCCTTGACCGCGCAGGGACTATATCATGACCGATGGTTCGATAGAGAGCCTCAAAGTAAACTTGCACCAGCTACTTCGTGCAATGATCGATAAGGGTGCGAGCGACATGCACATTACGACGGGCTCTCCGCCCCTGCTGCGCATCGACGGGGAAATCGTGCCCTTGAAGCTTCCTCCGCTGTCGGCGATCGACACCAAGCAGCTCTGCTACTCGGTGCTCACGGAAGAGCAGAAGATCCAGTTCGAGAAGACCAAAGAGTTGGATCTCTCATTTGGCGTGAAGAACCTATCGCGCTTTCGTGCCAACTTTTTCATGCAACGGGGTGCAGTTTCCGGTGCGCTTCGTACGATCCCTTTTAAGATTCTGAGCTTCGAAGAGTTGGGGCTACCCCAAGTGGTAGCGGACATGGCCAGCAAACCGCGTGGTCTGATTCTAGTCACGGGTCCCACGGGTTCGGGCAAGAGCACGACGCTCGCTTCCATCATCGACAAGATCAATTCAGAGACTCGTCAACACATCATGACGATTGAAGACCCGATTGAATATCTGCATCCTCACAAGCGCAGCATCGTCAATCAACGTGAGATTGGCACCGATACCGGCACCTTCAAACAGGCGCTAAAATACGTTTTGAGGCAAGATCCGGATGTCGTTCTGGTCGGGGAAATGCGAGACCTAGAGACTATCGAAGCAGCATTGACGATTGCAGAGACAGGACACCTCGTGTTCGCCACATTGCACACGAATTCTGCTCTGCAGAGTGTCAATCGCGTGATCGATGTGTTTCCGCCGCATCAACAGCCGCAAGTGCGGGCGCAGCTATCCTTCGTGCTGGAGGGTGTACTGAGTCAGTTGCTGCTGCCGCGCGCGGGTGTACCCGGGCGTGTGATGTGCATGGAGGTGCTGATTCCGAATGCTGCAATTCGAAACTTGATTCGCGAAGACAAGGTGCACCAGATCTACTCGCAGATGCAGGTGGGGCAGCTCAAGCACGGCATGCAGACAATGAATCAGTCGCTGCACTCGCTGTATTCCCGACGCCTGATCACCTTGGAAGAAGCGATGGGCCATAGCAGCGATCAGGATGAGCTGCGAAATATGATCGAGTCCAAGGCAGCCGGTGGTGTGCCGGCGCCAACTCCAGCAGCGCGGCGACCGTAACCTGTTGGTGTTTGGGGCCCCGACCGTAACCTGTTGGTGTTTGGGGCCCCGACCGTAACCTGTTGGTGTTTGGGGCCCCGACCGTAACCTGTTGGTGTTTGGGGCCCCGACCGTAACCTGTTGGTGTTTGGGGCCCCGACCCCAAACAGTCCGTGACGCCTTTGGGATCCAGTCCGTGACGCCTTTGGGATCTTCTGCCAACGCTGCTCGGTGGCCAGGGCTAGCGCAACCGCGAAACGCGCCGGTTTGTGTGATATTGTGTCCGCAGGTCGACTCGAAACTGGTGTGAAATGTTTCGGCAACATGGGGCGTGCGAGTTTTGCCCGGCAAGGCGAACCGAACATTGTTTCGCGTCCAATCAGCAGCAAAGCCACCAAGTAAAGGCAACCCGGAGAGTAGCAATGCGTAAATATGCCGTTTTGATCAACTCGTTGGCAACCCCGTCTCTGTTTGTTCTGGCGTTCTGTGGCCATGCGGTTGCGCAGACCGCGGCAACACCGACCGAAAATGCACCAACCAAACCAGTGGAGACCCCGGCGGCAACTCCAGCCCCCACCGGATCTGCTGTGGCTCCGGCTGAGGCCGCACCCGCGGGAGAAGCTGCGGCGGCAACTGCACCAGCGGCAGCAGCACCGCCAGCGGCACCCGCAATTCCGAGCTACTTCAGAATCGACCATGATTACGCGTTTGGTCTCCAGCTTTGGGCTGGTGCGACCTACCCTCTCGCGGAGAATATCGGCCTAGCTACGGACATCTACATAGCTGAAAACTTTCCCGGGCTGGGCTCGGACGGTGCTGGAGGGGTAGTTGCCAGGCAGAGTTGGTGGGGTGAATTCGACATTGGGCCAGCTTTCACGGTGGGGCCACTGTCCGTGTCGCCCATGGTAGGGCTTGCCTTTGACTGGGCCGCTAAGCGTGCGGTGGCGATCAATGGCCCGCAGCTTTACACCATCCTCAACCTCGACAAGATTTACTTCGAGTCGTGGATATGGACACTGCTCTACTCGCCATTCAAGGATCAAGTCGCCAACGACTATTTTCACACTCGCGACTGGGTTCTGTACAAGATTTCCGGAAACGTGGCAGTTGGTCCACAGCTCGAGCTTTGGACAAATCTGCAGGGCAAGCTCGGACCCAAGGGTCTTACGTCGCTACCAGTCGGTGGCCACGTTGATTTGGCGTACGGTACGGGCAACACGCTCGGCATATTCCTCGGCTACGAGACACACAAGGCTGCGCGGGAGAGCGTAGGCGATAAGGGTGCGGTTGGTCGGTTGACTTTCGTGCACAATTTCTGAACCTTGGGAAACAGTGCAGCCATTCTCGAACGGGTGGCACCGTGGCTAATCGGCTCGCGTCGCAACTGGCGGCTGCGGGCCGATGCCATTTTGTATTTTGTCTTGACTGCACTTGACCGTTTGGCTGCACGGTTCTGCGTTGCACTCAAACCGCAATATCACTGAGTGGCCGTTGCAATAATGGTCTGACTTGGGGGCCAGTGACTGCGAAGCGTTACTTTTGCGCAAGTAAGAACGAGCGCGAGGATACCCCTCGCGTCATCATTGTGGCCGCCGGAACTTGTGCGATTCGGAGCCGAGGCCTCTCAGGTCTCCAGGTAAGCAACTATGTGCGGTATATTTGGTATTTTCGGGCATACCGAGGCAGCCAACCTCACTTATTTGGGGCTTCACGCGCTACAGCATCGCGGACAGGAGAGCGCGGGCATCGTCACTAGCGACGGGGAACAGCTCTTTTTACATCGCGGAATGGGTCATGTCATCGACGTGTTCCCAACCGATCAGATCGCCAAACTCAAAGGAACGATGGCCATCGGGCATGTCCGCTACTCGACATCCGGGGGTTCCTTGCTCAAGAATTGTCAGCCACTGGCGGTTGACTATGCCCGCGGCTCGATTGCCATTGCTCACAACGGCAACCTCACCAACGCCGAGGCTCTTCGCGAGAAACTCGAGGAGCGCGGTAGTATCTTCCAGAGCATCACTGACACGGAAGTCATCATACATCTAGTCGCCATCAGTACTCAACGCGCAGTGGAAGACAGGGTTGCCGACGCTCTGACCCAGGTGCAAGGGGCATTCTCTCTAGTGTGCCTGACGGAGCAATCGCTGATTGGTGTCCGCGATCCGCTCGGGATTCGTCCGCTGTGTCTCGGCGTGCTTGGGGGCAGTGAGCCAACGTACGTTCTTGCGAGCGAAGCCACTTGTTTCGAACTGATTGATGCCAAGTTCGTTCGTGACATCGAGCCCGGAGAGATGGTCATCGTGGATCGCAAGGGGCTACGCAGCACGCATCCATTTGTGCAGTGCGCCCCGCGCCATTGCATATTTGAATACGTGTACTTTGCGCGGCCCGATAGCGACCTCGATGGCGTCAGCGTCTATGAAGCCAGAAAGAACCTTGGGCGACGGTTAGCGGAAGAGCACCCGGTAGAGGCCGACGTGGTCATTGCCGTGCCGGATTCCGGCGTGCCGGCGACGATTGGGTTTGCGGAACGTGCCCATTTGCCGTTTGAACTTGGCTTGGTTCGCAGCCACTATGTTGGGCGTACCTTTATCGAACCGCAGCAGAGTATTCGACACTTCGGAGTCAAACTGAAGCTCGCGCCCGTGGCCGCCATACTTGAAGGAAAGCGAGTCGTCATAATTGACGACAGCATCGTTCGCGGCACAACCAGTCGAAAAATCGTGAAGATGGTTCGGGCCGCAGGGGCCAAAGAGGTGCACATGCGCATTTCTAGTCCGCCCAATCAGTGGCCCTGTTACTACGGCATCGACACGCCCACGCGTTCCGAACTGATTGCATCTAGCCATAACCTTGCTGAAATCAATCAGTACATCACGAGCGACAGCCTGGCCTACCTGTCCATCGAGGGCATGATCGACGCGGTGGTCAAGTCCGCTGGCGGCCATAACGGAAGTCCACGAAAGCGCCTACCGACCGTTGGTGCTGCGCCAGTGACTCATAAGTCATTCTGTGATGCCTGCTGGACCGGTAATTACCCCATTGCATTCGTGCCGCACCCGCGTCACCGCCAGATGAGACTACTGGACACGTAAGGAAGAGAGTACGGCAGGCTGCCGGAAGCACCTCACGCGTCACCGCGGGCAGGGCAGCGAGTCTCAAGCCTGAGAGCTGGCAGGCGAGCGACCAAGTACGGAGTAGCAAGCTCGAGAGCTGGCAGGCGAGCGACCAAGTACGGAGTAGCAAGCTCGAGAGTTTGTAGGCGAGCGACCAAGTACGGAGTAGCAAGCTCGAGAGTTTGTAGGCAAGCGATCAAGTACGGAGTAGCAGGCTCGAGAGATAACTCTCAACCAAAATTGGTGGCCTATTGATTTCCCCAGGGTTGCCACTCAATTAAGTCATGAGACCAGTTGGTTTCCTTGAGCCCGGCGTTTCCGGTGACAACTGTCAGGTTACTTTGCGCCCGCGTTCGTGCATGAAAGCCTGACTTGCAAGTAGCCAGCGCCTGAGTCGACACGCAAAACTCCAACTCCAGGGTCACGGGCGCCTGTGTCAACTCTCGACCGACCAACGTTGTATGTTGCTTTAGTGATTTTGGGGACTTGGAAATCCATAGGGGGCGGTTGGTGGCGCCTGACGTATAAACCCACAACTTAACGACCCCTACGCCCAAATGCTCCGCGCATCAACACGAGGAGGGGTTCCGGCCCCAGAGAACAACCGACATCACCAAACTGCCGAGATTCTGCAGCAGCGGTCTGCGTTAGGCATTTACAGTTTCTGTGTGGGTCCGGTCTTCGATGACTTGACAGTCACGCCTTTGGCTTAAGCGAAAGGTAAGATGACCGTACAAACATGTCATGTCCGGTTCTGGTCACCAATTGGCTCATGGCGCGCGCAACGCCAAGCATCCGAGTCGGAAACAGCCGAAGCAGGACGCGGAAACGAGCCGAGTCGCCATAATTGAACGAGAAACGGAGCCAGGCCTAACGCAAGACAGCGCCGTCGAAAACATTGGTGGCGGGCCGTGGCAAACGCATGTCGGCGCGGACAATGTAACACTCATACTTACGGGTGAGCTGACGATCACTCACGCTGCCGCGCTCCAAAACGAGCTGCTACAGGCAGTCGCTCAGGGGCTTGAAATTCGGCTTGATTTGGCACACGCGGTCTACCTAGACGCGGCCATTCTCCAATTGATCTGTGCAACGCGTCGGACAGCCGTCGCTATGGGAATTCCGTTTGCTCTGCAACACGTGCAGCCGTGTGTCATCGAGAGCGCACGGGTATTTGGCATGGGGTCCGTCCTTTCGGATAGTACAAGTGCCGGAGACCGATGAGGAGATGAATATGGCAAAATCAGCCCTCGTTGTAGATGATTCAGCCACCATGCGCCAGATGGTTGCATATACGTTGCGCCAGGCGGGGTTCGATACAGTTGAAGCGGCAGACGGTAAGCTTGCGATTGCCGAACTGGCAAAGAAGACATTTCAGCTCGTGATTACTGATCTCAATATGCCGGTACTCGACGGTGTGCAGTTCATTCGAGCCGTGCGACAGCACGCGGCCCATAAGTTCACGCCCGTGCTGATGCTCACGACCGAAACCCAAGGCGCAAAGCGACAAGAAGCCAAAGAAGCGGGCGCTACCGGTTGGCTCGTTAAACCGTTTGATCCAGAGAAACTGCTGGAAGTTGTGGCCAAAGTTGTGCGTTGAGTGAGCGTAATGAAAATAGATCTTTCAGCATTCAAGCAGTCATTTCTGGAAGAAACTAACGAGCGAATTGCCGCCTTGGAACAGGGGCTGCTGCAGCTGGAAAGCGTTCCCACCGACAGTGAACAACTGAATGCAATTTTTCGCGCTGCGCATTCAATCAAAGGTGCGGCTGGAAGTCTCGGCTTCACTCAGATCGCGGACTTTACCCATGTGCTTGAAACCCTGCTGGGTCAAATTCGAAGCGGTTCCGCAGGTGTCTCGGGGGAACACGCTTCGGTGCTTTTGCAGGCAGTAGATGCACTCAGAGAGCTGGTTTGTAACATTGATTCGAACGCGCCAATGTCGGCGAGTACGCGAGCGGTAATGGACCAAATCACGCAGGCCTCAATGAGTCTTGCGGCAGATAAAACTCAATCGGCTCATCCACCCCCAAGTCATTGCGATTCACCGACGGAACCGGCCAACGCGCGTCAGGTATTGCCCCAGACTGGCCTGCGGCGTGCTCGAGTGACGGTTTGCCCGCGGTCAGAATTTTTCGTTTCTGGTCTGGACCCACTGTTGCTGTTCAGGGACTTGTCTAGGCTTGGTGAGTCGGAAGGTGTTGTTGCAGATCTATCGAAGGTGCCGACTCTAGCGCAGATTGAGCCAGAGAAATGCTACATTGCATTCACATCAGTCCTGCAAACCAGCGTCACCGATGACGAAATTCAGGATGTCTTCGCGTTCGTCGAGGACACCTGCGCTGTGCAGGTGACGGATGATGCATCCGCCCCGGTAGAGCGCCGCGCCGCAGCGGCTTTGCCAATGGCGGCTTCGCCCAGGGCGCCGGATACGACTCAGACTCAGTCGAAGGGAACGGCTTCTACACTTCGAGTGGCAACGGAGAAAGTAGACGCGCTCATCGACCTGGTTGGTGAAATCGTCATTGCGCAGTCGATGGTAAAGCAGCTGGTGCAAGCCGCAGGTCTGCCACCGGACTCAGCGTTGCAGAATGCCGTGTCAGCGCTGGAGCACAATACTCAAGATTTGCAAGCGCGGGTAATGGCAATTCGCATGGTGCCAATCGCCACTGCTTTCGCCCGCTTTCCGCGTCTCGTGCGCGACCTTTCCGCGTCGCTGGGAAAAAATGCGGTGATCGAGATTGAGGGCGGGGAAACTGAGTTGGACAAGGGCGTGGTGGAGCGCTTGTCTGATCCATTGACTCATCTAGTACGCAATTCCATCGATCATGGGCTGGAGACAGCGCAAGAGCGGCTTGCGCAAAATAAGCCTGAACAGGGAAAAATCAGGCTCGCCGCACGACACGAGGCGGGTGGTGTCATCATTGAAGTCGGAGATGACGGACACGGACTCAATGCCGCGAAGATTCGAGCCAAAGCCGAGGCGCAGGGGCTGCTCCGCGCGGGCGAGACGGTGACGGATGACCAGATTCATTCTTTGATCTTCGAACCAGGATTTTCGACCGCAGAAGTCGTCAGTGACGTTTCGGGACGTGGCGTTGGAATGGACGTGGTCAAACGCACGATCGACTCCCTTAGTGGAAGCATTTCGATCGTGACTCAGCCCGGGAAAGGGACGACCTTTCGCATCAAGCTTCCTGTGACCTTGGCTATCTTGGATGGCCTGACTCTCGGTGTGGGCGAGCAGAGATTCATCGTGCCGTTGCTCTCAGTCGCTGAGTCATTTCGACCGACTTTGAAGGAGTACAAGCGAGTCGTCGGACAAGGCGAGATCGTGCTCGTGCGTGGTCACGCGTTGCCCATGATTCGATTGCACGAATGCTATGAGATTCCAGGTGCGGAGCGCGACCCCATGCGCGCATTGGTCGTGATCGTCGAGGCCGACAACGGACGTGTAGCGCTATTGGTTGATAGTCTCTTGGGTCAGTCACAGGTGGTCCTAAAGAGCCTCGAAGCGCACTATCAGCGCATCGAGGGGATTATGGGTGCAACGATATTGGGAGACGGCCGTATCTCTTTGATCTTAGACATCCCCGGAATGGTGAGAGCCAACGGCCGGGGCGCGCCGAATCTCAAGCCGGCGGATGCCGCATGACCTGGAATTTGTCTACCTCTTCACAGTAGGACACAGCACATGACACAGCTCGCAACTTCACAGAATTCCCCGGCGTCACACAACGCGACCGTTGCGGTCATGGATCAGTTCTTGGCTTTCAAGCTCGCCGACGAGCTGTTTGCGATTGAAATCCTGCGCGTGCAGGAGATCCGTGGAATTACCCCGATAACACCGATCCCCAATGCGCCTCAATACATACGCGGGGTCATGAATTTGCGGGGCACGATTGTGCCGGTCATTGATCTGCGGATGCGATTTGGACTTGGCGAAGCCGAATACAATCGGTTCACGGTGATCATCGTGGTTCGTCTCGGTAGCCGCATCATTGGCTTGGTCGTTGATGCTGTATCGGATGTGATGGATGTGGCTCCCGGCGACATCGAAGCGCCGCCGGATTTTGGCACCCGTATCGACACATCGTACCTGAATGGAATGGTTCAACGGGGCGACCAGATCATTCTACTTCTCAATCTTGACCAGTTGGTGGGGCTGCAAGCCGACGTTGCCTCAATCTAGAACATAAAAGACGACATGCCGGGCGCGCCCGCGACTGAAAGGACTATCGCTATGGAATGGTTTCAGAAACTCAATGCGAAGACAAAGCTGCTGCTAGCTTTTGCTTTGATCGTCTCATTTTCCGGACTCATGGCTTGGGTTGGACTGAGCAACGCAAGCTCCCTGAATGACGAGCTGGGCATACTCTACAACCGTGGCTTCCTAGGACTTGCTGCTGCCCGCGAGGCCGACGTTGACATGTGGGTCATTGCACGGACTGCTCGTCAGGCGCTCATCGATACGTCGCCAGAAGCGATCCGCCAATCGCAACTGAGAGTAGAAAAGACCCACGACCACATGCGCGCCGCCATGGAGCGGGCCGACAAGAGCATCGTCACTGACGATGCGCGCAAATTGTTCAGCGCGGCAAATAGCGCTCTGGAGGCTTACGTGACCGGTTGTCGAGAGGTCGTGCAGCTGAGTTTGCAGGGCAAGAGGAAAGAGGCGATCGACCTGCTAGTCGCATCAGTGCCTGAAGGGGTCAAAGCGGATGAGCTCATCACAGAACTCTGCAAAAGCAAGGAGAGTGTGGGTGACAAACTCCGCATCAGTGCGACGGAGTCGTTCAATCGTGCCCGCAACATCAGCTTCGCGGTGCTTGGTGTAGTCATCGCCTTAGGTAGCCTCATCGGTATGTACTTTGCGAATTGGTTTGGCCGCGCATTGCTGGCTACCGCTGAAATTGCAGATTCTGTGGCAGCTGCTTCGCAGCAGCTAGCATCCGCGTCAGACGCAATTGCAAGCGGAGCGCAAGAGCAAGCAGCCAGTATCGAAGAGACAGCGTCGACACTGGAGGAAATTACGTCCGCGGTGAAGCACAATGCGGACAGTGCTCAGCAAGCATCCCAGCTTGCTAGTGCTTCCCGCGAAATGGCAGACAAGGGTGGGAAAGTGGCCTTGGATGCCGTAGCAGCCATGAAAGAAGTCAATCAGGCATCCAGAAGAATCGTGGACATAACCGCGACGATCGACGAGATTGCGTTCCAGACCAACTTGCTGGCGTTGAATGCGGCCGTAGAAGCTGCCCGGGCAGGTGAACAGGGTCGCGGCTTTGCAGTGGTAGCCTCCGAGGTCCGCAATCTGGCGCAACGCAGCGCCAGTGCCGCCAAAGAGGTAAAGTCACTAATAGAAGACTCGGTGAGCAAAGTCGAAGCGGGTTACAAGTTGGTGCAGACATCGGGAGAAGCGCTGCAGCAAATACAGAGCTCGGTCAAGCGCGTAACCGATTTCGTTGGCGAGATTGCGGCAGCGTCCCGCGAGCAATCAACCGGCATTGATCAAGTCAATACTGCAGTAACTCAGATGGACCAGGTAACCCAAACCAACGCGGCACAGACTGAAGAGCTTTCAGGCACGGCCGAGGAGCTTGCGCAGCAAGGTCACCAGCTTCTGGAGGTGGTTGCTCAGTTCAATCTGAATCGAGGCAACGCGTCGCACGTACCTACCGTTTCAGCCCGAACGCAGCGGCGGCCGACGAAACCAGAAATCAAGCGCAATCCACCGCGTCGACCGGTTGCCGTGCGCCAGTCGAATAACTACAACGCGCTCGAGTCTGACCAGGAGAGCACGGCGATGCGAATAGGATCCGTCAATCGCCGGGGCACGAATGGTTCAGCGCTCGCGAATGGCACTGACAGCGAGCTCGATACCGTTTTCGAGGAGATTTAGTCGAACGAGGACTAGATGAAGAAGGGTGTCAATCAGCCAGCGTCGGAGTTAGCGACCTTGACGAAGGCTGAATGGCACTTCTTCAAGGATCTGATCTACAAGGTGACGGGCATCGCTTTGTCGCCTGCGAAGAAGACGCTGCTCGTGTCCAGACTTGGGCGCAGGCTTAGGGCTCTCGGATTGCCAAGCTTCACGGAGTACTACGATAAGATCCTCAACCGGGATTTAGCGGGGGAAGAGCTGCAGGCGCTAGTCAACGCGATCACGACCAACAAGACGGAGTTCTTTCGTGAGCCGCACCACTTCGAATTGCTCGAAGATTGGCTACGTTCGCCGTCGCCTAGCCTTCAGCAAGCCCGTCTCCGAGGGCTCCGCATTTGGTGCGCGGCCGCGTCAACCGGAGAGGAGCCCTACACTATTGCGGCGGTAGTGAGATCCGTGGTTAGCCAATCCGAGTGGGGACGCACGACGATATTTGCCACTGATTTGGACACGAATGTTCTTCGGGAAGCCGAGGAGGGTCACTATAATGTTTGCGACCTGGAAAACGTTCCCGGGCCCTGGCGAGAACGACTGTTCACGCGAGCTCGGAAAGACAGTCTGGATGACCACATCGTACGTCCAGAGCTCAAAGCTCGAATCCAATTTTCACAATTGAACTTGGCGAAGGGCGGCTGGAGAATACCCAAGCCATTGGATGTGGTTTTCTGCCGCAATGTTCTGATTTACTTCGACAAGGCGACGCAGCTTGACGTAGTTCGTCGCGCATGCGCAATGCTGGCCCCGCATGGGTTACTGTTTCTGGGGCACTCCGAGGGGCTAACAGCCTTGAAATTGGGCCTCGAATCTGTCGGGCATACGGCATATCGAATTTCGGGGAAGTGCGACCAGTCAGAACGGACATCGCTTCCGCAGCTGCACGCCGTGTCGCTGAACCGTGGCCCACCCCCGCTGCCGCTTCCCTACGTGATTGGTGCCGAGAAAAGACTTCGGCTGGTTCTGCGGACGGGTATCTTGGTAGCGATGTTCAGCAGTTTGGCGGGACGGACCTGCGTTGCGTTTCTCAAAGACGATTGCTCGACCCCCGCAGGAGCTGAGCGAGTTCATGGTGTACTCAAATCGATGCTTCGCGCACTGCAGCATTCTGGAGGCACAACCGCTGACATTCAGGCGAAGACGGTTGGGATTGAAGGTGAAATGGGGCACGGCGGCCAAAGGGACATACCCGAGCTGCAATCGACCGTACATGGCTGGTTGGAAGGCGAATCCCTAATACTAGCCGTGCAGCGCCAAGTTCCGCCGGACACCGAGATTCGGATCGAATTGCGAACCGGGCGCATTCAACTTGGAGTGCCGGCAGCGCCCAGCACGGTTATCAGTCTCAGTAGTTCAGTGGCGTGCGGTACCAACCGGAAAGCGGCGGAGAGTACATGACTGAGTCAGTCGAGCGCAGTTCTGGAGTCCAGTTGGGGCAATCCATCGATCGGGAGCTGTCCGCGGTTCACCTGCAGCTTGAGCAAGTAAGTAACATCGTGCTGGACGCAGTCACGAAACTGGGTGAAGGGTTTGCGAAGATCTCAGGAGAAAGTCAGACGCAACAAGCACTGTTGCAGATGAGTCTGCACACGGTCGGCGTTTCCGAGGACGACAGCAGTGCAATTGCCAAATTCGTCGCAGGCAGTAAGCAACTGACAGGAACCATGCTGGCCGGCATGGAACAAGCAAATCTGCGCAACGTTGCATTGGCAGCGAAGCTTGAAGCGGTATTGCCTGTGCTGAGCAATCTCAGCGAATTGTCTCGCAGCATTCGCGACAGCGCTAGCCAAATTCGTTACCTTGCGATGAACGCAACGCTTGAAGCTAGTCGTTCGAGTAAAGATGGGCATGGGTTTTCGGTGGTTGCCAACGCCGTCAAAGAACTCGCTTTGGAGTTTAGCGGTGTCAGTACCCGAATGGACGATAATGTCGAGAGCATCCGTTCCGTCTTTGACAGTGTTGCGACAGAGGCGAAGGTGGCATTGGAGACGGATGCCGTGCTCGCCAGACAAGCTTGGACTCAGTCGGCACGACTAGAAGAACGGACGCGCGGGTTAAACCAAGAATTGAGCGATCGATTGCAAACTGCGCAGGACATTGGCAAGTCGATTCAGCAAGGGGTCAACCTGTGCGTTTGTGGGTTGCAGTTTGGAGACTTGGTTGGGCAGTTATGCCAATTGAGTCTGGTGCGCGTGGAGACACTCAAACCGGTGGTGGGTCAAGTGGCGCAGTGGGCGACCGTCGATGTCGGCCATGGGCCGGCTGCCGCAGCGCTGCTCGAACAGTTGGAGCGCGGTTGTGCCGATATTCGCACGGTGGCCGTGCAACAGACATCGCTAGAGACGGGAGACGTTGAGCTCTTCTAGATCTAAACATTGATCTCATCTTGTAGTGACGCCCGCCGATGACGCTGAGGAATGGTGGTCCTTCGACCATTCCGCTGCGTCATGGTCCTTCGACCATTCCGCTGCGTCATGGTCCTTCGACCATTCCGCTGCGTCATGGTCCTTCGACCATTCCGCTGCGTCATGGTCCTTCA
>Ga0265340_10001120_pt1 | contig 15304 bp, 13 predicted proteins | sample 4CB225metaG_FD_202082 | JGI IMG/M metagenome (GOLD analysis project Ga0265340, IMG submission 202082) | Rhizosphere microbial communities from Carex aquatilis grown in University of Washington, Seatle, WA, United States - 4-CB2-25 metaG | ecosystem: Host-associated > Plants > Roots >...
TATAAGGTTCCCGCCGAAGCTGGAACCCACGTAAAGGCAGCTCTGACTAACGAGGAGATCGTTGCGCGATCTGATGGCCTGATCTATGTCGAAGCCGGGAGCAGAGTGATTTCGCGGATCACGGTCAGCGTCCATCTTCCATTCGGTTTTCCGATCCGTCTGATCCGGCAGATGGTGGATTACGCTGCTGTCTCAATTGCAGGCACTAGCTATTCCCTGCCGTCGCACGCTGAAGTTCAAATACAAGACGATTTAAACGACTACACCAACAAGATCGATTTCAAGGACTACCACAAGTTCGGTACGGAATCGACGATTTTGACCGGCGATCTTGCGGATCGTCCGACGATGGCTTTGGCGGACGTGCAAGCTCCTCCGACGGATTCAGACGCGGCTAAGCAGACAGCGAACGAACCGATAGCAGAGGTCCGCGCTGCCCAGCCCGAACCGGATACAGCCGCCGTGTTTGCCGAGCCACCGCCAGATACGAAGGACCAGACAAAGAGCAGCGAAAAATCCGAGCAGAGTGTGCAGCTGCAGGAACCCCCGCATGAGGCAGCGGCCCTTAGTGCCGCTCATCGGCAATCGCCTCCTGCCGCGCAGGTCAGGCCTGAAGCACCTTCTGGCCCGACAGATTCTGCAGAAAGGTCATTCAGACTTCATCTGAGTGCTGACCTGGTGCTGGTTCCGGTGGTGGTCCGCGATGCCCACGGGCAAGCTATCGGGAATTTGACCAGGGACAATTTCGAGCTCTTTGACAAAGGCAAACGGAGGGAAATTGTCAGCTTCGCAATCGAATTGCAGCATGGAAATAAAGCTGAGGACAAGCCTGGGGAGGGTGCGGCGCGAGTTGCTGGGGAAACGAATGCAATGATCTCCGCAATGCCAGATTTCGCCGTTTATCTGTTCGACGACATGAACCTGAAAGCGGGAGAACTGGCGCAGGTGAAGGAAGCAGCCTCGCGGCAGCTCGACAGGTTGCAGCCCACCGACCGCGTGGCGATTCTGACGACGTCCGGAGTGGAGGTTGCTGGTTTTACCGCAGATCGCGAACAACTGCGCGAGGCCTTGAAGAAGGTGCGCTTGCAGCCGCTTGGCGGGTCCAAGGCAGTCCAATGCCCCCAGGTGAGCTATTACATGGCCGACCTGATGCTGAATGGATGGGATCCGGCTCTACAGGTGGCGGCCGCCGACTCAGAGCAGTGCATGTTCCTGGCAGACGGAAAGCAAGCAATGCGGCGGGCCATGATGGCGGCAAGGGAGGTTGTGATTGAAGGCGAGCACGAGAGCCGCGGCGGCTTGATGACAATGAAGAATGCCATTCGCTGGCTTTCTCAGATGCCGGGCAAGAGACGGATCATTCTGATATCGCCCGGCTTTTATATGAGCAGCAGCTTGCAGATTGAGGCAGCCAATGTGGTGGATGAAGCTATCCGCGCCGAGGTGACCATTAGCGCACTCGATGCACGCGGTCTGTACACCATAAACGCCGGCGGCGAGACGGCGGGTGGTGTGGGCAATCCCACGGCCACCAGAATGAAATTCGACCTTTTGCGGGATGAGGCCATGGTCGCGTCGAATGTAATGGAGGAGATGGCGGCGGGGACGGGTGGTGACTTTGTCCACAACACCAACGATCTCATTGACGGGTTCAAGCAGTTATCAACGCCACCAGCGTGTACTTATCTGCTCGGGTTCAAGCCTGAAACGGCGAAGCTGGACGGGAGTTTTCATGCACTGAAGGTGAAAGTGAACGCCAGCGAGAACCTGAATATACAGGCGCGCCGCGGCTACTTCGCCGCGAAGCCATAGGCGTCTTCCTAGACGAAAACTTCTGGAGAAGTTCGACAATGAAATGTGGGTAAATCCCGCCACATTCCTTCACAGGAGCCCGGCAGTTTGTTAGCGCCGTGCGCGGGCGGGTATCATAGTGCTTCATGGTAATTGCTCCAACAATTCAGGTCGCCAATCTTGGGATGGCTGACTCGCTGATTTTGATGGTGATGGCGCTGGTGGTCTTTGGGCCGCGGCGGTTGCCTCAGATTGGCCGTCAGATTGGCAAGCTGATGTACGAGTTCCGCAAGGCGTCGAACGACTTCAAGTTTCAGATGGAAGAGGAATTGCGCAACGCTGAAGAAGCGGACCGGCGCAAGAAGGAAGAAGAGGAGCGCCAACGCCAGCTTGCCGCCAATCCGCCGGCGCAGATTGAGGCGAGTACGTCGGGAACGATGGAAACTGCTGCGGCGACTTCCGAAGTGGCTGCTGTCCCGGCGATCGATCCGCCTTTAGATCCGAGAGATCCGTATGCGTACACCTACGGTGAGCTGACCGAAGAAGAGCTTCGCGTGCAGCCGACGTACCCAACGATTCAGCCGCCTTCGACCGGCGAGCCGGTGCCTGCCAATCACCCAACAGCGGGAACGGCCGCAATGGAGCAGCTGGCGCAAGAAGAAGCCGTGCAGGAACAAACCGCCCAGGAACAAGGCAGTCCAGATCAAGGCACTCCAGATCAAGGCACCGCAGAGATCGCAACCGACACGAAGAACACCGCCGTTGAGGATGCAGACAAGACGATAGAATCGGCGACACACAATGGTTGACCCGTCAGACGCAGTCAGCAAAGCACGAAAAGCAGTGACCGATCGCGTAGAACTCCCCGGCATGAGCCTGATGGAGCACCTGGAGGAGCTGCGCAAGCGCATTGTTCACTCTGCGATTTATCTTGCGGTGGGTTTTTTTATTGCCTACGCATTCCATGAAAGGCTTTACGGGTTTGTGCAGGCCCCGCTGGACAAACTGCACATCTCGCTCAACTACACGCACCCCATGGACCCGCTGAATCTTTACCTTCAGGTGGCGCTGATTGGAGGAGCGATTCTGGCTGCGCCCTTCATTCTTTACCAGGTGTGGCTGTTCATTGCACCGGGACTGTATCAAAAAGAAAAGCGGTTTGTCATTCCCTTCATGGCCGCCACCGTGGGTCTTTTTTTTACTGGCGCGGCCTTTGGCTACTTCTTTGTACTGCCGGGTGCGTTGAAGATTCTCATTCTTGGTTTCGGCAACAAGTTCAATCCCATTGTCACAATCGAGGAATATACCGGCTTCTTTCTGTCGATTATTCTTGGCCTGGGCGTCAGCTTTGAGTTGCCGATTCTGATCTTCTTCCTGGCGCTGTTCGGCATTGTGAGCCCGCGTTTTTTGTGGAAGAACATTCGCTACGCGATACTCGCCGTGTTCCTGGTGGCGGCTATCATCTGCCCCAGCCCCGATCCGGGCACGATGTGCATCTATGCCGTTCCCATGCTTTTGCTTTATGTGCTTGGAATCGGCGTGGCGTGGTGGGTGCATCCGTCGCGGCGAAAGGCGAAGGAAGCGAAGGAGCCGGCTTAATGACCTTCTTCTCGCAGTGGAAGAAGATCGCCGCAGTCGCTCCAATCTTGATCTCGTTGCTTGCTCCCGCAGTATGCGCGGCGCAGCCGCACTTTGACGGTGCTAAAGCCTATGAGTATGCGCGCCAGTTTGCGGCGATCGGCCCGCGCTGGCCAACAGGGCCGGGACATCCGAAGGCTGAAGCGTTTTTGCGCGATCATTTTCAGCGCGCGCATGATCAACTTGAGGAAGACACCTTTACCGCCAATACGCCGATTGGTCCGGTGCCGATGCGCAACTTCATCGTTCGCTATCCGGGCAAGAAAAATGGCGTGATCGTTCTTGCCAGCCATTACGAGACTAACTATCCGCTGCGCAATATCAACTTTGTCGGCGCTAACGATGGAGCGGCGACCACGGGATTGCTGATGACGATTGGCGATCGGCTCCATGCGGCCACTACCGGCGGTAAAAAACTTGATGGCTACTCAGTGTGGCTGGTGTTTTTCGATGGCGAAGAAGCGATCAATACCTGGTCGCGTTCTGACTCGACATACGGTAGCCGCCATCTGGCTGCAAAATGGGGCCGCGATGGAACGCTGGGGCAGATCAAGGCATTCATTCTTGCCGACATGATTGGCGATAAGGATCTTGACATTCAGCGCGAGACCAGCTCAACCGGATGGCTGCTGGCGCTGGCAGAGCAAGCCGCGAAAAAGTTTGGCTATGAACGTTATTTTTTCCAGCGCGACATGCCGGTGGAAGACGATCACCTGGCCTTTCTTGACCGTGGAGTTCCTTCCATCGATGTAATTGATCTGGATTACGGGCCGGGCAACAGCTATCACCACACCGCTCAGGACACGATGGACAAAGTGAGCGCGCGCAGTTTGACGATTGTGGGCGATGTGTTCATTGAGATGATCAGGCTGGTTGATTTGCGCTGATGTCCGCGCGCTACTAGATAGCAAGATTCTCACGCTAATTTCCTAATAGGCTCGCTTATATACTGGAGAGTCATCAGCCAAATTATTGAATGGGCCGCAGCCGGCTCAAGGAAGAGGAAAGAACGTTGGCGCAAGCGGAAATCGGCATTATTGGCGGCAGTGGGCTTTATTCCATGCCCGGATTTACGAACGTTCACGAAAAGAAGATTGAGACACCATTTGGCGATCCGTCAGACCCATTTGTGCTTGGCGAACTTGAGGGCCGCAAAGTTGCGTTCCTGGCGCGCCATGGACGCGGCCATCGCATTCTGCCGTCGGAGCTGAACTTTCGCGCCAACATTTATGCCTTCAAGAAACTAGGCGTGGAGCGCATTCTTTCAGTGTCGGCCGTAGGGTCGTTGAAGGAAGAACACAAGCCCACCGATTTTGTGATGCCGGACCAGTTTATCGATCGTACCTTTCATCGCGTGTCGACGTTTTTCGGCGAAGGCATTGTGGGCCATGTTGCGTTTGGCGACCCGGTATGCGCCACGGTATCAAAGGCCGCCGCTGAAGCCTGCGCAAGCGCAAACGTCTCTGGCAAGCTGGGCGGAACCTACGTGTGCATGGAGGGCCCGCAGTTTTCAACCAAGGCGGAGTCGAACCTTTACCGCAGTTGGGGCGCGGATGTAATCGGAATGACCAATCTGCAGGAAGCCAAACTGGCGCGCGAAGCTGAGATTTGCTACGCGACCGTGGCCATGGTGACGGACTACGATTGCTGGCGCGAAGGACATGACGCGGTCACCGTGGACGAGATTGTGGCGGTGCTGCACCAGAATGCGGAGAATGCCTGCAAAGTGGTTAAAGGCGCAGTAGCGGCCATGCCTCGCGAACGGAAATGTGCCTGCGCAACAGCGGCCAGGTTCGCAGTGCTCACGCAGCCGGATGCGATTCCAGACACGGCAAAGGAACGGTTGAAGCTGCTTTTTGGCAAGTACATGGGTTGGTAGCTTGTTCGCAAGTTAGCGAGTTAGCAGGTTAGCGAGTTAGCGAAGTTGGTTTGCAGATTAGCTAGCCAACAGACAAGAGGATATTGAATGGCGATTACTGTAGTGGGCAGCGTTGCATACGATTCGATTGAAACTCCCGCGGGGCGCAGGGACCGTTGCCTGGGCGGCGCAGCGACTTACTTTTCTCTGGCGGCAAGCTTTTTTACCGACGTGCGCGTAATCGCCGTGGTGGGCGAGGATTTTGGACCCCGGCAGCAGTCGGTTTTCGACAAACGCAAGATTGATACGCGTGGCATTGAGCGCGCTGCCGGCAAAAGCTTTTTCTGGGAAGGCTCGTATCTGGAAAACCTGAACGAGGCCAAGACCCACAAAACCGATTTGAATGTGTTCGCGTCGTTTGAGCCTAAAATTCCTGATGCGTATCGCGACTCAGAATTTTTGTTCTTGGCAAACATCGATCCTGTGCTGCAGCGGCGGGTGCGCGAAGCAATGCCGGGCGTAAAGCTTGTAGCCGGCGACACGATGAATTATTGGATCAAGGACCACAGGCCCGCGCTGCTTGAAGTGCTGAAGGGCCTGGACATTCTGCTGATCAACGACACTGAAGCGCGCATGCTGGCAGCGAACAACAATCTTGTGCAGGCTGCACGCGCGGTCATGGCGATGGGGCCGAGCTCGCTGATTGTGAAGCACGGAGAATATGGCGCAACGCTGTTCCACAAAGCGCCCGCGAACGCCGAAGGCACGGAACGTACATTTCGCGCTCCGGCATTGCCGCTTGAAGAGGTGGTTGATCCAACCGGCGCTGGCGACAGTTTTGCGGGCGGCTTCTTTGGATATCTTGCTTCGCAGCCCGAGGTCACTCCGGCGGCATACCGCAACGCAATGTTTTATGGCAGCGTGATGGGCTCGTTTGCGGTGGAGCGGTTTGGAACCGAGCGGCTCCAGATGCTTTCGAGAGACGAAATCGATGCTCGCTTCGGGGCCTTCCGCGAGTTGACGCACCTTGACTGAAATTGATACTTCACGGCCATCCAGCGGGCGCGCGTCAATAACACGCGCCGAATGGGTGGCGGTGTTAATAGGCACGTTTGCTGCATCTGCGGCCGCGATTGCATGGAGCTGGCGCAATGGCGCGCTGTTGAATTATGGCGATGCCGTAGCGCACTTGCATATTGCGCGGCGCGTGTTCGACTGCCATCAGCCGCGACTTTCGCAACTGGGATCAGTATGGCTGCCGCTGCCGCACATTCTACTGCTGCCGTTTGTGCAGGTGTACAGCTGGTGGGCTAACGGCATCGCGGGCATTGTTCCTTCTGCGCTCTCGTATATAGCCGCGTGCGCGGGGCTCTATCGGCTGGCGCGGCATTGGATGGCCCCTGCTGCATCGGCGCTGGCGCTGACATTCTTTGCTGCCAATCCAAACATGTTGTACCTGCAAACAACGGCGATGACTGAGCCCTTGTTTGTGTGCGAGATGATCTGGATGGTGGTGCTGCTGGTGGAGTGGCGCACCTGCCTTGATGTAGACCCGCGCCTGGGCGAGCACAAGCTCAAATGGATTGCGCTGGTGCTGGTTGCCGCGATTTTTACGCGCTACGACGGGTGGATTCTTGCACTGATTTCGTGGACTGCAATTGGCGTGTGGCTGTTGCGGCGCGGGCAATTGCGATCGCGCGTGTACTGGGTTGCGAGCGCGGTAATTGTTGCCGCACCGATAGCATGGTTCGTCTACAACGCTGTGGCATTCGGCGACTGGCTGGAGTTTGCACGCGGGCCTTATTCCGCTAAAGCAATTGAGCTGCGCACGGCCAGCCACGGAGCGGGACCGCCGCATCCGGGTTGGCACAATCCATGGGTGGGGTTGCTGTTTTATATCAAAGTGTCAGAGATGGACGCAGTGGCTGCGGCGTGGGGCAACAAGCTGTTGATTGTGAGTGCGCTGGGCACTGTGTGGGCGTGGCTAACGTCGCATCGGCGCGCATTCGATTGGGCGCTGTTGCTGTGGCTGCCTGTTCCGTTTTATGCCTACTCGGTTGCCTACAGTTCAGTGCCGATATTTCTGCCGCCGTGGTGGCCTCACTCCTGGTACAACACGCGCTATGGCATGGAATTGCTACCTGCACTGGCATTGGGCGTTGGTTTTGCAGCAGCGTTTTTGCTGGCTGGTGTTCGTGAGTTCAAGGCAGGATGGGCGAAGTTTGCTATCGTGCCCCTGTTCGCTCTGGTGGCGCTGAATGCCTGGCAGCTTGTGCGCGAAAGACCGTTGGTGTATGTGGAAGGGACGAAGAATATTGCGGCACACCGGCCTTATCAGCTTGCCATTCCGCCGGTGCTGCGCGGGCTGCTGGTGAAGCAGCCGAACGCAATTGTTCTGATGGAAACTTCAGTTGATCCAGAGATTTTGGCTTTGACTGGCATTCCGCTGCGGCAGACGATCAATGAGGCCGACCAGGCCGTTTGGGATGAGGCTCTGAGCGCACCGGCTCAGCACGCAGAGATTGTGCTGGCGTTTGATGGCGATGCGGTTGACGCGGCGGTAAAGGCGCATCCGGAAGGACTGATGGTGGTTGAGCACTTCGCCGCGCAGGGGCAACCACCGGGAACTCTTTACGTGGCAAATACCGCAGCCACATTCCACTCCAACAACAGGCACGAGACGGTGATAGCATCGGGCAAGGCGGCCCGGTGCGTTGAATCATTTTGTAATGCGGAGGATGAGTGATTTCATTTACCAAAGCGCACGCTTGCGGCAACGATTTCCTGATCGTGACCGAGGAAGCCGCGGCGGGCCGGGACCTGGCGGAACTGACGCGTCGACTCTGCGCGCGCAATACCGGCGTAGGCGCCGATGGCGTTGAATATTTTGCGTGGAAGATTGCCGATCCGTCCAAACGCGGCGCGGGTCGAATTCGCCTGTACAACGCCGATGGCTCGATTGCGGAAATCAGCGGCAACGGTACACGCTGCGTGGCCGCATGGATGGCGGATCATTTGGATTCAAAGGCCGGCGACGATCTTGCCATTGAAACCGATGCCGGCGTACGCGTGTGCCATGTGAACGCACGCAACGGCAGCTCTGTTGAAGTGACGACTGGTATGGGCGTGCCACAGTTCAAGCCGCACACGCTCAAGCTGATAGATGGCGCCGAGGTTGTGGGCGTGGAAGTTTCGACAGGCAATCCTCATTTCGTTATCCTGGTCGAGAACGAGGATTTCAGGGTCGCCAACAGGACATGGACTTCGATTGGCAGCGAAATATGCACGCACAAGGATTTTCCGAATCAGACTAACGTTGAGTTTGTCCGCATCATAAGTGAAAGCGAGATTCAGATTCGCATTTTCGAGCGCGGCGTTGGACCTACGACTTCATCGGGCACGGGCAGTTCAGCTTCGGCAACCGCGGTGATGGCGCTAAGGCGCTGCGTATCGCCGGTGAATGTGGTTGCTCCCGGGGGTGCGCAGACGGTGACTTGGGACGGCCCGGGCAGCGAACTTCATCTTACCGGTCCGGCATCGCTGATTGCGCGCGGAGAGGCCTGGTAGCCATGGCGGCTGAACGTGCAAACCTGCTGAAGCCACCCGCCTTTGGCGTGGGAGCGGGCATCAGCATTGTTGCGCCGGCTTCGTCCGCACAACTTGAACGCGTGGAAAAAGGCGTGGCGGCTTTGCGGGGGCTGGGCTTTGCACCTGCGCTCGGACCGAATACGCTTCATCGTGGACCGCTATACTTTGCGGGCACCCCGGAACAGCGACTCGCAGATTTGCATGCCGCGTTTGCTGACGAAAATACGGCCGCGGTCATGTGCATTCGCGGCGGCTACGGCTCCAATTACATTCTCGACGGTTTGGATCTGGATGTGTTTCGCAATCATCCAAAAGTGTTCTTTGCATACAGCGATCTGACAGGCATGCAACTGCGACTGCTGGATGAGTTGGGCATTCCGGCGTTTCATGGACCGATGGCTGCTGCGGATTTCTATCTTGACGATGGCGTTCACATGGAGAGTTTTCGCGCTGCCATTAGCGGTTCAGCGTACAAGGTTGGCGCCAGTGAAGGACTGCGCGCGCTGAAGGCCGGCGCAGCGAGCGGCACATTGTACGGCGGCTGCCTGAGCATTCTTGTTTCGCTGCTGGGCACGCCTTGGGAACCGCGCACAGAAGGCAAGCTGCTTTTTGTTGAAGACGTGGGTACAAAGCCCTATCAAGTTGACCGCATGTTGTGGCAATTGCGTAAAGCAGGAAAACTCGAAGGTGTGCGCGGAATTATTTTTGGCGAAATGCTGGAGTGCACTTCTCCGGGCGCGAAGCCGGACCTGCTGGACAGGGCGATCCTTAGCGCGCTGGATGGATTTGAAGGGCCAATCGCAATTGGACTGCGCAGCGGTCACGTTTCAAGGCAGAACGTTACGTTGACTTTCGGCGTGCAGGCACATCTCACAGTGGGGGAAGAAACTGAACTGCATTTGCTTGAGGCGGCGGTCGAAGGATGATGGGCAACGGGATGACAAGCAAAGCACGACACATTCATTTGAGCGGGATTTGTGGAACAGCGATGGCGTCGCTGGCAGGGCTGTTGCAACTGGAAGGACATCGCGTTACGGGTTCTGATAAGGCGGCGTACCCGCCGATGAGCGATCTGCTGCACTCGCTCGGAATTCCTGTGGCCGAGCCGTATGCTGAAAGAAATCTTGATCCGGTACCTGACCTGGTCGTGATCGGCAATGCACTTTCGCGCGGCAATCCTGAAGTGGAGCGCGTGCTCGATGAGCGCATTCCGTTCACGTCGATGGCTGCGCTGCTGCACGAGGAGTTTCTAAAAGGCCGCGAGTCGCTGGTGATAGCAGGAACGCATGGCAAAACTACTACAACGAGTATGCTGGCGTGGATTTACCAGGTGGCTTCGCGCGAAATGCCTGCGCTGGAGCCATCGTTTTTGATTGGCGGGGTTGCCGAGAATTTCGGATCGAGTTTTCAATTACGGCCTACGCGCACGTTCATTCTTGAAGGCGATGAATATGATACCGCCTTCTTCGACAAGGGCCCGAAGTTTCTGCACTATTTTCCTGACGCGCTTATCCTGACGCATGTTGAATTCGATCATGCCGACATTTATGCAGATCTCGCTGCTGTGAAAGTCGCATTCAAGCGGCTTGTAAATCTGATTCCAAGGCGTGGACTGATTGTTGCGTACGACGCCAGCGACAACGTGACCGAGTGCATACAGAATGCACTTTGCCGGGTGGAGCGATACGGATTCTCAGAAGGCGCGGATTGGAAATTGAAGAATCTGCGCCATGCTGACGGTGCGACGCATTGGGAAGTGTGGCACCGGGGTGCTCTTTGGGTTGATTTGAAAATGCGGATGCCCGGCGAGCACAACGCGCTCAATGCTACCGCTGCGGCTGCGCTTGCGTTTGGCCAGGGCGTGAGCAAACAAGCAATCAAAGACGCGCTCGCCACATTCAAGAGCGTGAAGCGGCGGCTGGAGTTGCGCGCGCAGGTTGCGGGCATTGACGTAATTGAAGACTTTGCGCACCATCCGACGGCGATTCGCGAGACACTGCGCGCGCTGCGCTCGGTTTATCCGCAGGCGCGGTTGTGGGCGGTGCTTGAGCCGCGATCGAACACGCTGCGTAGAAAAGTGCTGGAGCAGGAACTGGTGGCGAGTTTGCGACTGGCTGATCACGTTGTGCTGGCCGGGGTTTATCAGCAGCAGCGTATTCCCGATGCGGAGCGGCTGCATCCGGAAGACGTAGTGAAGAAGCTCAACGACGAAGGCACGCCTGCGGAACTATTGCCTGATGCCGATGCCATTGTGAACGGGATTGCGCCGCGGCTTGCGAAGGGCGATGTTGTAGCCATTCTTTCGAATGGCGGCTTTGACGGCATCTACGAGAAACTCCCGGATCGGCTGAAACAGCTCCATCCCTGAACGCGCGAAAGACGGTATGCTCGCTTCTCTCATCTTCATGACCACCATGATCGTCACCGGTATTCCGACGGCGGCGTTGTTTATTCCGTGGTGTTGGCTGACGGGAAACGTGATGCCGTTGTACAAGGGCACGCGCTTTATGCTGGCGAGCAGTTGCAGGCTGGCCGGTGTGCGGTTCCGCGTGGTTGGCCGCGAACGCATTCCGTGTGATCGCGCCTGCATATTCATGTCGAATCATGTTTCGAATCTTGATCCGCCGGCGCTGATTTCGCTAATCCCTGGCCGCACTTCCGCATTTTTGAAGCGATCGCTGATGCAGATTCCTATTGTCGGCACAGGTTTTCGCCAAGGGGAATTTATTGCGGTGGATCGCAGCGGCAATGCCTCTGCCGCGAAAGAGAGTGTTGCCGCCGCCGAACGGGTGCTGGCAAAGGGCGTTCACATTACTACGTTTGTTGAAGGTACTCGCTCGCCGGATGGGCGGATGCTTCCGTTCAAGAAGGGGCCGTTTTTTCTGGCCATGAATACGGGGGCGCTGTGTATTCCGGTGTCGATTCATGGAACGGAAATGATTTTGCGCAAGGGCAGTTTGCGCATGCATCCGGGCGATGCTTTCGTCACATTTCACGAGCCCGTCGACCCGGCGACATTCAAGACGCGCGAGGAGCTTACACAAGCCGTGCGCGTTGCAATTGCCTCAGGATTGCCGGAGTGGATGCGAACATAGAGGTAGCACTTGTAAGGCGGCGAGCGGCCTGTTGAGCCATATCTTGCCGATGGAATTTATCACATGATCGTTTCGTTCTTCGTCTTAATCGTAGTTGTAGTACTGAGCATTCCTTCGGCGGTTATTTTGATACCGCTGACGATCGTTACTGGGAATCCAACCGCGCTGTTCAATGTGGCTTGCTCGATTGTCCGCGTCGCATTTCGCACGGCGGGCATCCGCCTGCAGGTTGATGGCCGCGAGAATTTTGTGGCGGGCCATGCGTGCATCTTCATGGCTAATCACGTGTCGAACCTCGATCCGCCGGCGTTGCTGTCAAATCTGCCAGGGCGTACAGGAGTGTTCCTCAAGCGCTCGCTGATGAATATTCCCGTGCTTGGCTATGCATTCAAGCTTGGCGAATTCATACCGGTCGCGCGCTCGGGCAATGCGGCAAGTGCGCAGGAGAGCGTAGCCGCGGCCACGCGCCTGATCCAGAAGGGCGTGCACATTATGACGTTCGTGGAGGGCACGCGTTCGAAGGACGGACGCCTGCTGCCGTTCAAGAAGGGCCCGTTTTATCTGGCGTTTGAAACCGGCGCTCCATGCATCCCGGTGTCGATTTACGGAACGGAAAAGCTGATGGCCAAGGGCAGTTTTGCGATCAAGAGCGGGACCGCACAAATTATTTTTCATGCGCCTGTGTATCCGCGTGAATTCGCGACCCGCGAGGAGTTGTTGCAGGCTGTGCGAACGGCGGTTGCCTCCGGATTGCCGGAATCGATGCGGGGTTAGCGGACTCCAGGCCGTTCCGCACAGGTGACACCTTTTGATTGGGTGAGGTGATGTACTGGCTAAAGCCCGTACCCTTCACGCTATTGTTGGATTTCGGCGTTATAGCCATCCCCGAGCAGCTTGAGGCGCCAACGATTGGCCTCGTCGCGTGTGCTGAAGGGGCCGATGCGGACATGGATGAGATCGTCGGACTCGCGACGTGACGTCACGGTGTAGCCGTGCTTGCGCAACGCATTGGTGAGCACAAGGGCGTCTTCAACGTGAGACACCGCGGCAACTTGTACCCACAGAACAGTTGCAGGCAGCGCGGGCGCAGGGCGCACCTGTTGCTGAATCTGCGGCTGTGCCTGCGGTTGGGCTGGGCGGTTGGCGGGATGCGATGGATATGCGGGCGCGGGCACAGGTGTTACGGCGGGCAATGCCGACCGCACTTGTGGCTCTGCTGTTGCCGTCGCTGGGCTTTCAGCAGACGAGACCGGGACAGCAATGGCCGAGGATTGTGACAGATCGCCGGAGGTTGGCTGGGCTGCAACGTCGGGTTGCGCCGCGGTCTGCGGAGACGCGGGTACGACGTTCTGCGTTGTGGCGCTGGGTTTTTGCTGCGAGTTGCCCGCCGGCGAATTTGCCGGCGTACTGTCAAATTGCTGCGCCGCGGATTGTATGGTGGCCCCGCGATGGCCGACTATGTAGCCAAATCCGAAACAGAATCCACACACCAGCACGAGTCCGCCCAGGAGGAGCAGCACGGTTCCGGCGCCGAGCGTAATTTCTGTATCGCCACCGGACTTATGCTGCTCATAGTCTTCGTCGTCAAAAGCTCCGCGCATTTACCAACCTCGGGTTAAGGCTTCTCCACAGCCGCTTTGGCTGTCGGTGCCAGCCTGTTGATGAGCTGCATCAATTCAATGGGCAGCGGGAAGATGATGGTTGTGTTCTTTTCCACGCCGATCTCGGTAAGGGTTTGCAGATAGCGCAACTGGATGGTGATGGGTTCGGTTGCGAGCAGGGCGGCGGCGTCTACGAGCTTTTGCGCAGCGTTGAATTCGCCCTCGGCATGGATGATCTTCGACCGCTTTTCGCGCTCGGCCTCGGCCTGTTTGGCCATGGCCCGCAACATCTGTTCGGGCAGATCCACCTGCTTGACTTCAACTGAGATCACCTTCACGCCGAACGGCTCGGTCCGCTGGTCGATGATGGTTTGGATACGCAGGTTGAGCTTGTCGCGATGGCTGAGCAATTCATCAAGCTCCACTTCGCCGAGCACCGAACGCAGCGTGGTTTGCGCAAACTGCGACGTCTGGTAGACGTAGTTGGCAACCTTGATGGCGGCGTCGTTGGGATTGATGACGTAAAGTGTGACCACCGCGTTCACCTTGAGGGTTACATTGTCGCGCGTGATCACGTCCTGGGGTGGAACCTCCAGCACTTCCTGCCGCAGCGAGATGCGGACCATCTGGTCAATGGGGCGGAAGACGAGAATGATGCCGGGGCCTTTCGGCACGGGCAGCGCGCGGCCAAGGCGGAAGATGACGCCGCGCTCGTATTCGCGAAGAATCTTGATTGAGTTGAGCAGGTAAAGAACCACAATAGCGGCAACAATCAGAATGGGCATTGCGGAATCTGTCATATGACTTCCCTCACGCAGGGATTCTACTCCAGCGCCTGCAAGTTTGCTGTTTACGCCGTGGTTGGCGGCGTTTGCTGAGTTGGGGCGGAAACAACGCGCAGTAGTTGCTGCTCGTGGCTCACGACGCGAAGGTTGGCGCCTTTTTCTATGGGTGCGTCTGCAACTGCGCGCCAAATTTCTCCGTCGACCAGCACGTGCCCCTCGGGCGCGAGCGGCTCAAGAGCGGTGGCATGTGCACCCACCAGCGCATCGGGGCCGATTGTGGCTTTTCTACGGCGCGCGCGCACGGCGAGTCGAACCAGAAAGACGGTGATGGCGCCGAAGGCGACACTGATGGCGATCGCAACCCAGGGGGTGACGGCCATCTCCGGTACTGGTGCGGCGACAAGCGTGAGAGTTCCGAACATGAGGCAAAGTATGCCTGCGGAAGCGAGTACGCCGTGGCCGCCGAATTTTGCCTCAAGAAGCAGAAACGCCATGGCGGCAAGCAGCAGCAGGACTGCGGTATATCGAATGGGCAGCAGGTTGAGCGCAAAAATGGCTAGCAGCACCATGAGCGTGCCGAGCGCGCCGGGAACAATAGTGCCGGGTGTGTTGAATTCCAGATAGATGAGCAGCCCTCCGCCGACGAGGAACAACAGTGCGATGTTGGGATCGACCAGCCAGCCCAGAAGTTCATCGCGCAACGAAGGGCGAAAGGTTTCAATGCGCGCTCCAGCCAGGTGCAACGTCACTTTTGATCCGTCGAAGCGCGTGATTTCGCGGCCGTTGAGTGAAGCCAGCAGTTGAGTCTCGTTGTTTTGGATAGTGTCAATGAGGTGCTGATTGAGCGCTTCTTCGGCGGTGTATGATTTTGAGTTTTGCAGCGCGGCGGTGGCGGCCTCAGCATTGCGGTTGCGGCGCGTGACGAACGAGCGGAGGAATGCCTCGGTG
>Ga0265340_10001121_pt1 | contig 15301 bp, 13 predicted proteins | sample 4CB225metaG_FD_202082 | JGI IMG/M metagenome (GOLD analysis project Ga0265340, IMG submission 202082) | Rhizosphere microbial communities from Carex aquatilis grown in University of Washington, Seatle, WA, United States - 4-CB2-25 metaG | ecosystem: Host-associated > Plants > Roots >...
GGTCTACTGGCGCTGGCTGCACGACCGGCTCATCTGGCATTGGCTGGTTGCGGGGCTCGCCGCCGAAGGGCCGATCGATCGGCTCGAGATCGGGCCGGGCGAGCCGGAGCTGCGCCAGATGGCCGGGTTGGCCGCTGCCCGGTCGGGCTGGGGATTCCAGGCAGAACCGGACGTATCCGCGCCCGCGGCGGCCCCCTCCGTTCGGCGCGACCCGGTCGCCCGGATCCGCGACCGGCTCCGGGCTCCGGGCCGGCGATCCGCGCTCGAAGCCAGGGTTGCGGCGATGGACGAGCGCCTCAGCCGCCTCGGCCTGAGTGATGCCCGCATCCTGGTGCCGACCGACCCGACCGTCTTCCAGACGGTCACGGCGGCCGGCGCGACCGGCCGGGTCGATCCGTTCCTCGGGCCGGTCGTCGAAGCACTCGCAGCGCGCGGAATCCGGCCCGTCCTGTTCGAGGTCGGAGCACGGAGCGCCGACGACGCGACGTGGGCCGCGCTCGAGGCGCCGGGTGGCGCACGCACGTTACCCGGCTCGATCCTCGCCCAGTCGCTGGCGGATCCTGCCGACGACGCCATCGCTGCTGCGGCGGCTGCGGACGTCGCCGCGCGCATCGCCGGGCCGCTGCCCGCCCTCGACCTGGACGGCATCGATCTCGGGCCGCCGATCGCGGCCGAGCTGCGGGCGTGGGCCGGCGCCGGCCTCCAGTCCGAGCTTCGCCAGGAGCGACGGATCGGCCGCCTGCTGCGCCGCCTGCGGCCCGCCGCGGTGCTGATGATCAATGAGTACAGCCGCCCGGAGTGGCTCAACGCCGCCCGCCGCGAGGGCATCCCCGTTGGGGCCGTCCAGCACGGGATCATCCATGCCCTGCACGCGGGTTACATGCTGCCGGCCCGGGCCCCGTCGCTCGTGCTCGCGGACCGGACGTATGTCTTCGGGCGCTTCGAGGCGAAGCTGCTGACCGAGTCGAGCGCGTACCGGCCGGCGGAGGTGCGGGTGACCGGCGCACCACGGCTCGACCTGAGGGCGGCCAGCCCGCTCGATCCGGCCGAGCGGGCGGCGATTCGGGCCGACCTCGCGGTCGCGCCGGGCGCGCGCCTGTTGGTGTTCTCGTCGACCAGTTCGGCCGCCGTCCGGCGGACGGTGATTGCAGCGGCATTCGACGCGATCCTGGACCGCGCCTGGCCCAATACCCACCTCGTGATCAAGCTTCACCCGGGCGAGGATGACGGCAGCTTCTACCCCGGCCTGATCGAGGGCCTCGCCCGGGCGCGTGGGTTCGCGCCGCCGCCGACGACGCTCATCAAGGCGATCGACCTGCTCCGGCTGCTCACCGCCGCGGACGCCCACCTGGGCGTCTATTCGACGGTCCTGACCGACGCGGTGACGGTCGGGACGTCCAACCTGATCGTGACCAGCCTGCGCGGCAGCGACCTGCTGGGCTATGTCCAGGCCGGCGTCGCCCAACCGGTCACCAACGGCGCCGAGCTGCTCGCCGCGCTCGATGCCCCGCCGTTGCTTGAGGTCGGCGGCGCCGCCCGGGCGGCGTTCCTCGCCGAACACTTCGTCGGCGGACCCGCGGCTCCCCGGATCGTGGCCGACCTGCTCGACGGGTTCGCCGCGCGTCTCGAGCTCCGACGGGCCACGGCGGCGGATGCCGACCTGCTCCTGGAATGGACCAACGACCCACAGACTCGCGCGGCCTCGTTCCACTCCGCGCAGATCACCCCGGATGAGCATCGGCGCTGGCTGGCCGACCGCCTGGCCTCACCGGCCACCACCCTCTGGATCGGGTTGCGCGATGGGGTCCCGATCGGCCAGGTCCGGATCGAGCTCGACGACCAGGGGATCGCCGACATCGGGATCTCGCTCGCGCCCGCGGCCCGCGGCGGCGGGACCGGCCGGCGGCTGCTGGCGCGGGCCATCTCGGAGGCGAACCGGACGTTGCCGGTGGCGGGCTTCATGGCCCGCATCCGGCCGGAGAACTCGCGGTCCCTGGCCCTGTTCTCGGCGGTCGGCTTCGGACAGGCCGTGCCCGGCGAGAGCGAGGGCGAGGCGAGCGTCGTGCTCAGGCTGGCGGCTTCTCCAGGAGCTGCCAGGTCACCCGGTCGAAGCCGTCCTCGGGCGCCAGGAAGCCCTCTCGCCGGACGCTGAGCCCGGGGAACAGCTCGTGGTAGATCCGGCCGTAGTCGCGTCGGAAGAGGGCCCCGGGCAAGCCCCGGTAGGGGACCTCCTCCGTCGTCGGGGCGTGGTACTCGGCCCACAGCACGAAGCGCTTCGAGCAGCGCACGATCTCGCCGAGGACCGTCGGCAAGGTGGCCTCCGGCTGGTGGATCAGGACCCCGACGGTGAAGGCCAGGTCCACGAGGCCGTCCCGGAACGGCAGCCGCCGGGCGCTGCCGGCGACCACGTTGATTCCGGGTGCATGAACCCGGGCGATCGCGAGAGCGTCCTCGTTGATGTCGATGCCCCAGACATCGGGCGGCTTCAGGACGCGCGAGATCGGACTGAGGTTGGCACCCTGGCCGCAGCCGACCTCGAGTGCGGAGCGGATCTCGAACTCGACCAGCAGCCCGGACCAGAACGCCGCCCGACGCTCGTCCAGGACCCGGTTGCGCTCGATATAGGCCTTGCCGAAGTCGCCCGCCCAGTGCGCCTCCAGGTCCTGTGCCTCGCTCGGTTCGTTGCTCATTGGGCAAGGATGACAGCAGTCGCCATGGCCAGGACGGCTGCGGCGATCCGGGCGGCGCCCTGGCCATCGATCAGCTCGGCGGCCCGGCGGCCCATCGCTCGGCGGCCGGGCTCGTCGGCGACCAGGCCGGCGACTGCCGCCCGGACGACCGCCGGATCGATCGTCCGGCCGTCACCGCAGTACAGCGCAGCCCGGGTCTGGGCGTAGATCGGGGCACCGGGCAGCTGGTCGTCGGCCACGGCCAGGATGACCGCCGGCCGGCCGACGCAGGCCGCTTCGAATTTCATCGTGCCTGCCCCGACCACGACCAGGTCGGCCGCGGCAATTCGTTCGGGCAGGTCGGGCGGATCGCGCAGCACCGGTGGCGACCAGGATCCGGCGATTCCCCGGTAGTCGGCGCCCACGACGAGCTCGGCGACCCAGTCTGGATCGTCGAGCAGGGCCGGCCCGATTCGGCCCAGGACATCGCCCGGGTCGCTGCCACCGAAGCAGACCACGACCTGCGGCGGACCGTCCGCAGCACTCCCCGGGCGATCGGGCACCCCGTCCGGAGCGGAGACCCGCAGGCGCTGGTAGGCCGTGCCGACCGGGGCGTAGCCGAAGCCGGCCAGGACCTCGCCCACGGTCCCCGTTCCGGTCCATTCCGGGAGCGAGGTCTGGACGACGATCGCTGCCCGTCCGGAGAAGGTGCCGCCGTCGTCGAACACGACGAGCCGCCCCGGGTCGAAGCGGTGCCTTACCTCGGCGAGGTCAGGCAGGTCGAGGACCACCGCCTCGGGTTCCGCCGACCTGGGCGTGTCGCCGCCCACGACCCGCAGCCCCTGGTCCGTGATCCGCCCACGATCCGTCGCCGTCAGGACGCCCCGCAGCAGCTCGAGCTCGACCGTCGCGCCGGCCTGCCTGAGCTCACCGGCGAGGGCCAGCGCCCGGGAGATGTGGCCTCGTCCGATTCCCGGCCCCGCATCGGCAACGAGCCGGATCGTTGGCCGGCGGCTGCTCAGAACATCTCCCAGGCAAGCGGCTCGTGGCGCTCGATCCGGCGGCGGGCGGTCCGCCCGACAAGATGCTCCAAGTCCCTGACCTCGAGCCCGGTGCCCGGTCGGAGGATCGCGATGTCAGCCGCGGTCAGGACAGCACCGGCTTCGACGACCCGGGCGGCGAACAACGATCGCCGGGCCGTGGTGTACAGGTCGGCCTCGGCCGGCGCCATCTGCTTGACCCCGCTGCCCAGCGCATCCTGGGCGTCGCGGATCGCCTGGACCATCGACGCAAGCTCGGCCGGCTCGAGGGCAAAGCGGTGGTCCGGGCCGGGCCGCGTCCGATCGGTGGTGAAGTGCTTCTCGATCACGGCCGCGCCGAGGGCCGTGGCCACGACCGGCGCCGTCCAGCCCGGGGTGTGGTCGCTCCAGCCGACCGGTACGTCGAATGCCCGGCGCATGGTCTCGATCGCCCGGAGGTTCAGCTCGGCAAAGGGCGGCGGGTAGTTCACGACGCAGTGGAGCAGGATCAGCTGCTCGTTGCCGGCGGCCCGGACGACGTCAACCGCGGCCTGCACGTCGGCGATGTTGGCCATCCCGGTCGAGCAGATGATCGGCTTGCCACGGGCGGCGATGTCCCGGATCAGGGGCAGGTGCCAGAGCTCGTAGGTCGCGACCTTGAACGCCCGCACCCCGAGCCCGTCGAGGAGCTCGACGGACTCGTGGTCGAAGGGCGTCGACAGGAATTCGAGGCCGCACGCTTCGGCGTACGCCTTGAGCTCGGCGTGCCACTCGTAGGGCAGCTCCATCTCGCGGAAGAGCTCGGACATGGTCTTGCCCGCGGGCAGGATCGCGTCGAGGTACTTCGCCCGGGTGGACGTCTCGGCGACGATCCGCTCGGCACTGAAGGTCTGGAACTTCACCGCATCGGCCCGCGCCTTGGCGGCGACCTCGATCAGCCGCTTGGCCTGGCCCAGGTCGCGGTCGTGATTCGACCCTGCCTCGGCAATGATGTAGACCGGAGCGCCCAACCCGACGGGTCGATCGCCGATCATGACCGTCTTCATCGCTGCGCCTCCTGCCAGGGCTTCTGCCGCACAGCCTGGTTGAGCTCGAGGAGCTCCGGTTCCCGGCTGAGGATCCGGTCGAGGTCGGCCATCGAGACCGGGCCCGGCCCGATTCGGGCGGCGATCGCCCGGGCAAACGCGAGATCTTCGTCGGTGTCCACAGTAAACCGCCCGGGCGGTGGCGGGCTGCTGGGTGTCAGGGCGCCGATCCGGAAGCGCTCGGGCCGGGCGTAGATGAAGGGCATCACGTGCTCCCGCTCGGCCGGCTCGCGGGCCTCACGGTAGGCCGTTTCGAGCGCCTCGGCGCGGGCCGCCTCGGCCGCGATCCCGAGCGGCCAGCCGGCCGTGCCGACGTAGTCGAAGCCGCCGTCGATCAGCCGTTCGACCTGTCCGGTCATCAGCACCGGATCGGGGAATGGATTGTCGGCGGTCTGGCGGACGACGACATCTGGCCGCCACGGAGCGACGGCCTCCCAGCAGCGGGTCAGGACATCGAGGCTCGAGCCGCGATGGACGCGCCTGTTGTTCGCCTCGAGCACCTCGACCAGCGGGTCGTCGGCCGGGTCGTCGGGGACCGTCACGATCAGCTCATCGAGCCCGGCGATCCGCTCGACCGCGGCCACCGTCCACAGCACGAGCGGGCGGCCCTCGATCAGGGCCAGCGACTTGCCCGGCAGCCGGCTTGAGCCCATCCGGGCCTGGACGACGGCGACGGTGCGCACCGCGATCAGGCGACCCGGTAGGCGGTCGTCACCTTGTCCAGCGCAGCGATCACGTCGTCGACATCGGAATCGCTCATGCCCGCGTGGAGCGGCAGGGTCAGCAGCCGGTCGTAGGCGTGCTCGGCGACCGGGAACGCCAGGCCGGGGTAGCGCGCCTGGTAGTAGGGCATCCGATGGACCGGGATGTAGTGGACGTTGACCCCGATGCCCTCGGCCCGCATGGCGCGGTAGACGACGCCCCGGTCCACGCTCAGCCGGTCCAGCCGGAGCTGGGCGAAGCAGAAATGCCAGGCCGGCTCGACCCTGTCCTCGACCACGGGCAGGTCCACCAGCGGGTGACCGGCCAGGCCCGCGAGGTAGCGCGCGGCGATCGCCCGCCGGCGAGCGAGGAAGGTCTCCAGGCGCCGGAGCTGGCTGGAGCCGAGCGCCGCGCCGATATCGGTCAGCCGGTAGTTGTAGCCCAGCTCGACCATCCCGTAGGTCCAGTCCGTCCGCGCGGCGAGCTCGGTGGCGATGCCGTGGTTGCGAAAGCGCCGGAGCCGGTCGGCCAGGTCGTCCCGGTCGGTGAGCACGGCCCCGCCTTCGCCGGTCGTGAGGATCTTGGCCGGGTGCAGGCTGAGCACGGTCAGGTCGGCGAGCGTCCCGACCCGGCGGCCGTCGCGCACTGCCCCGAGTGAATGGGACGCATCGGCGATGATCGTCAGCGGACCGCCTGGCGCCGCGTCGGCGATCGCGCGCAGCGCCTCGTAGTCGGCCGGGTGGCCGGCGTAGTCAACCGGCAGAAGGGCCCGGGTCCGGGGCGTGATCGCGGCCTCGACCTTGGCTGGGTCGACCAGCAGGGTGCCCGGGTCGATATCCGCGAAGCGGGGTTCGGCGCCGACGTACAGGACGGCGTTGGCCGTGGCCACGAAGGTCAGCGGACTGGTCACCGCCTCGTCGCCCGGCCCGAGTCCGGCCGCGGCCGCCGCGCCGTGGAGGGCGGCCGTGCCCGACGAGAACGCCACAGCGTGGCGCGCGCCCGTCGCTTCGGTCAGCCCGCGCTCGAACTCGGGAATCCGCGGGCCGGTGGTGAGCCAGTCCGAGCGGAGCACGTCGCCGACGGCGGCGATATCGGCCTCGTCAATTTGCTGATGAGCGTACGGCAGCAGGGTCGCGCGGACCGGGCTCCCGCCATCGATCGCCAGGCGGTTCATGCGACGGGCACGCCGGCGTCCAGTCGGGCCGCCATCCAGCTGCGCACCCGGGCCAGCCCGTCGGCCAGGGTCACCTCGGGCCGCCAGCCCAGAAGCTCGGAGGCGAGCCGCGGGTCACAGCGCAGGATGGCAATCTCGCTCTGGGGGTGGATGTGCTCGACATGGACGATCCGATCCGGGTTCGGCTCGATCGTCCGGGCGAGCTCGTTGACCGAGACGTCGACGCCGGTGCCCGCGTTGACGATCCGGCCCAGCGCCGCGTCCGCGAACAGCGCGTCTGCGACGAAGCGGGCGCAGTCCTCGACGTACAGCAGGTCGCGGGTCTGGGTCCCGTCGCCGTAGATCCGGAGGGGTTCGCCACGCAGCGAGCGACGGCTGAAGATCGCCACCACCCCGCCCTCGCCCACCGAGCGCTGGAAGGGCCCATAGGTGTTGAACGGCCGGACCACGGTCGTGGGCAGGCCATAGGCCTCACGGTACGAAAGGGTGAGCGCCTCGCCTGACAGCTTGGCGGCCGCATACGGCGAGGCCGGCTTGGTGGTGTGCGTCTCGGCGATCCCGGCGGAGGCCGAGGCCTGGTCATAGACCATGCACGTGCTCATGAACAGGAAGCGGGCTCGGCTCGCCCGCGCGCCTTCCAGCAGGCGGAAGGTACCGATCACGTCGTTGTCGAACGTTTCGCCCGGCTCGTCGATCGAGTCCTGGACCGAGATCGAGGCTGCCAGGTGGGCCACCGCGTCGACATCGGCGGTCCAGCGCCGGCAGGCTGCTGCGTCCCGGACGTCGCCCTGCTCGAACGGCAGCAGGCCCGGATGCTCGCGGAACTCGTCCAGGTTGCCCGGATCGCCGGCGACCAGGTTGTCGATCGGCCGGACCGTGTGACCGCGGGCCAGCAGCTCGCCGACGACCCAGCGACCGATGAACCCCGCGGCGCCGGTGACCAGGACCCGCACGCCTATGCCCAGCCCGCCGCGAGCGACTCGGCCACGAGCGCCCGGACCTCGTCGGCCGAGAGGGGCGCCTGGTGGTCCGAGCGATAGGCGCCGACCGGCACCACCGGCGCGTTGGCATAGGCGTCGAGCAGCTCGGGCGCGGTTTCGATCGAGGGCAGCACGGCGTACATCTCGCCGACATCGCGGGCGCGGGTTGATTCGTCTTCGGTCATCAGCTCCTCGTAGGGCTTCTCGCCGGCCCGCGCGGGGATCGTGATCGTGGCAATCGACGCCGGGTCGAGGCCTGCGGCCGGAGCGGCGATCGCGATCGCCGAGCTGACCAGGTCGCCCAGCCGGGCGACGGGCATCTTGAACACGAAGACCTCGCCGCCGCGGGCGATCTCCGCCGCCCTGATCGAAAGCTCGACGGCACGATCGATGCTCATCACGAAGCGGGTCATCGCCGGATCGGTCACCGTGACCGGGCCGCCGGCCGCGACCTGCCGGCCGAAGAGCTCGACGGCCGAGCCGCGCGACCCAAGGACATTGCCGAAACGGACGCTGGCGAAGGTCGTCCGGTGGTGGCCCCGGTAGTTCGTGGCGGCCGTGACCAGCTTCTCCGCGAGCAGCTTGGTGGCGCCCATCACCGACGTCGGGTTGGCCGCCTTGTCCGACGAGGTCAGGATCATCGTCTGGACCTCGGCAGCGAGGGCTGCGTCGATCACGTTCTGGGTGCCCGAGACGTTGGTCAGGGTCGCCTCGAACGGGTTGTACTCGCCCGACTCGACGTGCTTGAGGGCGGCGCAGTGGAAGACGACGTCGATGCCTTCGATCGCTCGCAGGAGCCGGTCTCGATCACGAATGTCGCCGACCAGGAAGCGCACATGACGCAGGTCGCGGTAGCGCTGGCGCTGGTAGAACTGCTTGGTCTCGTCCCGCCCGAAGATCCGGACGACATCCGGATTCAACGCGATCAGGCGATCGACCAGCCGTGCGCCGATCGTCCCGGATCCTCCGGTCACCAGGATCCGCCGGCCCTCGATGCTCGCGCCGTCGCTGATCTGGGGCCTCCCGATGCTTGAGCTGGGCGGGTGCCGCCGCAGCCACTCTCCGCCGGACGCATCGTACGATACCGGGCCCGCTGGACCCGGTCGGCGGCTTCGCCGGTCGAGGCCGGGCTGAATGTACGGTACGATGTCGGACCGCTACGACGCGGCCGACGATCGGGCCCGGCGTACCTCCCAGAGGACCATCGACTCGAATGACGCAACGTGTCAAACCGGCTGCGCCCCGGCCTCGACGATCGTCGACCGACCGGTCCAGCCGTCGAACCCTGTACCTCAACATCGGCTTCCTGCTGGTCATCCTGATCGGCGCCGCGACGCTCATCGGGGCGGCGGTCGCGTCCTATGCCGGTGCCCACTGGGCCGAAGTGGCCAACGTCAACGGCGTCTCGATGAACCGGGACCAGGCCCAGAGCGTGGCCGACGTCGAGCTGTTCAAGCTGACCTACCAGGTCTCGCAGCTGCGCGACGACCTGGCCGCCGGCCGGCTCAGCCAGGCCGATTTCGACACCCAGAACAGCACCCTCACGAGCGAGGAGCAGAACGTCTCGAGCGCGGTGGTCGACACGATGGTCGACGACGAGCTCCAGCGCCAGCTGGCCCAGAAGCAGGGGATCACCGTCACCGACGCGCAGGTGGATGCGCAGGTCACCCTCGACGCCACCCTCGCCGATGCCCGCCACGTCCTGATGATCCAGGTCACGCCGACCCCCACTGGCACGAATGGGGCGCTCACCGATGCCGACAAGACCAAGGCCCAGACGGCGGCCGATACGGCCCTCAGCCAGCTCCAGACCGGGACCGACTTCGCCACGGTCGCCAAGGCGTTCTCGACTGACAGCACCGCCTCGACCGGCGGCGACATCGGCTGGATCCGGCAGGCGACCGCGACCGAGGACGCCAACCTGGTGACGGCGGTCTTCGCCCTGCCGGCGAGCGGCGGCCTGACCAGCGTGATCACCGGGACCGACGGCTCGTTCCTGATCGGCAAGGTGATCGGTGATGCGCCGGCAACGGTCGACCCGAACTACACCCAGCGGATCAAGGACTCCGGCCTGAGCCTCGACGCCTACCGGGCGGCGACCAGGTCGCAGCTCATCGATCAGGCCCTGGCGGCCAAGGTCACCAACGACGCGATCACGGTGCCCTCGGTCCAGCGCGAAGTCAGCGAGATCAAGATCGACACCAGCGGCTACACCGGACCCGGGCCGCAGGTCCGCGCCCGACACATCCTGTACACGCCTGGCAACCAGGACCCGTCGGCCAGCCCGGTCGCCTCGAACGATCCCGGCTGGTCGACTGCCCAGGCCGAGGCCGAGGCCACGTACAACAAGCTCAAGGCGGTCGTCGGGACGCCCCTCGAGGCGAGCGAGTTCGCCCAGATTGCCGAAACGGACAGCAAGGACACCGGTTCGGCCGCCGACGGCGGCCTGCTGCCCTTCTACGACAAAGGCTCGGGCCTCGACCCGGCGTTCGGGGCGGCGATCTTCGCGACCGGCGTGAAGGCCGGCGACCTGCTCCCGCCGGTCCGCAGCCAGTTCGGCTGGCACGTGATCCTGATCGACTCGATCCGCCCCGATCCGACCGACCGGGCCGCCGACCTCCAGAAGCAGGCATCGGTGGCCGGCGCCAACTTCGCGACCCTGGCGACGGCCAACTCCGATGCCAACGATGCGCCCCAGGGCGGCGACATGGGCTGGATTGCTCGCGACCAGCTCACGACCGAGCAGGAGAACGCGATCTTCGCGTCGCCGGTCGGCAGTGTCAGCCAGGTCTGGACGCTGTCCGACGGGTTGTACATCTTCAAGGTCAGCCAGGAGACGACCCGGCTGCCCGACGCCGCCCAGATCGTGACCCTCAAGACATCGGCGTTCGGCAACTGGTATGCCATCCAGAAGTCGAAGGCGACGATCACCGGCCCGGACGTGACCCCCGCATCGACCGCGCCGTAAGCGGGCCGCGATGCTCGATGCTCTGCTCGCCGAGGCCAGGCTGCGCTGGGGGCTCGATGCCTCGGCCGGCTTGCAGCTGGCGGCCGCCGAGGGCCTGATCGGGACGCCGATCGAGGCCAGCCGGCCGCTGATTATCGTGCCCCTGGCCACCCTGTCGGCGGCCCCGCCGCCCGAGGGCCCGGCGATCGACCGGGCCCTCGCCGGCCGGCACGGCCCGTCCGGCCGCGACCCCCTGAGCCTGCTGGCGCGGCTCTATCCCGCCGACCATCCCGTCGGTCGATTCGGGCAGACGGCCGAGACGACGATCGGGGCCCTGGCCGCCGACGACCTCCACGCGCCGCTGTACGTCGGCCCGCTGGCGCCCGAGCTGGCCAGTGCCGGGCCGTGGTCGATGCCCTGGATCAGCCATCGGCTGCGCCAGCCCGACGGCTGCCCGTGGGACCGCGAGCAGACCCACGAATCGCTCCGCAAGCACCTCCTGGAAGAGGCCTACGAGGTCTACGACGCGCTGGCCGACGGCCCGACGCCGGCCCTCGCCGAGGAGCTCGGCGATCTGCTCCTCCAGGTGATCCTCCATGCCCAGCTCGCCGCCGAGGCCGGCGTGTTCGACCTGGCCGACGTTCAGGCGGCCCTGGCCACCAAGATCGTCCGGCGCCATCCGCACGTCTTCGGGACCGCCGTCGCCGAGACGGCCTTCGACGTCAACCGGCAGTGGGAGCGGATCAAGGCCGACGAGCGGGCCGGCACAGCGGGCGCGGCAGCTGCGGCGGCGGCCGATCCGGGCGGCCCGGACGGGCCGCCGCGGAAGGGCGCCCTGGACGGGATCGGGCGCTCGCTGCCGGCCCTCGCGGCGAGCCAGGAGATGCAGGATCGCGCCGCGGCGCTGGGCTACGACTGGCCGACGGTCGACGGCATCCTGGCCAAGCTCCACGAGGAGCTGGGCGAGCTGCTGGCGGCCGGGACCGATGCCGAACGAGCCGAGGAGCTGGGCGACCTGCTGATGGTCGTCGTCAACTACGGCCGGCGCCAGGGCGTCGAGGCGGAGGCCGCGCTGCGCTTCGCCAACGACAAGTTCAAGCGCCGGTTCACGAGCGTCGAGCGCCAGGCAGCCGAGCAGGGGGTGGCCCTGCGCGACCTCGATTTCGACCAGCTTGATGTCCTCTGGGCGCAGGCCAAGGTCGAAGAGCGCGCCGCCCACGAGCAGCAGGAGAAGCCCCGATGACCATCGGCAACCCGCCGCCCACGATCCGCGCCGACGGCCGCGGTCCAACCGACCTGCGCCCGATCACGCTGAGCCTGGGCGTCCAGAAATGGGCCGAAGGATCGTGCCGGATCCGGGTCGGCGACACCGAAGTCCTGTGCGCGGCGTCGATCGAGGACCGCGTCCCGCCCCATCTCCGGGGCAAGGGCACCGGCTGGGTGACCGCGGAGTACTCGATGCTGCCGCGGGCCACCGCCGAGCGGACCCAGCGCGAATCGGCCAAGGGCCGGATCGGCGGCCGGACCCACGAGATCCAGCGCCTGGTCGGCCGCTCGCTGCGCGGTGTGGTCGACCTGGCCAAGCTCGGCGAGCGCACGATCACGATCGACTGCGACGTCCTCCAGGCCGACGGCGGGACACGGACCGCGTCGATCACCGGCGGCTACGTGGCCCTCGCCGCGGCGCTGATCACCTACGGACTCGAGCGCACGATCAGCGGCAAGGTCGCCGCGGTCAGCGTCGGAATCGTCGGCGAGCAGGCCTACCTCGACCTCGACTATTCCGAGGATTCGCGGGCCGAGGTCGACTTCAACGTCGTCGGCACCGACGCCGGGGCCTACGTCGAGCTGCAGGGCACGGCCGAGGGCAAGCCCTTCGACCGGACCGCCCTGACCGGCCTGCTCGACCTGGCCGGGACCGGCCTGACCCAGCTGTTCGCGGCCCAGGCCGAGGCGCTCGCGGGAGTCCGGCGCTGAGCCAGGCCCTGGATCGGCCGCGGATCGTCATTGCGACGCGCTCGCGGCACAAGCTGGCCGAGCTGGCCGAGCTGCTCCGGGTGGAGCGCGCCGAGCTGATCACCCTCGACGCGCTGGGCGTGCCCGGCGACCCGGTCGAGGATGGCGAGACGTTCGAAGCCAATGCCCGGCTCAAGGCCCGCTGCTACGCCCGCCTGACGGGCCTGCCCACGATCGCCGACGATTCGGGGATCGAGGTCGACGCCCTGGGTGGTTTGCCCGGGGTCCGGACCCGGCGCTATGCCGGCGAGAACGCGACCGACCTGCAGAACAACACCAAGCTGCTCGCGGCGCTGGCCGGCCGGCCACCAAGCGAGCGCGGGGCGCGCTACGTCTGCGTTCTCTCGTTCGTGCTGCCCGCCCAAGCCGGCGTTCGCGGCGGGTTGCCAATCGCCGCCGAGGCCCGGGGCACCCTCCGGGGCCGGATCGCGACCGGAGCGCGGGGCGACGGTGGCTTCGGCTACGACCCGATCTTCGAGCCCGTCGGCGAGCCGCCCGGTGGCCGGACGCTTGGCCAGCAGAGCGTCGCCGAGAAGGCCGCGATCTCGCACCGATCGCGCGCCGCGCGCCGCCTCGCGCCGCACCTGGCCCGCCTCGGATTCTGATCGCCGGCTCGGTGATCTCCTCCTCGCCGCGGCGCATCGGCGGCACATCGGCGGCCCGTCGTGCGTCTGGATGCTCGACGCCGGGCGGTACTGGCAGGCAACTTGGGACCGCCCGGCGCCACTTGTTGCTGGGCGCGGTATTCCAGGGTGACCGACTTGAGACGAACGTCGCCACCAGGCGTACTACGGTCCAGGGTCCAGCCCGTCCTGCCCGTTTGGACCCGGATCCCACCTGACTTCGTGCATGCCGATGGCCTGGAGCGTGCCGATCGCGACCGATTTCGGGCTCCGGATGACGTTCATGCGTCCCCCAGCGACACTCGTTCCAAGCATCGGAGCGACGGGGAGCACGACGTGGCGCTTCCAATCTTGCAGCTGCGTGAGAGCGTCGTTGTGCTTGATTGGCGATGGATCCTGAACGTTCGTTCGCTCCGTGGCGCGTTTGGCTGCTAGACTCTGCCCCGGCCGGCGCCGATGACCGGCCGCGTCGGAGACCGCAGACGGAGTTGCGCCCCGAGTGCAGGCTCATCGAATCCGTCGCGACCCACCCGGCCAGCGACCGGCCGCCGTCCGGCCCCTGAGTCGCGCCAGCCGTCCAGCCCGTCGCGACGCGGCCGACGACGACTTCGACTTCGAGCCGATCGCCGCGGTCGCGCCGGCCCCGCCGGTTCGGGCGCGGGCCCGGGCCGTCGCCGAAGTCGACGACCGACCCAGCGATCGGCGGCGCGTCTTCTCGGCACTCCTATCGTCGGTCGTGCCGGGCACCGGCCAGCTGGTCAACGCCCGCTGGCGGATCGCCGTCCAGTTCGCCCTGCCCAGCCTCGTCCTCGCAGGCGTCGCAGTGCTGGTGGCCAAGCTCGTGCCCCTGCCCCAGCTCTTGGCCCTGGCTCTTGCCCCGACCACGATCGTCGCCCTGCTGATCCTCAACGCGATCGTCTTCGGCTGGCGCGTGCTGGCCGCCGGGCAGGCCTTCTTCGACCGGCGCTTCGACTGGCGCCCGCGTCCCGCCGCCGGCGCCGGGCTGGCATTGATCCTGGTCGTCACCGCCGTCCCGCACCTGTTCGCAGCCTCGATTGGACTCGGGGCGATGAATGCCTTCTCGTCGATCTTCTCGACCGCCTCGGTGACCGGCGGCGTGGCCGGTGCCCGGAGCGGACCCGTTCCGGTCCCCGGCGGCCGGATCAACGTCCTGCTCGTGGGCGTCGACTCGGGCACCGGACGCGATCACGCCCTCTCGGACACGATGATGGTCATCTCGGTCGATCCCGTCGGCCGGACCGTGAGCATGGTCTCGGTGCCCCGCGACATGGTCAACGCACCGCTCTCATCGGGCGCGAGCTACGCCCCGAAGCTCAATTCCCTGATGAGCTTCGCCCAGCGCAATCCCAAGCAGTTCCCCGAGGGCGGGATGCGGACCCTCGAGGATACGATCGGGCTGATCCTGGGGATCCCGATCAACTACTACGTGACCGCCGACCTGGCGTCGTTCGAGAATCTGGTCGACGCCCTGGGCGGGATCGATATCAACGTGGCCAAGGCCCTCGACGATCCGACCTACCACGGCTACGGCGTGAAGATGGGCTGGTCCGTGACGGCAGGTCCCCACCACTTCGACGGCTCCGACGCGCTGGCCTATGCCCGGATCCGGCACCCCGCCGGTGAGAGCGACTTCACGCGGCAGGCCCGCCAGCAGGCGCTGCTGATCGCCTTGCGCCATCAGCTGGCCAGTCCTGACCTCGTCCTGCGCCTGCCGTCGCTGATCTCGATCGTGGGCAAGGACATCGAGACCGACATTCCCCGGGACCAGCTGCCCAACCTGGCGGCGGTCGCCTCGGAGATCACTTCGAAGTCGATCTTCCAGCTCGTCGTCCGCTACCCGATGGTCCGACCGGGCACGGTTTCGCCCTACGGTTCGGTCCAGATCCCCGACCTGGCCAAGATCCAGGCTGCCGCTGCGCTCCTGTTCACCGCCCCGGGCGTGAAGCCGTCGGTGGCCGGCGCGACCAGTGCCGCCGCCAGCACCGAGCCGAGTCCCGCCGACTCCAGCTCGCCGAGCACCGGCCCCTAGCCCCGGTTCCGTGGCGCGGAACAGGCCGTGGCACCG